>Ga0272448_1006998_pt1 | contig 12030 bp, 12 predicted proteins | sample YNPCB0191_FD_202220 | JGI IMG/M metagenome (GOLD analysis project Ga0272448, IMG submission 202220) | Hot spring sediment microbial communities from Yellowstone National Park, WY, United States - YNP-CB-019-1 | ecosystem: Environmental > Aquatic > Thermal springs > Hot (42-90C) > Sediment... | reverse complement strand
TGTTGCCCTACTCTAACCCGTGAAGGTGATAACTGTCGTTAACGCAGATTGGGAACCACCCAGCTTTCCCGAAAAAAAACTGCGTAATAGAACAGTAATCGAGCTTGAAGCGCCAAATCAAGCGGTCATCGCACCCTAAAATGTAGTGCAATAAACACTTAATGACAAGTCCGTGCGACACAACGGCAATATGGATTGGACTCTTGCGCGATGTATACTCAGGGTTATAAAGGATTTCGTCTTCTAGCCAACAAGAAACACGACGTTCTACCATTCGTTGTGATTCGCCGCCTGGTGGAATAAAGAATGATCCCTTAGTGTTTATATAGTTCAGAGTCTCAACAGTGTAAACTTCTTCGCGCAATCTTCCTTCCCACTCGCCTTGTGAAAATTCAACGAGTGCGGGGGTAAAAACAATTCCTGCCTGGTCATAACCAATAACCTCGCAAATCTTTTCTGCGGTTTGGACAGCCCGCAAACAAGAAGACGAATACACCTTATCAAAAATAATTCCCTCCTTTTTAAATCGAGCGCCGGTGATGCGGGCTTGTTTAATTCCCCGTTCAGTAAGAGGCGATTCAGCAGCTCGTCCCCCAATTTTATCCGGATGGAGGTTTGGCTCCGCTTCACCATGCCTAATAAAGTAAAAATGGCACTGAAAATCCCTATGAAGCATCTTTGCCTCCTTTTCTTTGTTGGTTAACCTCCTAACCTCGGCTACGCACCCGGTCACGGATAGACCATTAGTTGTACCCTTAAAGGACCTAACCTTAAACTAAAAGATACAGCTAATTCGCAAATATTCAATTAAAAAGAACTACCTTTATTGTAGCTCCCTAGCATACTATCTAAAACCCGTCAAGTTCAAGTTTTTTCTTTGGCGGCAATCCTTTTTTCTTTCAAATTAAAAAAGAAAGGCCGTCGAACGGAAGTTCATCACGTGCCGGTGTGGTAAAAAATACTTCATAATTTTTCATTTTACACGGAGCCAGAATTAAAATAAGCACAAAGTCTAAACCTTTTTCCGCGAAAATTTTACCCTGTAGTTATACTGAAGGTATATACCTCGGAGCAGGACACTGATTTTTAGTGCCGCGCGGAGGGCGGCACTCCCACCCACCACCCAACGCTCGGGCGGGGCTGAAGGAAAGAGCAAAAGTATTGTTTCAACCGCAATTTAGCCGTGCCTCTCGCTATTAGGCGGGTTTATTTGACAGTGATATTAAGATGTGTATATTAAAGGTAAGTGGTCGGTCCTTCTGTGTGGTAAATTAGCAAAGAGCGTTCCCGACGCCGGTAAATCTTTCACTATATACTAACTTATATGAATAAAAAATTCATTGCGACAATTACAATAGGAAGTTTTCTGCTTTCTTTAATTTTGCCGGTTTTTGTTTTGCCGGTTTTTGTTTCGCCTGTTTTTGCGGCGAGCACAACGGTTACGACTACTGCGGCTAAAGATGCGTGGATTGATCAAGCAGACACAACAAGAAATCACGGAGACGATGTTGAGCTGAAGGTAAAATCAAAAAATAATGCCGATAATCGCAGGGCGCTTGTCGCTTTTAATCTGCCTTCTTTGCCGTCGGGCGCAGTAATTGAATCAGCTAAATTGAAAATGTTTTTAAAAAATGCGCCATCTCAATCGCGTACTTATGAAGTATATCGAATTACTACAGACTGGGTAGAAGGAAATGGCGGCACGGATAACAACCCCCCAAATGAAGTTCGTTGGAATAATCAGCCAGGTACCACGTCCGCTACCGCAAGTACTCCAACCGGCACAACCAATAACGTCACGCTCGAATGGGATGTCAAGAGCGACGTCGCGGCTTTTTATGCGGGAACTTTTAGTAATTTCGGTTGGATGATTAAGGATGCCAACGAAAACAGTCAGCAATCAAGGGAGGGAAAATTTAGCTCTCGCGAAGAGAATACAGCCAGCCAACGACCGCAACTTGAAATTCGATATAAGATCCCCCAAGGTTCCATATCTGGAACTAAGTTTCACGATTTAAACGGAGACGGCGTAAAAGATGATGGAGAACCTGGTCTTTCCGGCTGGACTATTAATTTAAGCGGGCCTGTTTCTACTTCTACATTAACCGACCAAAATGGAAATTACTCTTTTAACGAATTAGTAAACGGCAATTATACCGTTTGTGAAGAATTACAAACAAATTGGATCCAAACATTTCCGACTAATACAACAAGTTGCCAAAATGGTACAAAGGGTTACAACGCAACTATTTCTGATGAAAATAACATCTCTGATCTAAATTTTGGTAATTTACAATATGGATCAATCAGGGTAGTTAAGGTTTCTAATCCCGATCAAGGTTCGTTTAGTTTCTCTTTATCAGGTCCAACCGCGGGCCAAACAACAATTAACGGCAGCGGTTCTCATAAATTTGAAAGCCTTTTACCCGGACAATATACCTTAACAGAGATTACTCCCGAAGGGTGGAACGGCACGAGTACCGTTTCTTGTTCCGGAGGCAAAACTCCTAATAATTTGATTTTAGAATCAGGCGAAAATATTACTTGTACATTTAATAACACGGAATATGGCGTTATTACCGGTAAAAAATTCCACGATTTAAATGCTAATGGAGTTGACGATAATGATCCGGGATTGAGCGGTTGGAAAATTGAGCTTTATCAGGAGTTGAGCAATACGCTTCTTGATGTTCAAGAAACAAATGAAAATGGAGTTTATGTTTTTTCTAATCTTCCGCCTGATAGTTATTTAGTTTGCGAGCAACAGCGGGATGGCTGGATTAAATCATATCCTGAGGGATATTGTTATCCTGTTACTTTAGGCGCGGGTGAAATTGTTTCTTTTGCTAACTTTGGCAATTATCAGTATGGTTCAATTTCCGGAATGAAGTTTGAAGATTTAAATGGTAACGGCCAATTTGATGATGGAGAGCCAAAACTTTCTGGATGGACTATCGGACTTTATAAAGCTTTTGGCGGGGTTCCTATCGCTACAACAACTACTAATGAAGACGGTGTTTATGTTTTATCAAATGTTAAACCAGACCCCGATGGTTATATAGTAAAGGAAGATCTCCAAGAGGGTTGGATTGTAACATCCCCGTCATATCCCGGCATCCATACAATTAATCTTTCATCAGGAGAAGAAATTACCGGGAAAGATTTTGGAAATTTTAAAATTCCGTCGGTTGTTGTCCTAAAATGGCACGATATTGATATTGATGGAACTCATGATGAATTTGAGCCATTACTCAATGGCTGGAAAATTGCTTTAGGTAAAGTGATACAACCAACAGAAAATACTTCTTCTTCTCAAGCAATTCCGGTAGAAATTGTGGCGCTTTCTTTAACTGGAACAGATGGAGAAGGAAAAGTAATCTTCCCGATAAATGCCCCAGGCCATTATGTAGTAATTGAAGAAAAACGCGATTTTTGGCACAATACTTTTCCGACAAATTCATCCACTACGGTATTCATAGAATCTAATAATATTGAACAAGGAAATACACCGCCAACTTTCCCGGCCGGTTCTTTCTTTGATAGCTTTTTTGAATTTGAAGTTCAGAGCGGTCAAACTATTGATAAAGATAAAAACAACAGACCCTTGGAATTCGGTAATATAGAATTTGTAGAAATTTTTGGCGGAAAGTTTGCTCCGGTTGGCGGTAATAGTTCTTCAACTCCAACCGCGATAGTTCTGGGAATAACGACTATTAATGTCGGTTCAAGTACGATTTCTATCCCAGATCGTACGGCTATTACCCGAGTTGATGGTGAGAATTTTGATATTAAAGCTATTGATGCTGAAGAATTTTTACCGCAGGATCTTTCCGGTTTTGCTACTGGTACCGTGGTTGATGGCGCTTTAAGATGGGGCTTGGCGAATTTGGGTTTGCAATTTAGTTTGCCAATTACGGTTAGCATATTTGTTGGAACAGAACTTAATGGTCAAACCTTAAATATTGTTCGCTCTACTTCTGGCGTCGGCGATTGGACAAATGATGGTATTGAGCCGCCAGCTACTTGTATTGTGACAAATGGTTTTTGCGTTTTTCAGGCAACGAAAGCTTCTTACTACGCGGCTATCCATACATCTCAGGCAAGTCCAGCAGGTAGCGGCGGCGGAGGCGGAGGAACAATATTTACAACTTCTACTCCTACGCCCACATCCACGCCGACTCCTATTCCACAAACTTCACAAAATCAAGGTTCGGTTATCACGACAGAATCAACCCCTCAGCCCGTTACCGGCAGAGAAATATCTAATTCACAAACCGGCGCTACTTTAGAAACGGAAAAAAGCGAAGAGACATTAAAAGAACCAACCGGAATCACGCAGGATACAAAAAGCGACATAGAAAATCTGGCCGAAGATAAGACTCCCCAACAGAATTTTCTTTTGGCAGTAGTTGGGAATGCGCTTAATTTTAGTGTCAATAATCGATGGCTGATTATTTTCTTCTTGGTCATTGCCGTTGGCGCGCTAACGTACTTTATTTACCGCCGAGCAAAGCGTCAAGATTAACGCAGGATTAATAAAGTCAAAAGACATAAACGATCTCCTTAATCTTAAAGAGCAAACCCGCCTAATAGCGAGAGGCACGGCTAAATTGCGGTTAAAACAATACTTTTGCTCTTTCCTTCAGCCCCGCCCGAGCGTTGGGTAACAACAAATTTTCATATGGTTCTGGCCAATTCCCCCGCGCCGAAAAGTTTTATCAAAACGCAATTAAATTTCCTGTATGGGCAGAGAAAAAATACACGCGTATTGTTACTGCATATATCCAAGGTATTAAAAAAGTAGTCAATAATTATCAACAATTATTATGAACGAGCAAAAAAAAATAGTGCAAAAGATTGTTCTCGGCGGAGTCGTTATAAAAGACGGGAAAATTTTAATCCTTCAGCGCCACAAAGATGAAGATGTATATCCAAATATGTGGGAGCTGCCAAGCGGCAAACGAGAACCGCTTGAACCGTCTGAAACTTAGTTGATTAGGGAGGTGCGAGAGGAGACCGGCCTTGATGTAAAAATAATAATGCCTTTTTCTGTTTTTGATTATCAAATTGAAAAACCAGACGAAATAAGAGATTCAACGCAAATAAATTTTTTGGTAGCGCCCTTTAGCGATAATATCATTTTAAGCGAGGAACATCAATCGTTTGCTTGGATAACCAAAGAAGAAATTGATAAATACGAGCTAACGGAGGCGACTAAGGGAGTAATTAAAAAAGCTTTTGAAATTATAGATAAAATTACATAATGAGATCGCCATAAGGTATTCAAAAATTTATTGAATATAAACGAAGCGTTGAAAAAGAACGCCTTTTCTTACTGTAGAACCAAATTTGATCACTATTGATGGCATAGACGGCGCCGGGAAAAGTACTATTGCGCGGAAGCTTGCCGAAAAATTGCAAGAACGTTTCGGTGAAGATAAAGTTATACTTGTTGATATCACAAATCTCCGAGGGAGTCAAAAACAAAAAAGACTGCGCCACATAGCAAAACACAAAAATAAATCTAAAAAAAGAAACCTGAAATGAGAAGCGGCGCGTCAGGAACGCGCCGCAACCCGCCCGGCTACTCGGTGCCGCTACGCGCCGCACAAAGCCCGCAAAAATTGATTCCTTAATTGAAAAAATTTTGTGCGTGCCCTCTAAAAGAAGTTTCAATTTTTCGGGCATTGTCGCGAGGCGCTTTCCTTATCTTGTCCTGACTGGCTCCGCATATTGAACGAAATCCGAACCTTTTTCCGCGAAAATCCTGACGCTGACTTTTAGTGCCGCGTTCCACGCGGCACTCCTACCCACCACCCAACGCTCGGGCGGGGCGGGCAGGAAAAGAGGTACGGGAAAAAGGAATGCCCGCCCCGCCCTCGCGTTCGCCGCCGCCGAATTTCGTGCCCCGCAATGCGGGGCACGCCGCTATTTTTGAAACTTTTTCAAATCTTGCCAAGCATACTGCTTAACTTTTCCGTCTCGGCTTACAGAAAAAATGTAAAGCAGAAGTTTCTTAGCAACCTGCCAAGGAACTCGGCGAATTGCGATTTTGGCGCTTGATTCTGGCAAGCCCAAGCCGTAATAATAACGCGTTGTCCCGCCAGTTTTCATTCTAGTTATAATTTGACCCAAGGAATGGACAAAAGTACTTTCGTTGACTTGTCTTGTTTTTCCTTCACCTTTCGTTTCAATCAAAAAATAACGAAAAAATTTATTATTTCTTACTTTAATATCCACCCCTTGATCTCGTAATTCGCCGACTTCTAAATTTCTGCCCCATCCATTCCGAAAGAGCCATTTGATAATGGACTGTTTTACAAATTTTTCCGAAAGTGGTTTCGACATAATTTCACCCATCAATTAAACTCTCAACTTTTTGTTTGGCTTGTTCTAATAACTCTTTTGCTTTCGAGCGGGCTTGGTGGGATTTTTGGACCAAATCCGCGATTTTTTGCTGAGTAGGTTTGTTTATCTTTGGAACAATGATATTTTTTACCGCTTCTTTTGGTACTGCTGTAAGAATAGTGCCCGCTGTTTCTTTTTCAAACTGCATTTGCAAAATAAAACTTTTCGCTAAAACCAGTAAAACTCCCGGCAAAATATCTTTACTCCTAAATTGAAAAAATCCATTTGATGCCAAATATCCTTCTTGCTCTTTCCCAACCAGAGCAACTTTTTCTAGCGATCCCTCAACGCTGGAAAGAATAACATCATTAGCTTTCAGAACTCTTTTTGCTCTACTTGGCGCCTCGTCTCCAGATACTTCCGAAAATCCATCTATCATGCCAACGGACGAAGTAATGTTTGAAAGTTCTACATATTTGAAAAGTTTTGTTGGTTGAGGTTTTGGATTAAACCGTGCTGCCACATTTTGAACCAAATCTAATAACGGAGCCGCGCCATATTTTTTAATTCTCTCAACTAATTTATCATATTTCGGCTGGAAGTATTCGGCGTCGGCGCGATGAGCGGATTTTATTTCAGATAGATTGACGATATACGACAAATCATCCTCAATTTCAAAATCTTTTAATCCTAATTCTTCTAAAAGCAAACTCTCGGCTTGGGAGTAAAAATTTCTTGAAATTTCTAACTCATCCAACCCTCTTTTTATAAGATTTTCAATTTCTTGCTGCTTATCTTGTTCAATAATTGGAATTAAAAGCTCTTTTAAATTACCAAGGCCTAAGAATGGGTTTATTTGGTTAGTTGCTATTCTTTCTATTTGTAACTTACCGAAGCGTGAATTCAGAAAGGCTGCAATATAAAAAGGATTTACTCTTTTTTTAACTAATATCCTTGCAACATCCTGATTGATATTTGTTTCTTGCTGTAATTTATAAACGACTGCCGCATTTCCAATTCGTCCTTTTATTGTCACCAACAAATCGTTATTTGATAAAATCGTTTTTTTTAGCTCTGTTGTACTTGCTAATTCGGTAATTCTTTTAGCTGTTCCGTAATCTATAAAAAAATCAAAAACATCTTCAGCAGTTAAAAAATAAACTTCGCCAATAGATAAATCAGCATGTAATGGCGTATGACCATTGGTAATATACGAAGCAAGATCAGAAAATTTTTTCACTTCGTATGATAACGTTAAAATTCTTTTGGCGTTTTCCAAATACTCCGGCTGATAATACTCCGCATCCAGCCGATGCGCACCCTCAAGTTGTAATTTTTGGATAATGGAATAAGTAATCATTATTGATTAATTAAATTTTTTTCTTCCAGATTTTTCCAGTCGCATCTTTTACCGAAACAATTTTAATTTTATTTAATGGTAATAAATCCTCACTAATTATAAGTGATTTTGAAGTGTATGGGGCTAATTCAAATACCTGAATTGGACCATTATAATCTTTCACAATAATGGCTCCGCCTTTTTTATCTTTCCACTCTACGCCTACTTGATCAATGGTCAATTTATACTTACTCACATTAGCAATTGAAATCAACCAAAAAGATTTCCCAGCTTCTAAATCCACTTCTTTATTTAATGCATCAAATCCAACAATTTTATAATCCTTAGCAATGGTAATTTTTAAATGTGGGCGGTCTTTCCAAAACTTATAAATATTCCAAATCAAAGAGATAGTGGCTATAATAGCGCCATACCATGCAACCGTATTAGCTGAAATCTCGATGCTGACAATTGGGATAGTCATAATATCTGTTATCTCCAAAAACTAAATCCTTGTTCTTTGGCGAATTTGATGAATGCCTCGGCGATTTTTGCCATATTTTCCGCCTTTTTGGTTATACACATTTTGGCTATTGACAGTGTTTATGTTTTTGCTATAATACCAACATAATCACCAGGAAAAGGCACGGTTTGGGGTTTCGTCCTTAAGCGGTGCTTTTTCATTTTCTGGAGAGCTTATTCTGCTGATAATCCAGAAAATCAATCTTTTCTCTGGCTGCCTTTTTCAAAAGCGCCGAGCATTTCCTATAATTCGGACTTATCACTCTTTTTAATTTCTTCTTCTCGTATAAGTAATTCACAAGGCAGTAAAAATCTCCATCGCTTGAAACAATAACCGCTTTGTCGTATTTATCCCAATCAATCATTGCTTGTAAAACTAACTCTGCATCAATGTTGCCTTTTGGTTCGCCATCTTTATTTTTCATCACTGGCTTGAAAATCAAAACATATCCAAACTCCTGCAATGATCGGTATAACTCTTGGTTTTCGGGTAAATAACCGATAAATAGATAAGCTTTTGTTGCTCCGTATTTCTCCGCAAGATAGACGCGGAATTTCTTAAAATCCAATCTCCACCCTAATTCTTTAACCCCTAGATTAAGATTGTTGCTATCAATAAAAGCAAAATTGTTTTCTTTGTTTTGCATACTTATTTCCAAAAACTAAATCCTTGTTCTTTGGCGAATTTGATGAACGCCTCGGCGATATCGTTCAAATCGTGATCTAAAATTCGGCGACCTTTTTCGTCTAAAATAAAGTTTCCTTTTTCGTCTTTTTTATAAACATATTCACCAGAATTATCTTTGCCGGATTTTTTGCTTACTGCCATAAAAATTGGGTAATCATCTTTCGGTTTTCCGGCCTCGCTGCCCCACTTCTGCAAAAACAAAACCGATGTTTTTGTTCCGGTGTGTGGCTTAAAAGTGTTGCCGTGCAATCCAACAACCGCTAAAACTCGCGCCTTGCCTAACAACCACTGGCGGATGTATTCAGTATTAGTGTTGTTTAGTTTGCCTTGGGGGAGGACAATTGCCAAACGCCCGCCGGGCCTTATAAGTTGAAGCGCGCGTTCGATAAATAGAAGATCGCGGCCGACTTGCTTAGGAATTTTGCCTTTTTTATTTTTAGCTAATTCATACTCTCGCAGTAAGATTTGCTCTTTGATTTTTCCGGCAAATGGCGGATTAGTAAGTAAAACATCAAAAGCGAAATTGCGGAAGTTTTCCTCATTATCTCGATCTGTTTCATAATCGCCTGTTTTAAGAAGCCGCTCGCGAAGTTCTGCGCGAGCCTTCTCTTTTTCGGAATCAGAACCTTGCCATTCTTTCGGATTAAGAGAATTAAGTTTGAAAATGTGCGAGCGGCCATCTCCGGCAATAAGCATCAAGGCGCGAGCGATTTTTACTGGTTTGTCGTCAAAATCAATACCATAAAGATAGCGGCGCGCGTAATCAACTTGTTTTTCGTGTGGTGTGTCTTTCAAATCATGGCTCCAAACCCACTGCATAGCGTGGACAAGAAAGCCACCTGAACCTGCCGCTGGATCAACAATGTATTCTTTATCGCGCGGATTGAGCATTTTTACCGCCATATCAATCACATGGCGAGGAGTGAAGTATTGGCCTTTTTTGCCTTTTGCTACCTCAGGCAGTAGATATTCAAAAGCAGCATCAATAATTTCTAAATTTGAATCGAGAAGTTTTATATCTTCCAGTTCTGAAACGCAAACAGCAAGATGTTCCGGCGATAACTGGAGTTCGTCGTGAGGAGAGAATATCCCCGGCCACTCTAAAACCGATTCCTTGAATAGACGATTAACTATGTCAAAAGTAAATTTCGGGTCTTTTGACATTCGGAAATATACCTCTTTATCAGGACGCGATCGCGCCTCTTTTTCATCGTAAAGTTTTGCATAAATAAGTTTGAAAACTTCTTGAAAAACATCCACCCCGGCATTCGCAAGCACCAGTTCCTCCAAGATTTTAATGCGCTCGCTCAAATCATAATCCGAGGTTAATTTATCTAAAGTAAGCCGTTCTTCTAAAACATCCTCTATTGTTTGGTCAACGCGAGGAATTGCCCGCAAGTTGTTTTCAAATTTTTTCGGATAGGGGCGATAAAGAATAACCCGCTCGTTTCCGTTGGACCAAACACCAATCGGCGAACCCTTGGAGTTTAGATAGCTTTTTAACTGATCTATCCCGTCCTCAACTTTTGGTTTTTTAAGTTCAAAAACGATATACGGCGTTTCCTTATCATCCTGATAAATCATTATATCGGCGGCTTTTCTGTGGACTTCCGTCCCAAAGTAAACATCAACCTCAACATCAATCCTATCGAGAGGGTAACGATAATCTTTAATCAATCTCACAAGCCAAAGCTGACGGATAATTTCTTCCGGCTTGCTGGTGTTCTTGGTTTTATCATGTACTTGAATGTCCTTGTCACGTTTTAGGCAGTGAATATAAAACTTGCCTTTTTCTTTTTCAAAAATCGTTATGGTTTCTTCAACTTTTAGTCTAGAAAACTCTCGTAAGCCGTATTTAACCTGGGGATCTTTGAAAATCACGTCTAAAATTTCGCGCGTTGTCTGTATTTGCTCTTTTGTTGGTTTTGTAGAAAATGGATCGGGTAGTTTTGGCATATTTTAGATAATTCCTTTGTCTTTTAATATCTGTTTGGAAACACGACGCGAAATTTCCAAAGCGGCGGCCACTGTGGCAACCTTGGCATTTTTTACACCCAGCATTTTGGTAATATCTTCTGTGTCTTTTCCGGCTAAACCTTTGAATGTACCGCCGGCACTTTTCAAAATTTCCTCCGCCATATCAATTGCTGATTTTCCCTTTGTACCAGTTCGCAGAAGAATTGCGAGAAGTTCGGTGTCGCTTAATTTGTCGGCGCCGTATTTTAGCAATTTCTCGCGCGGCCTCTCATCCTCCGGTAATTCCTTAATTGTTTTACTAGTTTTATTTTCCATATTCTTACCTCGTTAAATCTTCCAAGCCAACGCCTAATGCTTTGGCAATTTTTTGGACAGTATCAATGGTCGGGCTTTTTATTCCGCCCGATTCAATTTTAATAATTGTGGCATGAGCCACATCTGCTAATCTCGCGAGCTTATCCTGTGATAAACCTTTTTCTTTCCTGTATTTCTTTATGTTTTTGGCGATTGTTGTTGTTTTTGACATTGTGATATGATAATATCTATATTAGAATATCCACAACAAACTATCTTTCGGCAATTATCTATACTTCTATGATACCAAATATTCAAAATTCTAGCAATAAAATTGAAGGGAGTTCCTTATTTTGCCCGCGTATGGGCGAGAGGGACAAGGGCAACGCCTTTTCTTGTGGCGTTTTTTTACGAAGCAAAAAACGAAATTCGGCGGCGGCGAACGCGAGGGCGGGGCGGGCATTCCTTTTCCCCGTACCCCTTTTTCTGCCCGCCCCGCCCGAGCGTTGGGTGGCGGGTGGGAGTGCCGCGTGGAACGCGGCACTAAAAGTCAGCGTCAGGATTTTCGCGGAAATAGGTTCGGATTTTGTTCAATATGCGGAGCCAGTCAGGACAAGACAAGGAAAGCGCCTCGCGGCTCCGCCGCTCGGTGCTCCGATTTGTCAGTATTTTCCATGGCATTTCGGCGACCACAAAAACTTTCCGCTCCCGCAAAATGCGGTTCGCCGCGCAAAGCGCGGAGCAAAAACAAGAAAGTTTGCAGCCAATCTTTTTTCTCGCCCCTATGGGCGAGTTGCAAAGCGATAATTTATCCGCCGAAGGCGGATTGCCCAAAAGCGATATAGAAAAATAATTTTTCAAA
>Ga0272448_1006997_pt1 | contig 12031 bp, 9 predicted proteins | sample YNPCB0191_FD_202220 | JGI IMG/M metagenome (GOLD analysis project Ga0272448, IMG submission 202220) | Hot spring sediment microbial communities from Yellowstone National Park, WY, United States - YNP-CB-019-1 | ecosystem: Environmental > Aquatic > Thermal springs > Hot (42-90C) > Sediment... | reverse complement strand
CCATAGACGACATCGTCATTCCGCCCGATCCCACGCCCATTGATGAGACCTGCCTGGAAGCGATCGAACGCATTGCCAAGGAGCTGGGTGGCACTCACTTCGTCATTGCCCGCGTCCCCGACGGCACCTTCCCTTGGCCAGAGACGATGCCTCTGGCTGATTTCCTGATCAAAATGATCCAGGAACCTGATCTCATCCGCAAGCTCATTGCCTCCAAGCTCAAGACTACGCTTGCCTACATTGAAGCGGCAGCCCAGCTTGGCGTGGACGCTATCGTCATCGGTACCGACTACTGCGACAACCGCGGCCCCATTATGGGCCCTCGCCTTTACCGCGAGTTCATTTATCCAGCGCTCGAAGCTCAGGTAGAGGCCACCCATAAGGCCGGCAAATACTTCGTTAAGCACAGCGATGGCAACCAGTGGCCCATCCTAGACTCCTATGTGGAGGCTGGCGTGGATGTGTGGCACGGTATCCAGCCCAGTATCGGCATGGACCTGCGCCTTCTGAAGGAGAAGTACGGTAGTCGCCTCGCCTTCTTCGGCGGCGTCAACGTCGATACCCTGGTTATGGGCACGCCAGACGAAGTCGAGGCCGAGGTGAGGTATGCCATCCGCCACGCCGCTCCTGGCGGCGGCTTCGCTATGACCTCCGGCAACTCGCTTCTTCCCGGCACCAAGTATGCCAACTATGTGGCGATGGTAGAAGCGACCCGCCGCTGGGGGGCATACCCCATCAGAGCGTAGTCGAACGCTATGAGCGAGGCAGAAGCGATTTCCCGCACCCCCGCTCCCCGCACGAGGCAGTCTCTGGCCGCGAACCTGCGCCAACTGGGAGTCCGCCCTGGCATGGCCCTCCTGGTCCATTCCTCGCTCAGTGCCTTGGGCTGGGTCTGTGGCGGGCCGGTCGCCGTTATCCAAGCCTTGATGGATGTGCTCACGCCCAGTGGCACCCTGGTGATGCCTGCGCATTCCAGCGATTACTCCGATCCGGCTCGTTGGCAACACCCGCCTATTCCTAATGAATGGATCCCTGTCATCCGTGCGACCATGCCTGCTTTCGATCCTCGCTTTACTCCCACTCGCCAGATGGGCCGCATAGCCGAGACTTTCCGCTCCTGGCCCGGCGTGCTCCGCAGCGCCCACCCCTGCGTCTCCTTCGCTGCCTGGGGGAAGCAGGCCATCGCAGTTACTGCCGATCATCCCCTGGACTATTCTCTGGGGGAGCGCTCTCCGCTCGCTCGCCTCTACGACCTCAACGGGCGGGTGCTTCTACTGGGCGTGGGCTGGGACCGTTGCACGGCACTGCACCTGGCCCAGTATCGCGCCCCCGGCGCTCAATTGGTCTCGGAGGGTGCTCCCATTTTGCAGAACGGGCAGCGAGTGTGGCAGACCTACGCCGACATAGACCTAGACTCGGGGTGTTTTCCCGAAATCGGGGCCGAGTTGGAACGCACGGGCAGCGCTAGAGTTGGCTTCGTGGGCTCGGCTCAGGCGCGGCTTTTCCCGTTGCCGATAGCCGTGGACTTTGCGCAGCGCTGGCTAAGCCAGCGAGCACTATGACGGCCTTAGTCTAGCTGCTATAATGATCAGCATGGCTTGAAGTCTGTCAAGGCGTTGTCTTTGTCTGGACCTAGCCTCGAGTGGGCTGGAAAGACAGCGCTACCAACCCGTATGGAAGGGAGAGAGTGCCTCGTCTTTTCGCCAACCTGGCCGTTCTCGAGTGCGACACCCCCGCTACCCTGGCCGCCGTCTTGGCGGGAGGGCTACAACCATATGTCGTCCGCCAGCTTTCCGATCGCGTCGTCGTCTTAGATCACGAGAACCTGGAAGCCATTCAGAAGCTGCTCAAGAAATCCGGCCGCACGCCCAAGATCACCGAGGAGTAGCACAGTCGCATACGCATACTGTCGCATATTATGGAATACAGCCCGGAGTCCATTCTTATATTGCTTGACCAGTATAACGTCCGTGCTCTGCGCCTTCTAGCGGAGCGGCTGGGGCTGTTGGGCGGGGAGCCAGTGCCTCGTGCTGCCCTTATCGAGCGCCTGGCCCGTTTCCTCGGCGGTACGGAGCACTTGCATGCTGTTGAGGACTACCTAGGACCGCGACACTGGCAGGTGCTCGCCTCTCCAGCTTTGAAGGAGGGCGGGTCGATGAGTCTGTATGCACTCCGCATCAGGCTACAGATGTTGGGGGCTAGCTATGCGGAGTGTCTCTCCGTGTTTCATGACCTCCTCTCTTGGGGGTGCCTGCTCTTTTCTTCGGGGGTCCACTTTTCCGGCAGCAAACTGGACATACCTAATAGCCGTGAGTTGGAAACGAAGCTGCGACGCTTCGTAGTCACCTTCCCGACTCTGTGGGAGGAGGCCTGCCGACGGGGGGGAGGAATGATACCGTTGCCTGCACCCGTCGATCCCCCTGTCGAGATCAGAGAAGCCGACTTCAGTGACTTGCAGCGTGAAGTCTTCTTGTCGCTTCGCTTTTGGGCGAAGACCCCCCTGCGCCTTACAACCCGCGGCTTGCCCTACAAGACCGACATGGCGCGCCTGGCAGCGCAAGTGGGAGAGCGCGGGTTGAACGTAGAGCGCAAGCGAGGTGTGAATGTCTCCGCTCGCCTGTGGTTCGCCGTCTCGCTGCTGGAGTCTTCGCCTCTGGTCGAACGACGGGCGGAGGGCATCGTGCCCTCCGATATGGCCGAAGAATTCCTTCATTCCTCTTCCTCGACTCAAGCTCGAGCCCTCTACGAGGTTTGGTTTGCTTCCCGTTTCGACGAGTTCCGGCAGATTCCGACTCTGAGTTTGAGCTACTACGGGCGCGAAGATCAGCCCTGGCTGGATGACGATTACGCCCCCGACGGGGATATTCCTGGGCAGGAGAAGCTTACCACTGCGCGCGCAGCGATCCTCAACGTCATCACGGGCCTCTTGCCTGAGACGTGGGTTGCAGTAACAGACCTGGCGCGATTGGTGCGAGCGTGGGACCCGGATTTCCTGGTCGTGGCCGTCCCTTCTGACGCTTATAGCAACCATCCTTACTTCGGGTACGCCAGCCTCTACTCGAACCCTCGCGATAGCGGCCGCAGCTACTACCAGCGTATCAGCCGCCGTGGGGAGCCGCGCCAGCAGGCGCTTCTCAAATTCGATGAGGACTGGATGGAGGTTGAAGGGGCTTACGTAGCGCAGGTGCTGGCTCAGCCATTGCACTGGCTGGGGTTAGTGGACCTTGGCTTCGATCACAGCGGCAGCCTCGTCGCGTTTCGCCTCTCTCGCCTGGGACGGCACTTGTTGGGTGGGGAGCCGCTAGAGGAAGTCGCTTCCGTGAACTCTGCCCCGCCATTGGTGGTGCAACCCAACTTCGAACTCATAGTCCTCGACGCCACTTCCAACCTGGGCCTTCTGGCTCGACTCGATCACTTTTCCGATCGGCAGTCCCTGGATCGAGCGGCCGTGTACCGTCTGACGCGAGAGTCCCTAGTGAGGGGGCTCGCCCACGGGCTAACCGGATCGGAAGTCATCGCCGTTCTCGAAGAGGCCTCCCGGGCACCGCTGCCGCAAAACGTCCGCTATTCCCTGGAGGAGTGGGCTCGTCTCTATGAGAGCGTGCACCTGCGCTGGCGCGCTTCTCTGCTGGAAGCTGGCTCTCCCGCGGAACTCGATCGCTGGCTCGCCGATCCCGAGCTGGCGCCTCTCTTGGGCAAAAGGCTCTCTCCAACTGCCGTACTGGTCCCGAGCGCCAACCGGCAGAAGGTGGAGAAGGCGATCCGTTCACATACACGTCACCTACCGGTGGTGGACTACGGGCGCCCGGCGCGGGGTGTGTTTCACGTGACCGAGTCGGCCCAGGTGCAGGTACGCCGGGGTGAGGATGAGCCCTACCTTCGTTATCGCCTGGCCTGCATGGCTGACCTGGTAGAGGTCAATGCGGAGGGGCCTCTCTATCGGATTACGCCGGCCTCGGTGCAACGCGCCGTACAGACTGGCCTTGAGCCGCATTTCCTGGTCGCATACCTCCAGGCTCGGGCTGCCGGAAACGTGCCGGCCGATGCCCTTCTGCGGTTGCGAGGGTGGGCGGGGCTGTATCCCCCCTTACGACACGAGGCAGTCATCGCGCTGGAAGCGCCCAACGGTTTCCGCTGGGAGGACCTGGAGGATGTGCCAGCCATCCGTAGCCTTCTGCTGGCGCGCGTTACTCCTCAACTGGCCCTCGCGCGACCGGAAAGCTTCGATGCCTTGCGCCAAGCGTTAGCTGAGCGCGGGGTGAAGTTGGAAGCAGGGCTCTCGGCACTGCCGACACTCGCTTCCCCTGACGTCACGGACAGCCGTGACTCGCCCGTGCCGAGTAGCGGCCTGAGCCCAGAGGAAGCCCTTTTCGAGGCCGTCGCTCAGGCTATCTCTCAAGTCCCGCCTCCTCCGCCCGGCTCCGGGCAGAAGCTGATCGTTAGCTTGGAAAAAAGCATGCTGATACGCTTTCTCGACCTAGCGCGGCGGGAGGGGCGTTGGATAAACTTGGGCTGGATCGACCGCGAAGGCGAGGAAGTGGGGGCTACAGTTCGTCCTACTAGCCTCTGGCGGCGTGGCCGAGAGCATTACGTGAACGTGCTGATCAGAGGCGGCAAGACGATGACCCTCGCCCTCAGTGATGTCCTGGGCGTGGGGATCGAGTAGAGAAGCTAGAGCATCGGGCAGCGCGTCTGCTCCGCACTGTCGCTCCCGGCTATTGCTATCGAACTATCGCTATCGAGATCAGGAGCTATGGCCTACCATCCAGAGAATCCGCTCATCGTGCAAGGTGACCACACCGTGCTCCTCGAGGTGGACAATCCACTCCACGAAGAGGCACGGGACTCCTTGGCTCGCTTCGCTGAACTGGTGAAGAGCCCGGAGCATGTCCACACCTACCGCATCACGCCCCTGTCCCTATGGAACGCCGCCGCCGCTGGTGAGCGGCCGCACGAGGTTATCGAAACGCTCTCTCGCTACAGCAAGTATGAGCTGCCCGCTAACGTGGTCGCTGACATCTCCGATTACATGTCGCGCTACGGCCGCCTGAAGCTGCTTCGCGAGGGGGGTAAGCTGGTGCTTCGCTCCGACGACGCTGTGCTCATCACTCAGCTTCTGCATCACAAGCGCGTGCTGCCTTACCTGGCCGAGCAGCTAGATGCGCATACGGTCTTGGTGCGCGGTGAAATGCGCGGACACCTCAAGCAGGCGCTGGTCCAGTTCGGCTATCCGGCCGAAGACCTCGCCGGCTACGTCTCTGGTGCCCCAGCCACGCTCGCTCTGCGCGAGGAGACGCTCTCCGGCAAGCCTTTCGCCCTCCGAGACTACCAGCGAGAAGCGGTGGATGTCTTCTGGGCCGGTGGTGGAAGCCAGGGCGGAAGTGGGGTCGTAGTTCTTCCCTGCGGCGCCGGCAAGACAATGGTTGGCGCCGGTGTGATGGCCAAGGCTCAATGTCACACGCTCATCCTCTGCTTCGGCACCGTGGCCGTCCATCAGTGGATAGCAGAGCTACTGGACAAGACGACTCTGTCACCTGAGATGATAGGCGAATACACTGGCGACTTGAAGGAAATCAGGCCGGTGACAGTGACTACCTACCAGGTGCTGACCTACCGGCCCGGCAAGCGCGGCGCGGCGCTGCGCGACAGCGATAAGTTCGATCTCAGCGATTTCCCCCACCTCGGGCTTTTCACCAGCCGCGACTGGGGCCTCATCATCTACGACGAGGTGCACTTGCTCCCGGCACCGGTCTTCCGTGTCACGGCCGAGATTCAGGCCCGCCGACGTCTCGGCTTGACGGCGACTCTTGTGCGTGAGGATGGGCGCGAGAGCGATGTATTCTCCCTTATCGGTCCCAAGAAGTGCGATGTGCCCTGGAAGGTGCTGGAGAAACAAGGCTGGATCGCCACTGCCGACTGCTGGGAAATCCGTGTCGCTTTGCCGACTGAGCAGAGGCTCGATTACGCCCTGGCTGAAGATGCGCGTGTGGCCTACCATATCGCCGCCGTCAATCCGGTCAAACTGGAGGTGTTGCGCCGCCTGATCAAGATGCACCTCCAAGACAACGTGCTCGTAATTGGTCAGTACCTGGAGCAGCTGGAGCAGATCGCCGCCCTACTGAACGCGCCCCTGGTAACAGGCAAGACGCCTGTCATCGAGCGGGAGAAGCTCTACAGCCAGTTCCGCCGCGGCGAGATCAAGCTTCTGGTCGTCTCCAAAGTGGCCAACTTCGCCCTCGACCTGCCCGACGCCAATGTGGCCATCCAGGTCTCGGGCACCTTCGGCAGCCGCCAAGAGGAGGCTCAGCGGCTGGGGCGCATCCTGCGCCCCAAGTCGGACGGCTCCTTGGCTCACTTCTACAGCATCGTCACCCGCGAGACCCTCGACCAAGACTATGCCGCCAACCGCGAGCTTTTCCTCACCGAGCAGGGGTACCGATACACCATTATGGATGCCACCGAGCTTCTCGGACGGCGAGCGGAGGCTCGCGACTAGCCCTTGCCGCTGCGAGCGCACCTTTTCCTCCAGGCTGTCCCTTGCCCGGCAAAGGAAGCTACCCTCGGCAGCTTCGTCCCATCCTCTGAGAAAGCGGCGCCTGGGTGAGGTCTGCTAGCCTCAGCGCCCACGTTGCTATTCGCCGTCACGCCTACTACAATGGTGCTGGCTAGCCTTTCCTTAGCCTTTCTGTCGAGTAGTCACGGGAGGTTTTATCATGGAATACCGCGCTCTGGGCAAGACGGGCCTGAAAGTCTCTGCCATCGGGCTAGGATCGGCCCAACTAGGCTCGCCGAACACCGAATACGCGGTGCGGATGGTGCATCGAGCGCTGGAGCTGGGAGTCACCTTCTTCGACACTGCCCGCAGCTACTGGGACTCCGAGGTCAAGCTCGGCCTAGCCCTTCAAGGGCAGCGAGAAAAGGTCGTCATCTCCACCAAGACCGGAAAGAAGACCCGAGAAGATGCCTGGCGCGAGATCAACGAATCCCTCGAGCGCCTGCGCACCGATTACCTCGACAATATCCATTTGCACGGCCTGGAACTGGGCGAAGACCTGAACCAGCGCCTGGGGCCAGGCGGAGCCCTGGAGGCCCTACTCCAGGCCAAAGAGCAGGGTATGGCTCGCCATGTTGGCTGCACGAGCCACCGCTCGGTCGTTCTGCTGGAGGCGCTCAAGCGCTTCGATTTCGAGGTGATCTTGGTGCCTATGAACATCGTCGAGCGCGATCCCCTGCTGGAGTTAATCCCTCTTTGCCAGCAGAAAGACGTGGGCGTGACCATTATGAAGCCGTTGGCCACCGGCTTGCTGCCCGCACCCCTGGCCCTCAAGTGGCTGCTCAACCAGCCGATTGCGGCCGCCGTGCCGGGTATGACTTCCCTTGAGGAGTTGGAGTCGATTGCCGCTGTCTTTCGCGAGGGATACGAGCTTACGGCCGCCGAGCAAGCCGCTGTGGATTCTCAGAAAGAGACGCTTGAGCACGTCCGTTGCCGCATCTGCGGCCTCTGTGAGCCTTGCCCGCAGGGGATAGATATCGGCAGTATCCTGGGCACGGACGTAACCTATGATCACTATCGGTCTATGGGGGCAGACACCTTCCGCAGTTTCCCTTGGTCCCGGGTGCGCATCGAGGAAGAGGTTGCCGACCGACAGAAGACCATCGCTGCGATCGAGTCCTGCACCCGCTGTGGGCAATGTGAGCCCAAGTGCCCGCACGGTCTCCCGATCGTAGATATGCTGCAAAGTATGCTGCCCGCTATGCGTGAGATGCTAGCTATGCATCAGGAAGCCCTGCGATCGGGGACGCTAGCGCCTTAGGATGGTGGGAGAAGGGAGGAGCAGTGGAAACAGACGCTGCCACCGGAGTCAAGGGAGGCGGGAGAAGACCACGTGTTACACTGCTCCAACTGCTTTACTGCCGCCAAAGCGCGGCGCTTGCTTGATTACCAGCCGCGCTACACCTCGCTGGAGGGCGTCTATGAGGCGGTGTACTGGCTGCAAGATCAAGGCCCGATCTGGGCCTACGCAAAGAGGCAACGTGCTGGCTCCGTACGGGCCGTGCCTGCTCTTGGGCCTACCACATGGCTACAGCGCTTGGCTGTGGTGGCAGGCTGGGGGCGAGGAACGGCTACGATTCGCGTGTTGGTCCGGTGCTGCTGAGAAGTTGGTGCTTATGCCTTGGTTCGGAGGTGAATAGTGCGCCTGCGAAAGCTGGGCCGAACCGGCCTGCTAGTCTCAGAGATCGGGTTTGGTGCCTCTGGACTCAGGTTGTCTTCGACCGAGTATGCGGTACAAATGGTACATCGAGCCCTCGAGTTAGGGGTCAACTACATTGATACTGCATCCGCCTACGGTGACAGTGAGGACAAGTTGGGCATCGCCTTGGAAGGAAGACGTCAGAACGTTTTCCTTGCCACGAAGCTGGATGCCGTCACCGCCAAGGACGCTGAGAACGAGTTCCACGGTTGCCTGCAACGTCTGCGAACCGACTACGTGGACGTGCTGCACATGCACGGTGTGCTTGATGTGGAGGATCTCGATCGCCGCATGGCATCTGGCGGTGTCTGGAGCTTCTTGCGTCGAGCAAAGAAAGGGGGGAGAACCCGCTTCATCGGGCTCTCGGCCCATCGACACGAGGTGCTGGTTGAGGCCATGCGCCGCGACGAAGTTGACGTGGTGCTCCTCATCATGAACCTGGTTGAGCGCGAGGCGGCCAACGAGTTGATACCGATGGCCCTGGAGCAGGGCGTGGGCACGACGGTTATGAAGCCGCTTGCTATGGGCTCGCTGCCTTATCGCCCAGCCCTGCGGTTTTTGCTCGATCAGCCCGTTTCCTGTGTTCTCCCTGGCCCTACCCGGCTCGAATGGCTGGAGTCGAACCTGGAAGTGGCTGAGATTCCCTTGCCGCTTTCCGAGAATGAGCTAGCGGAAATCGAGCGCTTGCGCCAGTTGCACGACGGCTCGCGCTGCCGACTCTGCTTCCGCTGTCGTCCCTGCCCGGCCGGGGTTAACATTGGCTTCATCCTCGGAACCTACCGCTTCTTCAGCGATGTGCGCAATATGAAGCGAGAAGGATTGTCATCGTTTCCTTGGGGCGATTGGGCCCGCCGCAATGCCCCACTGGAGTTGGCACGTATCGTAGACTCCATAGACCGCTGCGATGGCTGTGGACAGTGTGAGTCTCGCTGCCCATATGGTTTGCCTATCGTACAGCTGCTGAAAGACATGCTACCTGCCCTCAGGGAAATGAGGGAACTCGTGAGCGCCTGGTGACCTTCGGTTTCTAGAGTGTTGACGAGACAGGTATCTGTAAAGGGATCTGCAGTGAGCAATGCCCATCGGTTCCCGCGTCCGTGCGGTGATTCCGATACGTAAGTGGGGATTGTCCTTAGGAGGATTGGCGATGAATCTGTTCCGCGGTCTCCTTAGGAAAGCCTTGGCGATCTCCTTCGCTGCCTCGTTCGCTTCCTTTGAGCCCCTGGCTGCGCGAGAGCGGAACCAGGTCAAGATTCGAAGCATCAAGGCTCTTCAGCCTAGGCAAGGAGCGACACTGATCAAAGTGGAGACTGATGCCGGCCTCGTCGGCTACGGCCCATGCTGGGAGAGCGGCCCCACCGCCCGCTCGGTCATTAGCAGTCTGGAGACGGGCCGGCACGAGAACCTGACCCTCATCGGCAAGGACCCGCTTGCCATCCAGGTCCACTTCCAAAACCTCTTCTACCGTGTACCCCAGCGCGAACGCTACACCGGCGTCCTTAGCGCCATCGATATCGCACTCTGGGATCTAGCTGGACAGATTCTAGGTCTGCCGGTCTCCAAGCTGCTAGGCGGCAACTTCCGCGACGAAATACCACTCTACTCGCATTGCCAGGGTGGGGACGTCATCAGCAGAGAAGCCTGGCGCGACTGCGCACAGGAGTTGCTGGCAGACCCCAGAGGCTTTAGGGCCTTCAAAGTAGACATCCACCACCCGCTGGGCATAAGCATGCAGCAGTTCACTCCCAGCATCGGCACAGAAGAGGCGCGCAGAATCCACCGCTCGTACACGTTCGCCCGCGAAGCGTTTGGTCCAGACATCGACATCATTGTCCACTGCCACAATGAGCTCGATGTGCCCAGCGCTATCCGGGTCGCTGAGGCCGTCGAGCCCATCAAACCTCTGTTCTATGAAGATCCGCTAGCTCCCCAGTTCTCGGAGTCCTGGCTAGCTCTCCGCAGAGCCACCCGCCTTCCCCTGCTGACCGGGGAGAACTTGGAGCTTGCCGATCAGTTCCTGCCCTTCCTTCAGGCGCAAGCCGTGGATTACCTTCAGCCCGACCTCATCAATTGTGGTGGCATCACCGGCGCCAAGATGATCGCTGACCTCGCCAGCCTCTATCGCATTCCCATTTGTCTACATAACGTCAGCGGTTACGTTCTCAACTTGGCCTCGCAGCAATTCTCGGCTGCCATCTTCAACTGCCCGATGATGGAGTGCCGACTTGATGCCGACCAAGCTCCTGAAGCTACCGGCAACCTGCCGGTCATCAGAAATGGCAAAATGAAGGTCTCCACGCTCCCCGGCTTGGGGGTAGAGCTCGACCAGGATTACCTCAAGAAGAACCGGGCGGACGGCGAGCCTTGGTGGGGTTAGTCCTGACTACTGACCCAAGCTCGCCAACTCAAGCCGCAAGTAAAGTCCATAGTCTATATCTCCCTAGTCTGTGTCTTAGTTTTTGAGGAGGTCGATCAGTTGCGAGCATTGGTTCTTTGCGATGACCGTTGGCACCCGGCTCACATAGTCCGCGGTGGTCTGGAGCCACTGTCGGCGGCACAGTTCCAGTTCGACTGGGTCGAGAACCCCCAAGGCTGGCCGGTGGCATCGGTTTTCGATTATCCGGTAGTGGTACTGGCCAAGTCCAATAACGTCTCGGCGATCGACGAAAGCCCATGGGTGACTCCCAGCGTCGAGTCTACGCTGCGGGAGTATGTGAGCCAAGGAGGCGGACTGCTTGCCGTGCATTCGGGCACAGCTGGGTATGCCGAGACGCCCATCCTACGTGGCCTGCTTGGTGGCGTGTTTCTCCAGCACCCCCAACAATGCCCCGTCACTGTGGAGCCTCGCAATGCACATCTGCTTGCCAAGGAGATAGAACCTTTTACGATTGAAGACGAGCACTACTTCGTGCAGATGGACGATGCTGGAGCAGACGTCTTCTTGACCACCACCTCGGCCCATGGAGTGCAGCCTGGCGGCTGGACGCGGAGCGAGGGAAGGGGGCGCATTTGCGTCATTACCCCTGGCCATAACCTCGAAGTCTGGCTGCATCCGCAGTTCCAGGCTCTGCTGAAAAACGCTCTGCGCTGGTGCGGCACCGCAGGATGACGCTGAAACGCTAGTGTGCTACGATAACCCCTTGGATACCACCACGCGATTTCCGATAGGAGGTTGATGGGAATGCCAGAAGCACAGGGACGCCCCGAGCGTCCCGAAGCAGCAGCCGAAAAGGCACTGAACAACGTTCGCACCTATTCCAAGCCCTCGGACCTCAGAATCACTGACCTGCGCATGGCCGTGGTCGCCTCCAATTACGACTACCCCATCCTTCGCATCGACACCAACCAAGGCGTCTACGGCCTGGGTGAGGTGCGCGATGCCGGCCACAAGATGGACGCGCTACGCTTCAAGTCCTTCTTGCTGGGCAAGGATCCTACTAATGTCGACCTCATCTTCGACCTGATTAGCCGCTTCGGTGGCCAGGGCCGCGAGGCCGGCGGCATTAGTGGGATCGAAATGGCCCTCTGGGACCTCACCGGCAAGGTCTACGGCGTCCCCGTCTACCAATTCATGGGTGGCAAGTATCGCGACACCATTCGCTGCTATGCCGACACGCCCACTCCCAAGCAGCCAACGCCCGAAGCCTACGCCTCTCGTGTCAAGGGACGCAAAGACATGGGCTTTACTTGGATCAAATTCGACGTTGGCACTTGGGTCTTCGAGAATGCCGGCATCGAGGGCGTGATGGTCGGCAATCGGCTGAGCCGCAAGGGCATCC
>Ga0272448_1006996_pt1 | contig 12031 bp, 12 predicted proteins | sample YNPCB0191_FD_202220 | JGI IMG/M metagenome (GOLD analysis project Ga0272448, IMG submission 202220) | Hot spring sediment microbial communities from Yellowstone National Park, WY, United States - YNP-CB-019-1 | ecosystem: Environmental > Aquatic > Thermal springs > Hot (42-90C) > Sediment... | reverse complement strand
CCCGCCGCGGGTGATGCGCAGCCAAAGCCTCGCCAGTACCCCTGCTTGGCCTAGGACGAGGCGAGTCGCTGCGCCGGGACCTCCACAGCCAGCCGTCCAGTCGAGAGGCGAATTCGCCACTGCAAATAGGCGTAACGGGGTCATAAGATCCAGGCTAGAAAGGTGACCAGATCTGTTCCGTGCTCACAACACTACGCCGGGCTCACCTGGAGCTGGCTCATTGGCGAAGCTACTTTCGTAGCGGAACGACCTTTTGGATCGCCCCTGGGGGTACGCGCTGCGGTGACGTTAACTCTCGTACGCCACGGGCGGCGTTGGTGGCGTGGCTGTGGCGTACGGGGAAACCCTTGGGGAGCTGGATGGTTTCCCGCACCGAGGGTTTCCGAAGCAAGCCATAGTGTTGCTTTGCCTGCTGGGGGCTCATGGGCCGGCCTGGGCGGGCCACTGCGGTCATGTGGCTACCAGGGGAGAGCCCGCGACGCAACTCCCGTTGCGCCTGGGTCTTGCTGGTATAGCGCTGTACGACACGGGGTTGCGGGAGAGGCCGAACAGGCGCGCGGTGGCGAAGAGCATCGAGCTCGAGGATCCGGGCCCGAACAGAGCGGCGGCTGGCCGCCCGCGCCGCCGCGCGGCCTAGCGGCGCTCCCCAGGCAAATTGCGGCAGCATCAGAACCGCGGATAAGAGAAATGCAACTAGCTTACGCATCCTAACTGACCTCCTTTGTCCTTTTTCCTTCAGGCTCTGCGAAACGCCCACCAAAGCAGGCGAAACGGCAGAGACAAGCACAGGAAGACGAGCCGGAAGCCGGCCCGAATCACCTCGGCCGCCAGGACACCCACCGCTTCATCGGCCGCCCGCGCCCCCAGGAGTAGGGACAACGCGCCACGAAACAGCGCCGCTGCGGCGAACAGCAACACAAACAATAGCAGCCACCCGGGTAGCAGGGCCAAGAGCGCGTCGATAAACGGACCGGCGAGCAAAACCAGCACTACTGTTCCCAACAAGCCCAGCGCCGCTCGACGACTGACGAAGCCGATGATCAGGGCGACGCCGATGGCGGCGACGACCAACACCATCGCTTCATCAGGCAGCCAAAACAAAAGGGTACGCACGCGCTCAGCCCTCCACAGAAGCAAACGCAGCGGCGGAAGAAAACCTAACCAAGCAGAACCTGGAGCGGGCCTGAAGCTCCGCCACCGGGCAACTGGGCGGCTTGCGCAAACGTCGCGCGAACTGCGTCAGAAACGCCGGCTGGCGGTAAACGAGCCGGACCGGGGGAGGAACAATCTCCACCCTGGAGCCGGCCGCTGCGAGTTCCCGCTCGAGCCGCGCACGGGCCGGTCTGTCGCGCCAAGCTGCAGTGAGCCGAAAGAACGACGGCTGGATGTTTTGTGGGCGAAACTCGATCTGCTGAGTCAATCCCGAGGCGTTCAGTGCCTCAATCAGTTCAAAACAGCGCTGCTGGTGTTGCTGAAGATCCGCGAGGGCTTTCTCAAAATTGGTTGCGGCCCCGATGGCGGCTGCCGGATGAATGCGGCCGTTCAGTGCGAACTCGTTGTCCAGGCCAAGGCCGAGATCTCGCCGCTGGCGAGCAGGGTGCTGCGTGAACCAGACCAGCTTTTCGTAAAGGGCGGCGTGGTTGGTCAGGATCGCGCCGCCTTCGCCTGCGCAAAGGGTCTTGCCGACGGTGAACGAGACCACCAACGCGTCGGCCAGAGAACTGGCCGGTGCTCCCTCCCTCCTGGCGCCCAAACTCTGAGCCGCGTCGGCGACATACCACAGGCCGTATTCGTCGGCAGTTTGGCGGAGGGCTTTCATATCGGCAGGATTGCCGAAGATATCCACCGCCAGGATCGCCTTAGTCCGCGGAGTAATGCAAGGCGGAATCGCCTCCGCCGCAAGGGTCAAGGTTTGAGGGTCGATGTCGGCGAACACAGGGCGGTTGCCGAGCAACAGCCAACCAGCCAGGGAAGCTCCGTAGGTGTACGGCGTGGTGACGAATTCGGCGCAGCGCAGGTTTAATGCCAGGGCAACGGCCAGCAGGCCGGTCGTGGCGTTCGACACACAAACGGCGTAACGCATCCCATAGTGCTGGCGAAGTTTCGCCTCGAGATCTGCCACGGCGCTGGTACCGACCAGATGGAAGTCCAACCGGCCGGCCGCTAACCCGTTCCAGTCCGTCTCACAGATTGGCATGGGGTTCGAGCTCCCGCAGTCTTTTGTCCAGTTCGTCCACGCGGACCAACCCAGTCTCGGGATCGACCAGGCCGCGAAGGTGATCCGGAAACGGGTAGGTTTTCGGAGCATCGGCCCACGGGAAGAAACTCCGTGATGAACAGGCGCGCAGCGCCCACAAGTCGGCGTAGATGACGGACGCCAAGTCCGAAGAGGGACACAAGTCGTGCGCCGCGAAAAGGATCGTCTCCGGTGTCAATTCGCCGTGCAGCATCCGCGCATTGCTTAACGCGGACAGAATGTGGCGGGGACTGGCGCCTTTGCTGTAGAAAAGCCGGGCCGCCTGGTGGACTTCGGCGCAGTTGACATCCATGTCAGCCCGCGCATTGAGCCGCCGCGCCAGCGCCACCACGATCGCGGGGAAATCCTCGGCCAACGGATAGAGGACCGGTATCATGGAGAATCGAGAACGCATAGCCGCGCCCATTCTCCAGGGACAGTTCGTGGTGGCGATCAGCAAAGAACGGCCGCGACGGCTCTCGTCCGACAAGGCGGTGAGCAGTGCGGCTAGCACAGCCCTGCTGGCGCCGGAATCCCCGTCGAAGTTGCTACGCTCCAGCGGAAAGGCCTCGCTGATTTCATCAACGAACGCCACATTGGGGATCCATTCCCGCAGCACGGTCTGTTGCAGCCGCGCTTTGCGCTCCGTTTCGCCGACCAACGAGCCCTTGGGACTGAGCATCTGATAAGCCGCCGCCTTGGCCTGACGAGCGACGAGGACCGCCAGGTCCGTCTTGCCAGTACCGGGAGGGCCAACGAGCAAGACATTGGCCGGCATCGCGTGGTCTTCGCGCAGCAACGCCTCCGCGTAACGAGTCAAGATTGCTCGGGGGGCGGCAATGTTACGCCCGTGCAGCTCGGCGTTGTCCGCGCGCGAAGCGTCAAGCACCGCGAGCGTGTGCTCGGAGAGCTGTTCGACGTCGCGGTGTTTTTGCTCGGCGAGGATGCGGGCTGTAATGGGACAACTGGTACGCTGGGAAGCCCGCAGAAGCGCTTCCAGGCCGCGGTTGGGCGTGTTTGTCGTCAAGAAGGCGACCGAATCCGCATCCAGGCCCGGTTCGAAACTGGCCGAGGGATACAGCGCCAGCGCCGCCCGCAGGAACTCGATCTTCTCCTCCCGCCCGGGCTGAGGCAACCGCACGGAGTGAAGCGCATCAACGACGAGCTCGTCGATCAGTCCCCCGCGCCCGTGAAAGATGAGGGCGTTGCCGCTTGAGCGCAAGGCCAGGCTTTGCCCGAGCAAGTGGGCGAGTTCAATCGCTACCAGCTGCGGATCCGTCTGCGTCCCCGGGCTCATGGCGCCTGGCACCAAATGGTCGGCGAATTCGACCAGCAGCAGAAAGCGAAGGTCGCTTCCGTCGGCCCATTTCAGGCTGGCGGGCGTTCGGGCTAAGAACGATAGGCCACGGATGACGCGGACAAGCTCGTTCTGGTCGGCTGGGATGTCGAGCAGGCCGTGGCTTCGCAGAGCGCTTTCCACCGCACGCCGGTCGCGATCGTCTTCCAGGCGCGAAGGGCTCCAATCCAGACCGCCGGCCAGCGAGTACGTCACCAGCCACATCCCGTAGCGCACACGCGCGGCCCTGCGGAGCACCTCGATCAAGGGGCGCAACTTGCCGTCGCTCGCGGCCGTCAGGTCATAGAGCGAGCGCCCGGTAACCAGAAGAGCGGGATAACCAGCATCAAGGGCGGAAAAGATACGGTCGACGGGATTCATCGCAGCAGGACCTCCTGTTTACGATTCAAACGCTGCGCGCGGCGCCGATCAGCGGCGGTAGAACCAGACGACTGCCCGGCACCCCCTCGCAACAACTCCCGCGCCGCCTCGAGCTGACAGACGCCCGAAGTCGGCCGGCGCCGGGGCGGCGCATACCGGACACCCTGCGAAGCGAGGGCCCGCTCGAAAGCGTCCATGATCTGGCGGCAGGAGCCGTCACGCACGCCGACCACCTCAGCGGCCAGCGACGGGTCCTGGAAGCCGTTCGGATGAATTTCAGTTACCAGGGCTTGGCCCAGATTGTTCGTCGCGATGACGCGAAGCTCGCCGCGCCGGCCCGGACTGACTTCGACGCGCTCGAAGCCGATCTGCTTCGCGGCATTGGAGCAGGCTTGCGCCACCGCGCCGATGAAAGCCTGGCGGTGCTGCGCACGTACCGTCTGCACCAGCGCGCGGCGCGCGGTGACCGCTTCATCGACGGTGACCGCATTCATAAGGGCGCCGAGCCGCTGCTCAACCAGCGCGGGCTTTTGCACCACGTATGGGGACGAGGCTAGGCGGAGCAGCCCGGAGAGGCGGACCGCAGCGGTCGGCGGAAGCCGCAGACTGTCGAGTCGAGCCTCGAGCGCTTTGAGTTGCGCGCGCGCCGGCTGCTCCACTCGCGAGGGCGCAAGCAAAGTCTGCGCCGACAACGGGGGAACGGCGTGCAGCAGCTCGTCGAAAGCGCGCCGGCTGCGAGCATCCAACGAAACGAGCAACTTGCGGATGACCAGGGTGGAGAGGACGGCGCCGCCGACAAGCAGGCCCACAGGGAGAGCGGAGACTCCCACGATCGTGGGGGTTACGAGTAACTCGGACATTTGGAATAACCTCCTTGGCTCAAGTAGTGGCTTCGGTTTCGGCATCCCAGAACGCAGGTCCGGGATTAACTGAGGACGTCACCCCGCCCGCAGCGGGCGGAGCCGGCGGGGGCGCCGCCGGGCCGCCTTGAAACGGGTCGTAACCCAGCAAGCTGTGCATAACGCGCCGCGTTATGACATCGAAGGCGTCGGCGCCGGGGTCGCCGAAACGCAGGACATGTCCAGCCCGGTTCTGGACGTAGCGATTGAAATTCTCAACAGCCTCGCGGCTGTAGCGCTCGCGAGCGTCCTCGGCCACCGCGAGACGACTGGCAATTCGATGGCGAGCTAGTAGGAAGCTCCAATAAGCAAGCGACATGACGAAGAGGCCCCCACTGAAGATTAGTAGCGCATGCAGGGCTGCCGTGATCCCCACGAAACAGGCGGTCCGCACCCAGAAACTCTGGGTGAGCGCAGCCGGGGCGTCCGCGGGCGGCCGGAGGGCCAATTGCGTCGCGAGACTGAGGCCCGTCATCGCGGCGAGCAGGAGCCAGCCGACAAGTCGGGCCACCGCGTTTCCGCCCCCGATGTCGGCTTCGTCCTCGCCACGGACGCGGAAATGGGAAGCCAGAAGGTCTGCCGCGATGATGCCGAGGGGGAGAACGACCCGGGTCCAGGGCAACCATTCCGGCCGCCCCAAAACAGCGAGGGTCAGCCATTCGGCTGCGGGCACCGAGATCACCCACTCGCCGAAGGCCGCCCCCAGCAGCAGGAGTGGGAAAAGGAGCGCGAACACGCGGTGGCCCGCCGTGGCGGTCGCGATCAAAGGCGGATTGGCCTCCATTTCGGCCAAACGAGTACGGAGCTGCTCGGACTCCTGCTCAGCCAGCCGAACGGCGCGGCTCGCACGGATCGTCGCTTCGTGGGCACGCTCGAGGCGGCGCCGGCTGGCGAACTCGGCTTCATTCGGACGGAGCATTTGAAGCGGCGGCATGTCTATTTGCTCTCCTCTTGCAGTAAGAACGCTGCCGCGGCGGGGAAGCTTTCAAACCCGAGCGGCTCGAGATCCTGAAGCACACCGATCGTCGCAGAGCTATTGATCACCAGGAGGCGTGCGCCGCTGCGGAGAACAACCCTCGGCCGTCGGACATTGTCTTCCCCGTCCGAGACGAGTAGGATCCAGTTGTGCGGGGTGCCAGAGGCAGAGTTGTGTGGCTCATTGAGAAACAGCTCGACCCGGCGAAGTGCCCCCCAGATATCGCTCCGTGTCGCGTCGGCTTTGGTTTCCAGGAGCTCGCCAAGCTGCGCGCGGAAGACGGCCAGGCGCCGCTCGACCTCCCGACGCCACAGTGCGACGTGGTCACGGTGCTCGCGCGAGCGCGTTTCGTAGGCGGCGCGCGCCTCTGCCAGCAGGAATGGGTTTTGGTGCGGGTTTGGCGGTTGGGGCGCTGCCGGCGGCGGCAAGATCCTAAGGCGCAGCAAGCCTCGGTTGCTCCGGTCGCGGATCAGGCCGACCGCCAGCTCACCCCCCCGCCGAGTGAGCAGGGCGAGAAACTGCTCGAAGTCTTCGGCCGAGACCACGGGGACGCGGGTCCAACTGGTAGAAGCCGTTTTGTCCACAAGAACGGCGACACGCACGGGAGCCGGCGGCGCGGCCGGACCTGAGGCTTCGACGACCGGCGCGGGCGGCCCACCGCAGCCGACCGCCACCAAGGCGACCGCCAGCAAGAGACGCGCGGGACTAACGAATGCGATTGCCTGCATTCTCCCTCCTCACCCGGAAATACGCGCAGGCCGCACCGAACCTTACAAAGCTCACAGCGCCCGAATGAACGCGCGCCGCGCCTCGATCCGGCGGTCGCACTCAGAAGCGGAAACGCCAAAGCGGCGGCGAGCCGCCGCGACAAGCCGCGCGCGCTCCACCTCGCTTTTGGGGGCGGCGGGAGCAACACCGCGAAAACTGAAGGGGCGAACCAAGCCAGCGTCCGAGTGGAGCCGCATGTAGCCTTCGAAGTTGGGACACTCGGCCAAATCGAGAGCCGAAAGCGCCGGTGCAAAGGCAGGCTCCAACAACCGAGCATCTTCGACGCCGACGCGAAAGCAGATCAGGGTGCCGGCATTCCCAAGCACGGCCTCCAAATTGTCGTGGCGGCTGTCCGGATCCCGCAGTTGGGCGGCATACTGCGCCGACAGGACCAACCCAAGTCCATACTTGCGCGCTTCTGACAAGAGCCGCGAGAAGTTTTCGTCGCGCGCCAACGAGCCGAACTCATCCACGTACAGGAAAAAAGGCTTCTGCCGGTTGAGGGGTAGCGCGCCCCGCGCCATGGCCGCCAGACGAATGCGGGCCACCAAGTGCGAGGCCAGCAGATCGGCCACACTGGCGCCGAACTGGCCCCGCGCCAGCTTCACCACCACCACTTTTGCGGAATTCAGAATGGCCGGGAAGTCCAACGCCAAGCCGCCATGGCCCAAGATGCGGCGCATCTGGGGGTCCTGGAGGAACCGGGCGAGCTTGTTGGTGACATACGGCGCAAGGTTGGCCAGGGAATTCTCGCCGTGGACACGCTCCAGTTCCTCGACAAAGTCCTTGACTTCCTGCTCGCCGGTGCGAGCGAGCAGGTGGCGTCGAAAACTCTGGTCCAGATAAAGGAGCGGGAACTCCAGTAAAGTGGGCTGAAACTCGCCGCCGGGGCGATCCCCCATGAGCAGCTTCATCATGGCCCGGAAGTTGGTCTCGAAGATCGGGCCAAACATTTGCGGGTCGCGGTAGATGCGCAGCAAGCACGACAGTAGCTCATCGATGATGACGTCGCGTTCGACCAGCGTCTTCCAAGCCAGCGGGTTCAGGGGCACCGGGTGATCGCGGTCGGCAAGATCAACCAGGATAAGGTCGTGACGCCGTTTGGACGGCAAGCGCGCCAGCAGGTCGTCGGCCAGCGCGCCGTGAGGATCAATCAAGCACAGGCCCAAGCCCTGCTGGAGGTCCTGCACCAACATGGAAAGCATGCAGGTAGACTTCCCAGTGCCCGTCATTCCGATCAGGAAGGTGTGTTTGAGGCGGTGGCCGAGCTCGAGCTCGATAGGGCGCTCAGTCCCCCGGTACCGGTTGACGCCGACACTGGTCATGAACGCCTGGCCTAGCCGGCTCGGAGGCAGTTGGGCCGGCAAGAGCCGGTTCCGCCGCACCGGCAATCCGCGATCGCGAGCGGAGAAGATCAGCGGAAGCCGGAAGGCGCAGGCCGCCTCCTCACACGTGAAGGGTTCGGGTTCGAAGTGGTCGAACGGCTCGGCCGGGGCTGCGGGTGAGGCCGGCTCGATCTCAAAGCCGCCTTGAAAGGGATTCGGACTGGCCCGGCTGAGCTCGCCGCAAATCGCCTGTCCGGCGAGGCCGGCGATCCCTTCGTCCGGAGCTCCGGGCGACGCCAGCAGCACGGCGCCCCGGAGCGCGCCGTCGCGGAGGCGTCGGCCGCGGAACAGGGCCGTATCGCGGAGCAGCTGGGTTTGGGTGGCCAGCGTGATCTGACTGGCGCCGCCGCCCGCCAGAAAACGTTCGCAAGTGGCGATAGCGTCCTCCAGTTGGCGCAACGCCTCGGCGACTGGAGCCTGGTTAGCCAGGCGCACCACGAGCCAACGAGGCGCCGGGAAGGCGAGCAGCGTATCGAGCAGCACGCCCCAGTCGTCGCCGGAAGGAGTCCAGGGAAAGTAATGTTCGATCGACAGGTCATTGTCCTCGGGCGCCTGAGGGCTCGGCGCTTCCGGGAGGAAACCGAGCGTTCCCTTGGGGCGCACCTCGAACAAGCGGGCCAGGCTGATCGGTTCACGGCGGCGCCGCAGGCGCAGGCAGCCGGCGGCAGTGAACGGCGCAAACCACCGGCGAAACTCTTCCGGGTCCGCCAGGGTGCGAAACTCGGCGCCCTCCCAGAGGGCGTTCAGCAGCGGCCCCAAAAGAACAGCGCGCGCCAAGCACCGCTCGATCGCCTCAGCTCGCTCCGCCGCCGCCACGAGAAGCCGGACGCCGATCAGCACCCGCCCCGGCTGGCCGCAGTCAAACGAGGGGCGAGTGGCGAGGTGAAGCTCGACGACACACGGCGCCTCCCAGCGCGCCACCAACTGGAGAAAACGGGAGCTCGCCCGGTGCATCGCTTCCAGCCGCTCAGAGCGGTCCACAAAGCGACCGAGCTCATCGCGCAAGGATTCCGCTTGCAGGCTCTCGAGCGCCCAGCCGGCGGCCGCCACCATTGGGCGGCCAAGTTGCAACTTCACGTACGGAACCACCGTCATTTTTCCTCCGGTTGCCTGGAATCCGAAACCCGGCCGACCGCGCCGCCGGGCAGGCGGAAGATTCTTTCGAGCGCCTCCGGCGCCAATTCGGGGTAAGACCGGCGCACCTCTTCGATCCAGGCGGCAAGTCCCGGAACCTCAAACTCCGCCGGCCGTCGTTCTTCGCAAAGGTCTGCTTCGCGCTCTGTCATGGGTCGTCTGCCGACACTGACAATACGCGAGCGCGACGAAAGACCTAACAGAAACCCGCTGCCAACGGCGCGCGGCTGGCGAAGAACACCGCCGCGGGGACTTTCTTGCGCTGGGTGTGCTGCATCCTGCGGCCACGGCGACGCTGCTCAAAAGTTGGGTCGCGGCGAAAGGCGCCCCGGAGAAGATCCGGCTGCTTGCGACCGCGTCCGGGAACCAAAGCGCAGACGGAAGTGTACGCCAGGATCCCCGGTCTGAAGGTCTGGACCCCGCGGCTGCCGAGCGCTGTGGCGATCGAGGGCGGGGCGGCGTTACCGCTGGAGTCGCCCGACCTGGCGACCATCGCGCGGGCGGATGGCGGACGCCTCCAGGAAGGGAGTTGTCCCGAGAACGCGAAACGATGGCGCCCCGCTCAGGTCAATTGCCTGCTGTTGGTGGGCCGGGCGTTATGCGGGCGGCGCCTCGGCGGCCTTGGGATCCCCCCGGAGTTCGAGTGCAACCACGCGAGCCTGAGTCGCAACCGCGGCGGGACGTGGGAAGTGCCTGTCGGAGGGGAGACGGCGCGAGGCAGGTCCCCGCCGCTGAGCTCTATTTGAATCTCGAATGGGGCTGGCCCCGCGGCGTTTCCGTGCCGGAAGACGGCCCACGCGACGAACTGGACGAGGCGGCGCGTTTGGGTCGACTCTATTCGCCGTCCCTTGTAAACTCTGCGCAAAGGGCCTCTCGCCGCACAAGCAGGCCGCCGAGGTGCAAGCGGTCGCCGGCCCGCTGCCTTGGCCGCATCGCGGTTCCTGTGGTGGTGCGGGTGCGGCTCGGCGGGCGGCCGGCTCCTGAAAAAGGAGCCATCTTCTTCGACCTGGCAGCCGCTGTCCGCGACGACTTCCGCGCCCGGCTCGATGAGGCCGTCCAAGCTTGGCGAACGCTTGAGAGTTAATCCACCCGGAGTGAAAGATTCTGGTTCCGCGCCGCGTGTCCAATCGCTGGAGGTACGATGCGCTATTACCGGGTTTGTCTCCTTGCGGCGATCCTGGCGCCTGCCTGCGACGGGCAAGGGCCGCAGCTTTACTTTTTCAACTTTCCGTCGGTCGCGGCAGGCCGCGCTGTTCATGAGAAGGCCGTGACGGCGCTTCAAGCTGCCGGCTGGTGGGACTTTGTCAGCTCGAATGCCGACCGCATCGAATACCACAACACGCGGCTGTTGGACCGGCCGAACCAAACGGCGGCAGGCTACGCTATGATCGACCGTGGCGCTCGTGTGATGGCGGTGGCCGTCGGCGGGCGCTCGGCGCGCGAGATCGGCCAAATCATGGCGCACGAAGCCGGTCACCTCGAGCATTGGCGCCGCTACGGAAAATTTGACGACGAAAGCTGGGCGAAAATGCGCGAGCGGCAGTTCCTTGAAGGAGGTCAACCGCCGGGCAATATCAGCCCGCTCAACAGACTTCTGGCCGGGTTGATTTTCCCGGCGATGGCGCTTATCTCGATTCTTATCTTCCTGGTGTGGGAGGCGGTCATTCATCCGGCGTTGGAGGGGCCATCTTACTCCCCCCAAGGACAGAGAAGGTTCGGGGCAGGCAGGTAAGTTCTTGAGGTGCGCGGTCCGATCACCTGCTCAGTTGGGCGAGTGGTCGCTGTCCGCCACGAACCAAGCCGTTTTTTCAAACCGACTCAGCCTCGCATTCCGGGCCGCGTCCCTGAGGTTTCTACGGGGTAGTTGTCTTTCTCTTCCTTAGCGGGCATCAAGCGGGCACGTGCCCGCATTCTGCGCCACGCTAATAACGAATGGGGCATCAACACTGGTACCTATAGTGTTTCCAAGCGGGCACGTGCCCGCATTCTGCGCCACTGCACCCCCTGCAAGGTGCTGCGCCTATTAGATTTATAACACGGTTTTCCGTAACCTCGCCGGTCTTCGCCGGTTGTTCGCCCAGCCAGGAGGATCCTCGCGGCCCCTTGGCGCCGGCAAACCTGTTTGTTTTCAGTGCGTTGCGGGCGTTCCGTAACCTCGGCCCGATTGTCGCCGTTTGGCGCGTTCAGTCGATCTGATTGAAAAACAGGCACTTGGACACCTTTTGGGGGCCGGTAAGGCGCCGGCGCGGCCGTCAGACCAAATAAAAGTCCGGATCCCGGCTCACCTCGCCCGGACCGTAAATCTTCACCGCTTCCACACAATTGGCGCAGACCTTGTAGATGCGCACCTTGTCGAGTTCGTCCAGCCGTATGCGGTCGAGCGCGGCGACCATCCGTTCGTACTGCTCGGCATCAAGCAAGCATTCAAACACACTCTCCTGAATTCGCGCCCCGAAGTCCAGCAAGCGTTCGGAGACCTGGTAGCGAATCTTATCGTCGGAGATATCGTAACAGACCAGATATAGCATCGCCAGTCAGCTCTCCATCCAGCTTCGGTACGGCGCCACGTTGTTTAAAAAGTCGAGCAGCCGGGCGAGCTGACCGAGCAGCACGCCGCGCAGGCCCGGCGCCGCCTGCTCCTGTTCCTCGCCTCCGCCGGCGCCGTTGAGGGCGCGCTCATAGGCGCTCAGATACTTGCGCAGCCCGTCGGGGGACAGGCGCAAGCCTCGCTCGGCGCGGTCCTCAAAGTCGGCGGCTTTGATCGTGCCGCGATTCACCAGCCGCAGCACCAGGCGATCGATCACCGGGTGGCGGAACTCCTCGATCCAGTCGCAGGCCAGCGACGGGCGGTCGCCGTCGGGCTGGTGGTAGAAGCCGATCGTCGGATCCAAGCCGGCGGCCTCGAGCAAACCCTCC
>Ga0272448_1006993_pt1 | contig 12035 bp, 5 predicted proteins | sample YNPCB0191_FD_202220 | JGI IMG/M metagenome (GOLD analysis project Ga0272448, IMG submission 202220) | Hot spring sediment microbial communities from Yellowstone National Park, WY, United States - YNP-CB-019-1 | ecosystem: Environmental > Aquatic > Thermal springs > Hot (42-90C) > Sediment... | reverse complement strand
CTAACCTCTTTTTCAACTTCTCCATCTTGTCGTAACCTGTTTAGAATAAGCGTTACAATATTTTCAGCAGCGCTTGAATGAACAAGGCCAAGGTCAATTGTCTTCATCTGATTATTTTTATCCAGAAGAACTATATTTTTGTATGTTCGCCAAATACTTTCTTTTAAGTCTCGCTCTGCTCTTTTAATCTGTTCATTAAGCTGTTTCTTTTGGGTGTCATCAAGTTTTAACTCATCTTCCTCTGCTTGAATTGCCTTCCAAGCAATAAGTTTACGCGCATCTTCATATAAGGCTGATTCACTGTCGGCAACTATCCAGATTAAGGCACTCCTAAATGAACGGGCTGACTTACCATAGTTTTGAGTCATCTCCTCTATAAATTTATACACTTTTGTCTCATCTTTTATCGACTCCTCAGGTGACAAAATAACAAAGGTCAAAGTAGGTCTATCGGGTATCTGATTACTTTTCTCGGGGAAAAAGACCCTTTCAACACTTGGTCCGGAAGCAAAGAGATTTTGGATTTCACTTTTAACCAATTCCTTAACCTGCTCAATCTGTATGCTTGCCCGCCTATCCGCTAACAGTTTATTAAGATTAGGCGATAGACTGAACTTGAAACGGTTATTTTCTGCGGATAAAAAATAACATGTTTCTATAAGATTATCCAAAACTGTTTCTATGTTACCAATATCAATATTTGGGTCAGAAACTGCAAGGCGTATCTCTGGTAAAGTTGCTTCTGCCCTAAGTTGTCCTCCATTAGATTCAAAGAAGATGCTTTTAGCTACTCTTTGGTGTAATTGAGATTTTTTTATTGGCTCAATGGCTTCCTTATCTAACCGCACAGCGTGAGATGCATCTTTACCTGCAATATCAGTGGTTACTGAGCCCTCTAACCGAGATTCTCCAATCTGCTCAAGCACTGCTGTCCGAAAGGTCGGGTCCTCAAGCGGAGCGCTTCCTAAACTAATTAAAGGGTCTTTTAATGCCCCTTTAAAACCTACTTGATAAGCATAGGATACCCATAAAGCTAATAATCTTAAAATTCCTCTTGTCCTTTGGAATCGTGGCAAGGCCTGCCATTTACGTTCAAAAACCGATAAAACCACCGGATGAAAAGGATATGTGGAAGCAAAAACTTCACCAGCATTATCAACCGGAAACCAACTTGGAATCTGTTGCCTATGTTCAATAACCCAGTCTGCGTAAGCATAAGCAATTTTTCTGGCTTCCTCCGGCAGACCACCCCATTCAAATAATCTACGTCTGATAATTTCTGCTATCTCTTCTTCTGCTGACATAATTACCGGTTTACCTAATCTATCTAATACTTTTTTAAATCGGATATAGTCAAACTCATCTTCAGCGCTCATTTCCAGTTCTGAAGCCGGAATTGATACTGCTAACACAACATTATGATGGCTGCGGGCTTCTTCAGAAAGATTTTGTAAGAAACTATATAATTGTCCAGAGAGACCAAGACGCCTGAAACGATTTACATAATTCATCAACTCATCCATAAGAATCAAGACCGGTTTATCTTTAGGAAGGATTTTGCGAATAACCTCACTTGAGGGCGCAATCAACTGTTGGTCGTGTTCTTTGACTATTTCAAACGCTTGCGCTCCGCCAATCTGAAAGGCAATCTCTCCCCAGGGTGTCTTTCTAAGTGGTGTCCCATCATTTCCGCCTCTGCCGGATATTGAATCAAACTCTGTTCCTACAAAAACCGCTACAAGGCATTCCGGTAATTTCTCTACCTTTGCATCTTGAAGTAAATAAGAGACCCCTTTCCAATTTTTTGCTTCATCTTTACCTTTTGCCAGATGATAAAGAAGGGCGAGAGCGTGAGTTTTTCCACCGCCAAATTGTGTAGTCATATTAAAAACAGCTGATGTCTCAACCTTAATACCATTAAATCTTCTTATCACCTCAATAGCAAGGGATTTAAGGCCCTTGGTAATATAGGTCCTTTCAAAAAATCGCTGGGGAGACTGATAATCTTCAGGGGCTCTTTTATCTCTAATCTGGTCCAAATGCACAGCAAATTCCGAAGCATCCAAGGGTTTGCCTAATCGTAAGTCTTCTCGGGGAGTAACTAACTTATACCAAGGTTTTAATTCCATTGTTAACCTCCGCTAATATAATTTCTTTTTAGAAACCAAAGGATTTTTTCTTTGCTAAGACACCATCAACCCATCTCTTTTCATCGCTATTTTTAGGATACAAAGCAGATAATGCTTGAGCTAATCTCCAGAATCTCTCATCCTTTCCTATACCTTCGTCAACTAAAAATCTTTTTAAGGCATCTGTCCTGCCAGCGCCAAAGAGAATCATTGCCTGATGCAATTTATCCAAAACAGTTTTCCCTACCGATGATTTTTCATCCTTAAGCGACCAACCTTGTTCTTCTACTTTGTTTAACTCTTCAAATAGAGTCAATTGGTCTTCTTTCTTTTTCCGTTTATAAGGTGTTGCAGATATGCTACCTTTACCAAATAGATATTGGACTCTTTCTGAAACTGGTAATAGCGTTGCTCTTTCACCTTCTATGCGAATTATACTGTCTAAATTCTCTAAATGCGCTCCTAACCCTTGGGCAATCTTACGGGCAGCATCAAATTCAAGTGTAAAGCCAGATACTTTTGGAACCCTTACGCCTTCCTCATCACTGGTGTCTTCATCATCAGTCTCATCTAACGATTTACCATTGCCATTCTTTGCTGTAGAAAGCGTCCAGAGCCACATAGCAGTAAGACGCGCATCCTCTTCAAAACCTTCTGTGCGTGCACCTTCAAAAATCATATTCAATGCCTCTTTAGCAACACAAGCCCATACTTGCTCAAGATACTCCTTTAATTCAACTTTTTCACCATTGGCTTTTTCCACACGCGAATATTTTGAGTAAATTTCCAGAGCAGGACCAAGACAGGCAAAAATCGCATCCGCGCCAACAATGCCTTCTTGAGCCAGTCGTGGCATCCATTCATGGATACGCTTAGGCAACTCTTGTAATACATCTCGCCAGTCGCCAATATCATCTTGACGCAAAGCCCCATCAGGATTCTCACGTGGCCGACAGACAAGATGGATAGAGCTTGCAAGTACAGCGGAATTTTGCGCTCTCATTCTTGCAGCGCGTTCAGTATCTATTGGCCAAGAGGCAGTTACCATCCAACCAGCATTTATCAAGGCATTCAATAACGCCTCCCAACCAGCAGTTCCTTTATGAGCAAAAATAATAACGCCCACACCATCTGGTACTAAAACTCGCCGGCATTCTGCTAATGCAGCCTTCATTTTATTTTCAAAAAATTTCTCATCTTTCTGTTGGCGATTAGTTGGTTGAACATAATAGGCAACTAACTCATCATCTTTTGGCGTTAATCTATCTTTCATTAAATCAGGATATATATCTTTCAACATCCTTTTAAGCCAGACATAACAAAAATCAGAAAGGTCAGAGTATGGAACAGCAGCATAATATGGTGGGTCAGTAATAACATAGTGAACAGAATCATTAGGCAAAGGTATTGAAGTTGCTGAACTTTGAAGTGCTGTCCCCGTGTTATAAATTCTACCACTTTCTCTTTTTAAAAAATTAATTATCTGGGTTAATGCATAATCAAATCCACCTACAAGATCTGGCATCAATGGATTTGCTTCTGCAAAATCAGGTCGCATAGCCATACCACTACCTTGAACAAAAGCTGAAATCATTCCATCTTTTGCCCAAATAGAAACTGCACTCAAGTAATGCGACATATTGCTAACTGCCAATGCTAATAAAGTAGTTACAGCATCAGCCAGCAAGCGATCGTTATTTTCAACCATTATTTTTTTATGTACTTCTCTAACTAATTTGCAAAAAGTATTCAACGCTAAACACTGACGAGAATTAAACAAATCTCCATAAGTTTTCATATTCCAAAGACCAGGATTAAAAACTCCAGAATACCAATCTGGATAGGGCTCGTCAGGAATTAACAAAAAATTATTTGGTGATTTTTTAATTCTTATTAGCTCCTTTTCAGCCTTAATAACAGCATTGAGGTCATTTTCATTAGGTAGGCGAAAATCACGAGTACCATCTGACTTAAGAGTTATAACAGCAAGTAACTGTGCATCCTGGGTTCCACCGTTTTTTGCTCTTACTTGTTCTCTTACTCTTTTATAAGGTGTAGTATAACCACATATAGGGCAGGTAGCAGAAAATCGCCTTGAGATCGGTAATTGCAAATCCTTTTCGGATTTAGGCGAAAATATTTCTACTAAAACTCGTTTTGTTTTTTTATCACCCCAATATCTCAACGCTTTTCGATTTTTATTTTTTTGTGAAAGCCATAAAAGGCCAATTAATGGCAATTGAGCACCACAACCTGGGCCCTCACAAATAACTGTTCTAGCCCATATATATGCAATAGGAATCTCATCTTTACTAGATGGATAAAACTTTCCTAACTCTTTCTTAGCCTCTTTAATAAGCCATTCTCCCCATTTCTCCACCTCTTCAGATAACTTTTCATTAAATTTTGGCAAATATTCAATGCTTACCTTATTAAGCAGAACCGGGATAGGATTTAGGTCTCCAGAAAAAGGTTGTGTTCCAACCCTTAATGCCTCAAAAGGAATTGATCCTGCACCAGCAAATGGGTCAAGAACTATTGGTTTAGAATCTGGATTGGCAGCCAAAATCAATTCTCGTGCTGATTCGGTAAAAATAGAATTTATCGCATTATTCCAATCTGAGTAATCAGATATAAACTTTAAAAGCATCTCACGAAGGTTTATGTTATTTGAAAGATCTTTACCTGTAAATTTCGATAGAATTTCCTTTGCCTTTTGACGGAATTTTTCTGGACAATTGGCATCTACGGGATCGGGTAATAAAGCACCCATTATTACCGCCCTACAAGCAGCCAACGGTCGCGTCGCCCACCATACATGTATTGAATGTAAGTGTCCTTTACGAATATTTTGCTCTTTACGCGCATGTTCCGAAATCCGCTTTATTGGCAAATCAACTTCAATTAATCGCTTACAGTATTGACTCATTTTTAGTTCCCTATTCAACCAGATTTTTAACTAATTTAACTAATTTGGTAATTTTTTCTTCCTTAATCATATTGTTTCTATAATGCAACATCACATTAAGAGGTTTTTTATATCTGTCACTTACTTTTTTAATTTCTAAAAAATCTTCAAATTCTCCTTCAAACTGGTGTAATCTTATGGTGTAATCATTTTTATTCTTTTCTATAAATTCATTTACTTTTTTATTTTTATCTCTGTCGTTATCTCCATCAAACAACACAGAATGCCTTATGCCAAGCTTGCCAAATAAATTCATATAGCGAGGAATGTCATATTTTCCTGCTGCATTTAATATGTAAACTTTGCTGTTTTGGAATGTTAGTTTATTTTCTTTGATTAAACAATCTAATAATGCTTTTTCGCTCAGGCCCTCACAAATTAGAACCTTATCAGAGAAAAAAGCACAGCATCTATCAGGATCAAAGTACAAAGAATATCTAATAGATTCTAAATCTAAATCTCTACTTTCTATTGCTTGCCCTATTATTGCTTTTAATTCCTTATTTTCTTTTAATATTTCCAGAAGGATTTCATTATCTATCTGGTATGCTAAAGTCTCTGGGCCATTCTTAGAAAGCTTTATAATAGATGGTATTTCCTCTATATTTTTGCTTACAAAATGGGTTGAATGTGTAGAAATCAAAACTTGTTGACTTTCTGAACTAGCAATCTCTTTGAAACTCAAATTTAAAACTTCCTGTTGGGGTGGATGCAAAAACGCTTCAGGTTCTTCAAAAAGTATTAAGGTAAAATCAGGTGAAAACTCTTTTCTTTCTTTTTTAGTTGATGGTTCTTTGTATTTCGCAGATAACTTTATAAGAGTATAGATAAAATTCCTTTGTAAGCCTTGTCCAAAATAAGTTGTATCTAACATCTTACCTTTCATATACTTATCTTCAAAATAATGGCTAATTAAATATTTTACTATTTCTTCAGGTTTTATCTGATTCACATTAACCCCAAAAGATATCCCCCAATCCCTAATTTCATTATTAACATCTTCAATCAAATTATTCAATGAGAATCCATCTTTAGATGCTTCTTCTTTAAACTTTTCGTTGAAGTCAATAAAAGCATTGCTTAAAGAATCAAATGATGGACTATTTTTTACAACCTTCTTAACGACGAATTCTAGTAGTTCTTTAAAAGTTGATGGCCCGCTTAATTTTGTATATTCATCTACTTTTGTAATTTCGGGAACATAAATAACATCACCTAACTTTCCTTCTCCTACGGTTTTCCAGCCATAAAAAAGGCTATCCGACAACTTATCTCCTTCATATCCATAGATATTGCTTTGATTCGGTTTAACTTTCTCCGGATGCATAAAATATCTTCTAACTCTAAGTTTTTTCTCAGGTTGTTTGTATTCTTCTTTTAGACTATCAATTTCATCATCTGTTAGATTAAATTCTATTTCAATCCAGCTTTCTTCGTCATCAGTCTTAAATTTGGGAAAGTCTCTATCGTTTTTATATTTTATGTCTTTCTCATAGAACATTCGTAGCGCATCCATTATATTCGTTTTACCAGAATTATTTGCTCCAATTAATAATGAATAATCGTTCAATATAAATTTTTGCTCTTTAATTGATCTAAAATTATGAAGTACGATTTCTCTTATTTTCATAATAATTTACCCTTATGCTTAGTCTTTATCCATGCTAATGACTTTAGTTTTTCATTCAATTCCCTTTCCGAAGGCAATGCTAATTTGTATTTGGAGGCAAAAACTTTATTACTCAACCCTCCAAGAATATATTTAGCAAAAACATCATTCTTTCTGGCACAAAGTATTAGACCAATGGGGTCGTTTTCATCTTCTTGTTTTTCATTTTCTTTGAAATAGTTTAGATAAAAGTTCATTTGTCCAATATCAGCGTGGTCAAGTTCACCTGTCTTTAAATCAATCAAAACCAAACACTTTAAAAACCTGTTGTATAAAACTAAATCTATATAATAGTGACGGCTATCAATGGTAATTCTTTTCTGCCGGGCAACAAAAGTGAATCCCTTGCCAAGTTCTAATAAAAAATATTGGAGTTTATCAATAAGTGCTTGCTCTAATTGGCTTTCAGTGTAAGATGTTTCTTCCTTAAGATTGAGAAATTCTAAAATATACGGGTCTTTGATGGCGTCTTCGGGCTTCTCTATAATCTGTCCTTTTTCTGCCATCTTCATTACTGCCTTTGTGTCCTTGCTTAAAGCGATTCTTTCAAATAACATTGAGTTGATTTGTCTTTTTAGTTCTCGAACAGACCAATTATTTTGAATTGCTTCTTTTTCATAGAAGGAACGAGCAAGGGGTTCTTCTACCTTTAATAATTCACAATAACAAGACCAAGATAACATCGGTTCGAATTTGACAGACGATGTCTGGCTAATTATAGATTTACGAGACGCTGTCTCGGATTTTGGACTTTCCAAAAATTTGGCAGACGGTGTCTGCCGAATTGGAAAATTGAGATAAAGAGCCCTCATATTCCTTAAATTTCTCTCGGAAAAACCTTTACCAAATTTGGCAGACAAATCTGCCGAAAGTTTTATAAGTAACTCCTCTCCATATTCTGCTCTTACTTTCCCTTTCTGTTCAAACTCGACAATCTCTCTGCCAATCTCCCAATATGCCAAAACCTGGACTTTATTTATTTCTCTGACAACTTTGGTTCTTGCTTGATTAAGAATTTCTGCGATTCTTGCAATTAAATTGTTGTAATTACTTTTTGTTATTTTCTTATCCATCTTTTCTTCTTTAACTGACCAAGTTTAATGACCACTTTCTTTTAATATCTTATCAGCTCCTACATGGTAATGCTCAATTTTAATAAGTGCTTCCCAGCCAAGTCTTACAGGGTCTTGAATTCTATGGATTTCTGGTTTTGAGGCACAGTTATAAACCACATATAACCAATAATCCTTTTGTAATCTTTCAGCGGTCTTGTATTCATTCGTAGTCAAGGCAATCTCACCGATAGTAGCCCTTCCTTTCACTTCAATAAATTTCACTTCAATAAATGTTTTATCATCATGAGGGTGGGGCTTACGGGATATAAGGTCAAAACCTCTATTATCTTTTTCTACGCTCTCAACAACCCAGCCTTGGGATTCCTCATATTCCTTTACCTTCTGGACAGCTAATTTTTCTATCTCTTCATCTCTAACTATTGAGGCTACATCTGGTGATGTCCTTTCAGGATGAGGTAAAACCCATGCCCTACCGATATGTTCAATGTTATCAATCATACAATTGCGTTCCATTTTAAGTTCAGCAAGACGCTTCTCAAGACGATTATTGAGTTCATCTAGATGGGCTTCGGCTTGTGATATTAAACCAAAAAGATGGGGTGATTTATCGCCGGATTGCTGTTGATTTAATAAATCAGCAAGGCGCATATTTTGTTTATGAATTAACTCTTCCAAAGATATCTTTACATGCCGAGTAATAACCTTTATCTCTTTCTGACGACTAGCGGCAATTTCCGCTAAAAATGGCTTTAGAGCCTTCTCAACTAATACAACCTCAACTTGTTCCTTGGAAGGCAATTTTGAATCATCGGGAAGAGTTACCTTAGTATTTCCTATTGATAGGTCAAGAAATATGGTGGGTTGGCGTATGGTCATAGCGCCGGTTAAATCTGTCTGAACCACAAAAAGCCGTCTATGAATCTCTTTTTTAGTGCCATCACAAATAGATGCACTAAATACATCTAGACGATAAGGTTCTTTACTATGAAGGTCATAGAAGATTGAACCACGACTTAAATCATTTTTGACGCGGGATAAGACATACTCTCTGACGGCCTCAAAGAGCGGATGCCCTGGTGTTACCCACTCTAAGGTTGGGTCTTTGGTTGGATCTTTTTTCAAGTATTCCTTATCAAATACAATATTCTGATATTCTCTTCCTAACTTGCCAAACATAGGCTCAAGTTGATCTCCTAAAGGAAGTAGTGTACGAGGAATTCTACCTATACGATAGATATGTTCGCCAACCTTTATGGGCTTAAGGTGGATACCCGATAATAGTGATGCTGAAACAAAAAACTCCTCAATTACTTCTGGCACAAGCCTTCGTTCCTTTGCTTCAGCATTTTTACCAATGATAACGCTTAGGTTCAGTTCCTTTTTTGCCAATCCTTCCAAGGTTGAATTAGTAATTTTTCTAAACTTATCAGCATCGACTTCTTTTACTATACGAGCCAAAATATCAGAAGGTTCGATACGCCTTGCGTACATATCACGAAACATTCTTTCCAAGAGATTTGATGGGAAAACTTCTCCGATAACATCAAATACCTGGTCAGTCCCTAATTCAAGCCGAATCGCCTTTAATCTTTCTAACAATCTTTCTAGTACTCTGCCTTCGCGAGTATTGGAAGCCACAAAATTATGAATCAAACAATCGTGCTCTTGGCCATAGCGGTGAATTCTTCCCATCCTTTGTTCTAATCGAACAGGATTCCATGGGATGTCATAATTAATCATTAGCCAGCAAAACTGAAGGTTAATGCCTTCACCAGCAGCCTCTGTAGCAACTAAAACCTGAGTTTCTTCTTTAAATTCACGCTCAGCGTATAACCGTGTACCTAGGGTATCCCTATCCCCAATTTTCATACTACCATGTATCTGGGAAACCTTTAACCCCCATTCTCGCAGTTTTCCGTAGGGGCCGGCCTTCTTTTCCGTCACCAGCCAAATAATCTAAAGTATCCTTATGCTCGGTAAAAATGATTATCTTTGCCTTTGGGTCTTTAAAAATACCTAAATCTATAAGAATGCTCTTTAATTTTGTTAATTTTGATTCTACTTCCCGTTTTTCCAATAAAATGGCATAATCAATAAGTTTATTTAACTGTAATATCTCGTCGTGAAGAACTGAAGGATCAGGGTCAATAATTACCTCTTCTAATTCTTTAATAATCTCTTGTTGTTCTTCATCGGTTAAGTCCTCAAAATCTTCTGGAAGTTTTTTCTCCATCTGTTCTTTTTTATAACTGGCAGGATCATCCAATATTCGCTGCCGTCTGTCGCGCATACGTTCCAAACTTCTCCTTGCAGCGTATATGCTGGATGCAAAACGCCGTTGAAGCATAGCCATAGTAAACCCTAATGCTCTATTCTGGGGCGAATCACTTTCGGATACTTTGATAGATTGGTCCTCAACATATCGCGTCAAGGCATCGTAAAAATTATATTCATCTTGGTCCAATTCAAAAGAAACTGTATAAACATCTCTTTTTGTAAAAATTTTTTCAACTTGACCGGTATTCGGATCAGGAAATTTAACAAGCGCATCTTTGGTTCGTCTTAGATAGAAAGGAGCACTATTCCTTCGCATCGCTTCTTCAAGGCTTTTTATATCTCCATATACATCCTTATCAAGAAGTTCAAGGAATAGACAGAAATTTTTAGGATCCCCTTTGTGCGGTGTAGCAGTCATTAATAGATAATGATCTGTATTTTTTGAAAGTTCTTCTCCAAGTCTATAGGCGTATGTTTTGTTATCTGAACTATAAGCACTCATTTTGTGAGCCTCATCAACAATAATTAAATCCCAGGTGCTTCTTAGGAGGCTTTCTCTGGCATCTTCTATTACTGAAACCCAAGAAATTGATGTAATAACCTGATTTCTCTCCTGCCAAGGATTTGTACCATAATTCGCCCTTAATACATCGCCTTTGATTATCTCAAAGTTTTCTCTAAACTTATCCTTTAATTCACGCTGCCATTGGAAGCAAAGATTAGCAGGAGCAACAACAAGAGTACGTTTAATCAACCCTCTTATTTTTAATTCTTTTATTAAAAGACCTGCCATGATTGTTTTTCCAGCACCCGGATCATCTGCAAGTAAAAAGCGTATCCTGGGTAACTTCATAAAATACTCATAGACAGCCTCCAATTGATGAGGCAATGGATCAACTCTGGCAATTGATAGAGAAAAATATGGATCATATTCATAAGCAAGTTTAAGACGCAAAGCCTCAATTCCTAATCTAAATTTTGATGAGTCTCCATCGAACGGCTCCTTCTCTGGCAATATTTCAAGTTTTAATAATTGCTCATCATGCAATACAGGCTCATAAAATAGACCTGTTTTTAACCCCTTGCCCATAATTTTTATCGCATCCCCCATAGGAATAACAGCAACAATCTTTATTTCCTCTTGGAATAAAGGGCCTCTTATAATTACGGTGGGTTTCAGATTATCCTTTATTGTACCCATTCTTGCCTTTTGACTTTGCGATAAAGGTATCTATATTTTGTTTTCTGAATCGCCATCGACCGCCCTTCTCACAATCATCCGCTAATTTCAGCATTGTTTAAATAGCTGACTTCTCGTATTCTATTTCTGTTCCTTACTTATTCCTCCTTACCTTCACAAACTCCACCACCAAAATCAATATATTATTATATCATCTTCCTTTATTTTCAAAATTCTCTTTTAAAATTTTCTCACTCACTACCCCCTACTCCCTTCTAACTAAAAACCGGGATTTTGGTCCCGGCTCTAAATTCTTTATAATTTACTTTAAATATATCTTAATTTGCATAATACTTTTATTTATCCATTTATATAATACCACAGAGTTAAGATTTTGAGAACAAAAAAATAATTAAACCTACCACCTCTTACACAACTCTTTATACCCACAAATCCCACAGAAATAGTTCTCGTTGAGATAGAAAATGCCGGTCTTGATGGCTTTAAAGACTATGGCAAGGATTTTGAGGAAGCGGCCTAAGTCGAAATTTAAATAAAGAAAGCAACTAAAAGAAAATAGTGATTGAGCGTTTTGAAAAATTAGAGTGGTTGGCTCCCCGGGTAGGACTCGAACCTACAACCTATTGGTTAACAGCCAACCGCTCCACCTATTGAGCTACCGGGGAAACCAATTCAAAAATTATAACCTATTAATTGTTTATAGTCAAGTAATAGC
>Ga0272448_1006991_pt1 | contig 12035 bp, 9 predicted proteins | sample YNPCB0191_FD_202220 | JGI IMG/M metagenome (GOLD analysis project Ga0272448, IMG submission 202220) | Hot spring sediment microbial communities from Yellowstone National Park, WY, United States - YNP-CB-019-1 | ecosystem: Environmental > Aquatic > Thermal springs > Hot (42-90C) > Sediment... | reverse complement strand
AGTTTTAAAAACAGCTGGCGCAAAAGAAGTGTGGGGATTGGTTGTGGCGAGAGGATAGAAAATTAATTTTTAATTATCAATTTCCAATTTTCAACCAAAAAAACGAGCATTGCTCGTTTTTTTGGTTAGCGGTGGGGGTGAGATTCGAACTCACGAGCCGATTGCTCGGCTTCCGGTTTTCAAGACCGGCCCTTTCAACCACTCAGGCACCCCACCTAAAAACTGGCGGAGGAGGTGGGACTCGAACCCACAAACCGCTTTTTACACGGTTACAGGTTAGCAACCTGCTGGCTTACCAATTCGCCGCACTCCTCCTTTTCATAAACTATCAAATAATATCTTTTTGGTCAATAAAATATTTTTAATTTTTATAATTTATGATAATATAATTTAAATGAGCGCCCGTAGTTCAATGGATAGAATGCCAGGTTGCGGACCTGGAGATTAGAGGTTCGACTCCTCTCGGGCGCATATTAAAAACCCCGCGCTTCGCCTGCGAAGCGCGGGGTTTTTTATCATCTTAAAAATATGTTTTAACCTGAATTTTTCTTTTCTTGTCTCTTTCAATTTTCGGCATTCTGATAGTTAAAACACCCAATTTCATCGTAGCCGTTACTCGTGAAGAATCAACTTCACAAGGTAAGATAATTTTTTTGGAAAATGGTCCCCAGTAACATTCCTGATAGAAATAATTTTTTTCTTTTTCTTCAGCAGGATTTTCTCTTGTGCCTTTGATAGTCAAGAAATCATTCTCTATGGAAATGTCTAAATCTTCCGGATTGACTCCAGCAATTGCTGATTGAATAACTAATTCATCTTCTGTTTGATAAACATCAATTGCCAATTCTCCAACAGGGCCTTCAAACCATTTTTCTTTCTCTTCGGATTTCTTCTCTTTTTCTTCCGAACCTTCTGGCTCTTCTTTTTTCTCTTCTTCTTTTTCTTCTTCTTTTGTTTCAATATTTACGGTTTTTAATTCTAATTTTTTTGGTTTTTTTATTGTTGTTGCCTTTTTGGGTTTTTCTTTTATTATTACTTTCTCTTTTTCTTCTTCAGGTTCAACTTTTTCCTCTCTTTCTTTTTCAAGGTTTTCCTCTTCTGTTAATTCAATGCCCATTCCCTTTTTAAGTTTTTCAAAAAAAGATTCTGCCATATTAATTAAGATACGAATTCTATGAATTCCATACGAATTTTGATGCGAATCTTATGCTAATATACGAATTTCCATATTTGTATTTTCGCATTGAAGTCGCATAATAATTCGTATGTTATTCTATTTTACAAACACTTTTTAATTTTTTCAACCTTTGGAAACCAATTGAAACAATAGTGGCAAGAGAAATCAAAACAATTATTGGCAAAAAAATCCAATATAAATTATCTCCGATTTCTATTATACCATAATTAAAAGCTGCGTGAAAAAAAACAGCTAAAACAAATCCTTCGGTCATTAATTTTGTTTTTTCTTTTAAATGATAAAAAGAAAGAGCTAAAAAATATCCAAAAAGCCCTGAACAAAGAGCGTGTAAAAATATTGCACTAACAAAACGGATGGAAGTAAAAAAAACTATTTCGTTAAAGGTTGTATATTTAATTAAATACAATATATTTTCAAAAGCAGCAAATCCAAGAGCAGAAATTATAAGATAGAGCATTACATCTATTGGCTCATCTAAATCAGAGCTAAACAAAACTTTTTTCCTGACTACTAAATATTTTAAAAATTCTTCTATCAAAGAAACTACCAAAAAGTAATAAACAATTTTCTTAAACAATGATTCTTTTAAAAATTCATCAACGACTTTATTTGCTACGGCTTCCAATAAAATTGCTGGCAGAGTAATTAACATTCCATATAAAAAAACTTTTAAAATCATTTTATTTGATTCGGGATGAACGTCTTTCCTTAAAAAATAAAGAAGCCAAACAAAACTCGGCAAAACCCATAAAATAAAATAATAAAAATAATTCATAATATATAATTAACCTGGCCAATCTTCTATAATTAAAAGCTTCTTTTTATTTTTCAAAGGAAGTTTTTGATAAATTTCTTCAGTTATAAAAGGCATAAAAGGATGCAAAAGTTTTAGAGATGTTATTAATACGTATAATAAAACTTTTTGACTTTCATTTTTTATTTTTTGAGTCTTAAATTTTTCTATATAAACATCGCAAAAATCATGCCAAAAGAAATGATAAATACTGTGGGCCGCTCTCCCAAATTGAAAACTCTCTAGATCTTTATTAATCGATTTTATTGTTTTATCCAGGGCGCTCAAAATTTTTTTATCAGCTGAAGTAAAATTCTTTGTTCCTGTAAATTTGTGTAGCGAATAAAGTAAGTTTATATTTGTGTAAATTCGCGGAGGTTGGTTCATTAAAACAAACCTAGCAGCATTCCAAATTTTATTACAAAACTTTTTTCCCATTATTATATTATCTTCCACAAACCTAATATCTTGTCCTCCCATTACTTGCCAGATAATACCAAAGCGGGTGGCGTCTGCGCCATATTTTTCTACCAAATTCAAAGGGTCAATTCCCGTGCCTAAAGATTTTGACATTCTTTTCCCTTCTCTAGTTAAAACAGTTGGATGAATAAAAACTTCTTTGAAAGGAGTTTTTCTCATAAATTCTATTCCTGAAAAAATCATTCGTGCCACCCAAAGATTAATAATACCTCTATCAGTACTTAAAACATCGGTAGGATAAAACTCTTTTAAGTCATTGGTTTTTTTGGGCCAACCCAAAGTGGCAAAAGGCCATAGAGCTGAAGAAAACCAGGTATCTAAAACATCTTCAACTTCTTTGATTGGAATTTTATGACCCCACCAGATTTGTCGGGAAATGCACCAATCTTTGACATTTTTTAACCAATCAAAATAAATTTTTTCCCATTTTTTGGGAACAAATTTTATTTTTCCCGATTTAACCGCTTCTATTGCCATTTTTGCCAATTCCTCCATTTTTAAAAACCATTGTTCAGAAAGTAAAATTTCAAGAATTGTGCCACAACGATAACAAACAGGTAATGAATGCGTATAATCTTCTATTTTTTCCAAAAACCCATTATTTTTTAAATCTTCTATAACTTTTTCTCTGACCTCTAAAACTTTTAGTCCCTGATATTGAGGGGGCGCATTTTTTGTTATTTTTCCTTCCTCGTCAATTATTTGAATTGTCTCTAAATGGTGTCTTAAAGAAATTTCATAATCAACTAAATCATGAGCAGGCGTTACTTTTACCGCTCCAGTGCCAAATTTTGGATCAACTAATCTGTCGCTCACAATCGGAATTTCTTTGTTCACTAAAGGCAAAATAACCTTTTCGCCAATCAAGTTTTTATATCTTTCATCTTTTGGATTAACTGCCACCGCTGTATCTCCCAGCATTGTTTCCGGCCTTGTTGTCGCCACCACAATATAGTTGTTAGTTGTTGGTTGTTGGTTGTTGGTTTGGAGCGGATAACGAATATACCAAAGATGTCCTTTTTCTTCCTTGTATTCTATTTCCAAATCTGACAAACTGGTTTGGCATCTCGGACACCAATTAATAGGCCTTGTTCCGCGATAAATCCAACCTTTTTTATAATAATGTAAAAAAGCAGCTTCTACTGCTTTAACATATTCTTTATCTAAAGTAAAACGAGTCCGCGACCAATCCAAAGAACAACCTAATTTTTTAAACTGATCTAAAATTATATTGCCATATTTTTCTTTCCATTGCCAAACTTTTTCAATAAAATTTTTCCTTCCCAAATCAAATCTGGTTAACCCCTCTTTTTTTAATTCTTTTTCAACTACATTTTGAGTGGCAATACCGGCATGGTCGGTTCCGGGCAACCATAAAGTTTTAAATCCTTGAAGCCGTTTCCAACGAATTAAAATATCCTGACAAGTGGCATTTAAAGCATGGCCCATATGCAAACTTCCAGTAATGTTTGGCGGAGGAATAACAATGGTGTAAACCTTTTTTCTTTTACCTGGAAGTTTGTCTGGATTAAAAAAACCTGATTTTTGCCAGAGGTTATAAATTTTCTCTTCAACTTTTTTGGAATCGTAAACTTTTTCAAACGCTTCCATAAATTTTTATTTTATTTATTATATAAAAAAGCTTGATTTTTTTCAATAAAAATGGTAATTGAAAATTATAATAAAAGGCCCCATCGTCTAGCCTGGTTCAGGACATCGGGTTTTCATCCCGGCAACACCGGTTCAAATCCGGTTGGGGCCGCAAAAAACCGCAAAAATTTTTGCGGTTTTTTAGTTTTTATTCTAAATGAATTCTCTCTTTAAATTGTTTTAATCTTTCTCTTAACAAAGGATATTTTTTTAGTTCGGGATCTTCTTCTAAAATATTTTTTGCTTCATTTCTAACATTTGAAACTAAAATTGGATCTGACAAAGAAGACATTGCCAAGTCAGGAATTCCCCATTGTCTTTGGCCTGAGAAATCTCCTGGACCCCTAATCGCTAAATCTTTTTCTGCTAATTCAAAACCATTATCGCAACTAACTAAAGCTCGCAATCTTCTATTGTAAATTACGCCTTCTGTATCAACAAACAAAAAACAATACGATTGGTGGGCCGATCTTCCAACCCTTCCCCGAAATTGGTGCAATTGAGCCAATCCAAACTTTTCCGCGCCTTCAATAACCATAACCGAAGCATTAGGAATATCCACTCCAACCTCAACAACCGAAGTAGAAACTAAAATATCAGTTTTCCCATCCTTGAAATCAGTCATTATTTTTTCTTTCTCTCCCGACTTCATTTTTCCGTGTAACATTGCGATTTTAAGATCGGGAAAAATTTCTTTTGATAGTTTATCATATACTTCTTTTACCGCTTTCACCTCCCTCCAAGACAAAGCTCTTTCATCAAGGAGAGTAAACTGCCCAACATCAAGCTCTGCTTTTGCACTCGGCTCTATTCTCGGGCAAATAACAAAAGCTTGCCTGCCATCTTTTATTTGTTCTCTGATAAAGTTATAGGTTTCTTTTTTATCTTTTGGTTGAACTATTTTCGTAATTATTTTTTTCCTTCCCCTTGGCATCTCATCAATCACCGACAGATCCAAATCGCCGTAAACAGTCAAGGCCAAAGTACGGGGAATAGGAGTAGCCGTCATTGACAATAAATGAGGTGTTAATCCTCTCTGTCGGCACAAACTTGCCCTCTGTTCCACTCCAAACCTATGCTGCTCATCAATAACAACAAGCGCTAATTTATTAAACCTAACAGGAGTTCTATACTTGGTTTTCGGATTTGTATCTTCAATAAGCGCTTGGGTGCCAATCAAAACATCAACCTTATCTTCTTCCACTCTCTTCAAAAGCCCCTCCCTTGATACTCTTTCATCGCAATAATAATTATCCTTCCCCGTAATCAAGCCAATCCTCGCCCCAAACCTCCGCAAAAGGCCATCAACAGTCGCGTAATGCTGTTTGGCCAAAATTTCAGTTGGAACCATAAACGCCACCTGATAGCCAGCCCTCACCACGTTCAGAATAGCCATAGCAGCCACAACCGTCTTCCCTGAACCAACATCTCCTTCCAAAAGACGATTCATCGGATGGGATTTTTCTAAATCTTTTAATATCTGCCAAGCAGCTTTTTTTTGAGCTTGAGTCAATTGAAAAGGCAAACTTTTCACAAAAGTAGAAATAAGGTTTAAATCAATTGGTATTGGTTTCGCTTTTTCTTTTAAAAGCTTTAATCTTTCTTGAATAACAAATAAAGACAACTCAAATAATTCTTCAAAAGCAAATCTTTTCTTTGCCTCCTCAGCTTTCTCTAAAGAATCAGGAAAATGGATTTGCCAAAGCGCTTGCCTAAATAAAGGAAGATTGTATTTTTTAATAATTTTTTCTGGTAAAGGATCGTTAAAAAGTTGGGGTGATTGATGTATTAGCTTTGTTAAAAGGGGCTTAATAATAAATCGCAACCACTTTGAAGATAATCCTTCGGTTTCAGGATAAACCGGCACCAATCTGCCCGTGTGAGTCAGTTCATAATTTTTAATATTCAATTCTTGATTTATTTTTTCATAAACGGGATTAGACAAATAAATAGATTTTCCTTTTCCCGTTATTTTTCCGGCTAAAAAAAGATAGGTATCTTTTTTTAGGGCATTTATTAAATACGGCTGATTAAACCAAATAACGCGCAATTTTCCTGTTTTATCTTCTATCGCTGCTTGAGTAAGTGTCATTTTTTTTCTAAAGGTTCTGATGTTTTTAATCTCTGCTATTTTCCCCTGGAAACAAAAGGGTCCGCCAATTTGCGCTTTTGATATCGGAATTAAATTTGAAAAATCCTCATAACGATGAGGAAAGTGATAAAAAAGATCTCTAATAGTTTTAATGCTAAGTTTTTTTAATCTTTTTTGGGTTGCTGGTCCTATATAAGGAAGTTTTTCAACGGGAGTGGAAAAATCCATAAAGAAGTGCCTCTGGCAGGATTCGAACCTGCAACCCTTGCGGGACAGCGTCCTAAGCGCTGCGTGTATTCCATTTCCACCACAGAGGCATAAAGAGCGGAATAAGCCGCATCAGCTCAACCGCAAAGTAAAAGAAATTTACTCTTAAATTTTATGCCAAAAAAAATTAAAAAGCAAGAAAACAGCGGGAAAACCGCTGTTTTCATAAACCAAGAAATTAAAAATTATGATTTCTCAAATTATATAATTTATTGAGCACCCATAATCATTTTAACAATACTGGGGACAGCTTTTGCCAGAAAAGCAATAAGCAAACCAATCATCGCATAAAGAATGTAATTTCTTCCTGAAGCTACTTTCCCCGGATCTCCAGCTGCTGTTAATAAAGTCATTGCCCCAATGATAACGAAAAGGCCGGCCAAAGCAACCAAAATAAGAAATATCCAATCAGTGATATTATAAAGAGTATTAAACAAGCAGCAGATTCCATGATCTTCAATACTAACTGAAGCCCCCTTGCCGCAAGCTGAATCTATATCAGTAAAGTCTTTTTTCAATTTACAGGTTTCTGGAATATTTGTTTCGGCTACGGCCAAAAAAGGTAAAACAAGAGCAGTTAAAAAATTTATTAAAATTAATGCTGTTAAAACTTTTTTCATTTTTATTTTTTTAAAATGTTTAACTTCGACCTTTTGATTATTTCATTATATTTATTAAGGAGAATTCGGCAACTGAACGCCTAAAATATTTTTTAAAACCCCAATCAATCCTTTTGCCATCAAAACAACCGCTAATCCAATGGCTGTATATAATAGTATTTTTTTTGCAATATCAACTTTATAAGGATCGCCACCAGCTGTCATAAAATTAAAAGCGGCAATTAAAACCATTACAGGAGCTAAACTAATACCTACCCAAAAAATAAAATTAATAAAAGCATCAACCAAGTCCTTAAATTCATTGTATTTAAGAGGGTTTGGAAGATCTATCCCAACGACAAATAAAGGCGTCAAAAGAATTACCAACGTTGTTATTTTTATTATAATGTTTTTTACTTTTATTTTTTTCATTTATCCTTTTATATTTATTATATTCTTTTATGTTTATTATATTCTAGATTTTATAAAAATCAATTAAATACAAGCTGCAGAGGCAATAGTATCTTCTTCTAATTTCATAATTCTAACTCCTTGGGTTGCCCTGCTTAATTTCGGGACTGATGAAATTTTTGTCCTGATAACCTGTCCTTTTTTTGAAATAACAATTAAGTCTTCTTCTTCGCCTGTCAAAACCATTGAGGTGATAATTTCTCCTGTTTTTGGGGTAATTTTTGCCGCTTTAATTCCGGCCCCACCTCTTCCTTGCAACCTATATTCTTTTAGTTCTGTTCTTTTTCCATAACCATTTTCCATAATCACCAGCAAACATTCTTTTGTTTTTGAAGTTTGATCTTTGAATTTTTGATTTTTTACTATATCCATTCCTACCACTTCGTCTCCCTTTTTTAACCTGATTGCCTTTACTCCTGCCGCTGATCTTCCCATCGGTCGTAAATCTTTTTCTCTAAATCTAATGCTCATTCCTTTTTTGGTAATCAAAATAATATCATCTTCTCCAGAACTTTTTTCAACTTTTCTCAATAAATCGCCTGTCTTAAGAGAAATAGCGATTAATCCTGACTTACGGACGTTTTCAAATTCCTCTAAAGCCGTTTTTTTAATTATACCATCTTTTGTCACCATTATTAAATACTTAATTCCTTTTTCAGCATCTTCTTTTCCTAAAGGTAAAAGATTTAAAACCTTTTCTTCAGAAGAAATTTCTAAAAAATTAAGTAATCCTCTGCCCCGGGCCACTCTAGCTCCCTCTGGAATTTCATAAACAGGTGTTCTAAAAACTTTTCCAGAATCTGTAAAAAACAACAAGAAATCGTGGGTATTGGCGGAAATAAAATGTTCAATCGTATCGTCTTGCATTGTTTTCATTCCTAAAATTCCTTTACCGCCTCTTTTTTGAATTTTGTAAGTTTTAGGATTAATTCTTTTTATGTAACCCCCTTGAGTCAAAGTAACAATTGTTTCTTCTTTTGGAATTAAATCTTCTTCAGCAATTTCTCCAATTTTTTGAAGATGAATTTTTGTCCTTCTTTCATCGCCAAATTTTTCTTTTACTTCTTTCAATTCATCCTTAATTACTTCTTTCACTTTTTGAGGACTTTTTAAAATCGCTTCCAAATTTTTAATTTTTGCCTGTAGTGTTTTTAATTCGTCTTCAATCTTTTTTCTTTCTAATTTCGCCAAGGCTGATAGTTTTGTTTCCAAAATCGCATTGGCTTGAATTTCAGACAATCTGAATCTTTTCATTAAATTTTTCTTAGCCTCTTCTCTATTAGCCGAATTTTTAATAGTTCTGATAACAGCATCAATATTTGCCAAACATTTATATAATCCTTCAAGAATATGAACTCTTTCTTTTGCCTTTTCAAGTTCATATTTTGTCCGGCGGTAAACAACGTCCTTTCTGTGTAAAATAAAGTAATTTAAAACATCAACTAAATTCAAAACAAGAGGCTGAATTCCGTCAACAAGGGCAAGCATATTTAAATGAAAAGTTTTCTGCAGGTCGGTAAACTTGTAAAGACGATTTAGAATTTTTGGTGGATGAGAATCTTTTTGCAAATCAATAACAATTCTCATTCCCTCTTTGTCCGACTCGTCCCTCACGTCTTTAATGCCTTCAATTTTTTTCTCTTGAACCAAATTTGCAATCTGCTCAACCAATGTTGATTTTTGCACTTGAAAAGGAATTTCGGTAATAATAATCTGGTTTTTTCCTTTTTCGGTCTCAATAATTTCAGCTTTTCCTCTTGTTAAAATTGGCCCTTGCCCCTGAGAATAAGTAGTTATAATTCCTTTTTGGTCAAAAATCTCGCCACCAGTTGGAAAATCGGGACCTTTGATAAATTTAAAAAGATCTTCGGTAGTCGCTTTCGGGTGATCAATCAGATAAATTAAAGCATCGCAAACTTCAGATAAATTATGAGGAGGAATACTTGTTGCCATTCCCACGGCAATACCCAAAGATCCGTTTAATAATAACTGAGGCAAAGGAGAAGGTAAAACAGTTGGTTCTTTTCTTGTCCCGTCATAATTATCAATAAAATCAACTGTATTTTTCTCAATATCTCTCAACATATCTTCTCCAGTCTTTGAAAGCCGGCATTCGGTGTATCTCATAGCAGCCGGCGGATCTCCATCAATGGACCCAAAATTTCCCTGACCATCAATTAAAGGATATCTTAGAGAAAAATCCTGAGCCATTCTTGTTAAAGCATCATAAACAGCAATATCTCCATGAGGATGGAATTTTCCTAAAACCTCACCAACGGTAGTTGCTGATTTTCTATATTTTGCACCTGCTGTCAAACCCATTTCATGCATTGCGTATAAAATTCTTCTATGAACCGGCTTTAAACCATCTCTGACATCAGGCAATGCTCTGGAAACAATAACCGACATTGCATAGTCAATATAACTATCTTTCATTTCTTCTGTGATATCTCTAACCTTTATATTGACGTGCTCTTTTTTTTGTTCTGTCTCTTTTTTTTGTCTTAATTTTTTATTTTTTTTAGTCATCTTATTGCATTAAAGTTGAACTAAATTAAGGTGTTGTTTCTGTTGAGTTTATTTCTTTCGGTATTTCAATTTTTGGTAAATTTTTTATGTTTTTTTGTAGGTTGTTTATTCTTTTTTCAAAAATTTTGGAATAAAAAACTAATAAAATTAAAAATAAAATTGAAACTACTATCCAAAGAATGATTTTCTTTTTTGTCTCTGACAAGCCCTGTAATTTCTCTAAAAATTTCATATACTTCTCTGGTTTAAGGTTTCAATACTACAATTTTTGCTTCATCGCCACTTAGGTCTTTTTTCTTAATTGTTAATTTTGGTTGGGGTTCAATTTTTTTAATTCCCAACATCTTTAAAAATTTATCTAAATCATCTAATCTTCCACCGCTTGATATAAGTTTGGGAAGATGATAATGCATTGGGATGGTAATTTTTGGTTCAATTTGAGACATTATCTTTAACGCTTCTTTTGTTGAAATTGTATATGTTCCGCCAATCGGAATCATTAAAATATCTACCTCTCCTATTTTTTCTAATTGTTCTTCAGTTAATTCTTTTTGGCCCAAATCTCCCAAATGGCACAATTTCAAATCTTCGGCTTCAATGGTATAAATTGTATTTTCTCCTCTTTCTTTTCCGTTTTTATCATCATGCCAAGAAAAAATTCCCTGGATATAAATTTCTTTTATTTCATACTCTCCGGGACCGGAAACTAAAAAAGGAGATTGTTGACCATTTCTGGAGCTAACTGCCTTTATGTTGTTATGATCCGGATGATTGTGGGTTACCAATAAAATATCAGCTTCCATTTTTGGAACCTTCAGTCCAATTTTTTCTGAAAAAGGATCAACAACAATAAACACCTGCTCGTTTTTGTTATAATTTGTAATTATTTGAAAACAAGATTGACCGCGCCAAATAATTTGCATAAAATTTATTGATTTAATACTATTATCTTATCATAAGATATTTTTTGTTTCAACTATTGAAAAATTAAAAAAGATATGTTATTTTGAAAGATATGGAAAATTTAAAAATATTAAAAGTTGGAGACATCGTGGAAGGAAAAGTTATTGGCAGAGAGAAATCCGCTCTTTTTTTAGATTTGGGTCCAGCAGGCACTGGAATTATTTATGGAAAAGAATTTCAAGTTTCTAAAGATCATTTAAAAAATTTAAAAACCGGGGAAAGTATTTTTGTTAAAGTAATAGATTTAGAAAATGAAAATGGTTATGTTGAGGTATCAATAGGGCAAGCAAGAAATGAACTGGCTTGGGAAAACTTAAAACAAAAAAAAGAGAAGGGAGAAAAAATAACTGTAAAAATTTCTGGTGCAAACAAAGGAGGATTACTAACTGAAATTTTAGGAGTTCCCGCTTTTTTGCCGGTCTCTCAGCTATCTATGCAAAATTATCCAAAAATAGAAGATGGAGATACAACAAAAATTTTAAAAGAATTGCAAAAATTTATCGGCAAAGAAATGGAGGTTATAATTTTTGATATTTCGCCCAAAGAAAAAAAACTTATCCTTTCTGAAAGAATAAAAGACATTAAAAGAATAAAAGAAGATTTAAAAAAATATAAGGTCGGGGATGTTGTTGAAGGAGAAATTACCGGCCTTACTAATTTTGGAGCTTTTATAAGGTTTGATAAAAACCTTGAAGGATTAATTCATCTTTCGGAGCTTGATTGGAAAATTATTGAAGACCCGTCTGAAGTGGTAAAAGTTGGAGAAAAATTAAAAGTAAAAATTATTGAGATTTTTAACGATAAAGTTTCTTTATCATTAAAAGCCCTAAAAGAAGATCCTTGGTTGAAAATTGAAAAGAAATTCAAAAAAGGAGACATAGTTGCAGGAAAAATAACCAAATTAAATCCTTTTGGAGCGTTTGTTGAAATTGCGCCAAGCATTCAAGGTTTGTGTCACATTTCCGAGTTTGATTCTCAAAAGAAAATGAGCGA
>Ga0272448_1006986_pt1 | contig 12044 bp, 13 predicted proteins | sample YNPCB0191_FD_202220 | JGI IMG/M metagenome (GOLD analysis project Ga0272448, IMG submission 202220) | Hot spring sediment microbial communities from Yellowstone National Park, WY, United States - YNP-CB-019-1 | ecosystem: Environmental > Aquatic > Thermal springs > Hot (42-90C) > Sediment... | reverse complement strand
CTGCCGGCAGTTGTTAATATAGGCATCAGCACCTGCTTTTATCATTCGTTCTTCTGGTTCGTCTCGCCGACCGATAACAATTACGGGCCAGGCACCAAAAACTTTGGCAAACCAGCAAAAGCCCATGGCTACCGGCCCAGAACCAAGGATGGCTAATTTTGATCGCCAGCCGGCACCTATAACCTGAAGAAAACTGGCTGTCTCCTTCAGGGTGATTAACATGGTGGCATCTGCCGGGTCTAGCCCGAGACTTGCCGGCACCTTTTGCTGGTAAACGGTTAAGCCTGGCACCTGAGCCTGGGGGTTATCTTCCTTCATGGCTTTCACATCTGTAACCAGACCGTATTCCGCAAACCCTCCCCAGGCGGAAAAGTAATCTCCCAGTTTTTCTCCGGGATAAACAGAGGTCGGCCTTAAAAATAAATCCCCTTCCTTTATATAGCGAACCTTTTTACCCACGCTTACCACCCGACCAAAACCTTCATGGCCAAGAATACCAGGGTAGTCCTGAAACCATGGCAAAAGACGGTAGGCAATTTTGCGGTCAGTACCTGTGCAGGTAGCACAGGCTAAAATTTTTACCAGGCACTGATAAGGTCCTACTTCTGGCAGGGGCACTTCCTTCACTATAACAGTTCCGTCACCGGGTACCACCGCTGCTTTCATATTTCCTCCAGGTAAAAAGTAGGTAATGTATTATACCCCAAGAAAGTTACTTCCGCAAGCGTACCTACAACTGCCTTGATTCCCACCTCAGCCCTCTGGTTAAACCCAGGCTTACTGCCTTCTTCACCACCCTTTGATATTCTGACAGGAAAAGCAACCGGTTTATTTCCGCTGGTACTTCCCCATAAGGTCGGTACTGTGCCATCACATTGACATAAGTTTGCGGAGAAATTTCTTTAGCAATAAACTCCAGAATTTCTATACTTTCTTCCACATGACCTGGAAGCACCAGGTGTCTAATAAGAAGTCCTCGTCTTGCCAGTCCATTACTGATAACTAAATCTCCGACCTGCCGGTGCATTTCTTTCACGACTTGCCTGCTTTTTTCTACATAGTCTCTTGCCCGGGAAAATTTTTCTGCTGTCTCCGGTCTGCTGTATTTTATGTCCGGCATATAGATATCTACAACTCCCTCCAGAATTCTTAAAACTTCCACGCTTTCATATCCACCACAATTCCAGACAATAGGTAGAGATAGTCCTGCCTGAGATGCCAGCAAGATTGATTCCACCAACCCGGCAGCAAAATGCGTCGGTGTTACCAGATTGATATTATGACAGCCTTGCTTTTGCAGGTTCAACATGATGGCACTGCATTGTTCTGGTGAAAGTACCTCGCCTTCCCCTAAAAGAGAAATCTCCCTGTTCTGGCAAAAACAGCACCTGAGATTACACCAGGTTAAAAAGATAGTACCTGAACCATACTGTCCTACCAGAACATCTTCTTCACCAAAGTGGGCACCGTAACTAGAAACCTGAAGTTTCTCTCCAGCCCGGCAGTAACCACGCTCACCAGCCAGTCTGTTGACTCTGCAATTTCGGGGACAGAGATGACAGTTTCTTAAAATTTCAGCCAGTTGCTCTATCTTTTCAGAAAATTGCGCCCGGGATAACCTGCGGTAAGATGGTTCAAAGTCTTGCCACATAGTTTTCCAGAACTTTTTTCCTGGGGGAACACTGAAATACTACAGGAAGGTAAAAAAACTTTTTACCTTTAAGAATCACTTTCTGCAGATTAGTTTGCCGGTGGAGCATTAGAAGGAGCCGGAGATAGCCTTCTCTCACGGGAAAGCATCAGTTCTTTTCGCAGAGATTCCAGCTTGTTTTTCAGTTCTTGGTACTCTGGATTGTCTTTCAGCAGGACATTTAGCCTCTGCTCTTTTTGCTGGTTAAGTTCTTCCATCTTTTTTTGCAATTCCAGGTATTGAAGATTAATCTTCTTAAGAGTCTCATCCTGCTCAGCCGCTTTCCTTTCAATCGCAAATATTTTGTGTCTTACTTCTCTTAATTGCTTCATTTTCTCTGCCAGTTCATTCTGAAAATTCTGGGTGCTTGTTTCAGAACAAACCTGAGAAAACAAAAATCCTGCAATACCTAAAAGCACCAGGCGAGATAATAATTGCCTCATGGTTCCCCCTTTTTTCCCGTGGTTATTTTACCGCTACCTGAAACCATATTCAACAGATAAGTTTCCCTGGTCCAGAACCAGCTTATTGCTCATTTCCTTTTTTCCCTTTAGAATTAACTATACCGGTAACAGGGAGATGATGATGAAAGAACTGATCCTTTTGGTGGGTTTTAGTCTCGCTGGAGGGGGTTTTCTTATGTTTGTTGCCAGTGTGCAAAGTATCCGTGCCTTTCCCCTTAAAAACATTTTTTACTGTATACTGGCTCTGGGGATAATTGCTGCTGGTGTATTACTTATGCTACAGCGCGAAATAATTGTGCACAGATGGTTACGGTAGAAAAGAAAACTTCTCACTCTGGAGGTGAATTATGGCCAGAGAGAAAAAAATCTATGGCATAAAATTTCCCTCTCTTACCCGGGGAAAAATTCTCCGGCTTATCTTTTTCCTGATTTTGAATCTGGTGGCTTTCCTTCTCCACAGGTTCTTACCCGGGACAAGAACTTTTGCCTGGGGTTACATCTTTGGACTGGTAGGTATGGCTATTCTTACCGGTTAGTTTCACCGGCAACAGAGCAGGAAACTGCAGACAGATGATTTGACAAAATTCCTGAAGTAAATTTAGATATTAAAAAAGGGGGGACTATGCAGATAGGTAAGCACACAGTATTAATAGGGTTTATTTTGCTAAGCTGTCTGGCAATCTCTGCACCAGCAAAAAAGACAGCTTCCCAAAAAGCAAAAAAACCAGCAGCAACAAGACCAGCACCGGCAGCGAGGTTTGGAGTAAATATGCAAACTGACGGAGCGATTCTTTATACCCAGGGTATTTTTTATCTCATTCAGGCAGAAAGTATCACTTCCGGGGGCAATATCCTTTATTTTGGAGCCAAAGATTTTACCAACGGCAAAGACCTGATTGTTTGCAAGGTAGCCAAAAGCGAACTGAAAGTGGATACCCCGGAACGAAAGGTGGTTAAAACAACTATGTTACTCGGTCAGGGGGAAAATATTGACCGCAATTACAGATTGGATGTCTTCACTGAAATTCATAAAGACCGTCCTTATCTGGCGATTTATTCCCGATTTTTTTATCTGGGGCCAGATACTCATAATTGTTCCATCAACTGGGGAGTGGAATCCGCATATGAGAAAAATCGCTACAAGTACTATACTATCCCCAAGGAAGGCAAAATACTGACTTATAAACTGGATGCGGAAAGTGTTGGTCAGAAACTGAACCAGGAATACATTAAATGGGTCTATGTTCATGATGGTAAAGGAACTGGAGCCGGACTTATACCTGGTGCTGCCATGTTTGGTAAGGGAGCAGATTTTATCTTTGTTAACGCGGTTCCACCGCAGAAAGACCTGGCTACTGGCCAGTCCATAGATGTGTTTATGGTTTTTGTGCCCATCAATAAAAATTTTAAAATCATTCCCCAGATTCAGAAGGAAATCAGTACCATTTCCTGGAAATTTGATTGAAACAGGAGGTAGTTATGGCCTATTTAAGTGAGGAAGAAAAAGCCCGTCTGATGGAAGAAGAGGAAATTCGCTCCCGGGTAAGACGTAAATATGAACAGAAATCTTCAGGAGTAGCAGCAGTGCTTTCCACCATCTGTCCCGGGCTGGGACAGATTTATAACGGTCAGTTCGGCAAGGGTACAGGTTTTTTCCTGGTAGTTCTGACTGGGCTTTTTCTTTTCTGCTGGGGAGTTTTACTTCTTTTCAAAGGACCAGGGACTTCTACTTTAAAAGTGGCACAATCTATTGGTGTTAGCAGAAGTGAACCGGTGGAGATGAATGAAGAAGGAATAGTGGTAGAGGAAGCCCAGAAACAAGAGAAACCAGCAGAAGAAAAGCCAGCGCCGCCAGTAACAAAAAGATTACCTTCAAAAAAAGCCTTAACTCTGACTGTGGTTGGGCTAATTCTAATGGCTGAAGGCGCACACCAGGCAGTAAGAGATGCCATCAGGACAGCCAAACGTTTGAACCAGGGATAACTGCTACTTTTTTAAAAAAAGGAGACCGGCTTTTCTGACCGGTCTCCTTATTCTGTCTCCTCACTTTATTACATAGGGAGCTACTTCAGCAGCATCAATAACTTCCACCTTCTTTGGCGGCTGGTAACTGAAAGTCTTGTCGGAAACACCGGTATTAAACTTAATGTTTTCATAGCTTATTTCCAGGATGCTCTTACCTGCCTTATCCCAGCCTTCCACCTTGTAAACAAAGCCGTCAGAGGCACCTACCAGGTATTTGATTTTTGCCGGTGTAGGCAAGGTCATCTGTCCTGGTTTTGCTGTTGTCTTCAATGTTCCTTCCAGGACATCCATGGTTTTACCGCCAAGGGTGGTCGTTCCGGTCACCTTCAGGTCATAATCAGCATTAGCCAGTTTTAACAGTGCCTCAGCGCCAATCATCCCGGCTCCGCTTCCCAGAATCTTCTTCTGGTATTCATCCAGTTTCCCAGCCACATCAGACAGTTTCATTCTGATAACCTTCTTTTCTTCCGGAGCCATCGTTTCCTGCCAGATGGTCTTACCATCACAGACAGTCAGTACCTTCTGGACCTTTTTGGTGCCGGGGATAGGGATACTGGTCTCTGCTTTGAACTTGTTTGGAGTCTTGGCCACAAAGGTATTCGTAACAGTTACCATCTCCCTTTCCAGCATAAACTTGACTTTCTGAACCCCTTTGACATCCTTCAAATTGGCTGCACTCTTCTCCATTTCCAGCATTACTTCTTCCAGGGTACGAGCCATCACCGGTGTTACTGTTGCCAGAATACAAAGCCCCAGAAGCAGTAAACCTACCTTTCTAATCATTCCTTCTCACCTCCTTTCTTATCTTAACTAAAGATTATACCAGTGTTTGTTTTCTGTCAAGGACAATTGGAGAAAAACTTCTTTCATAGTCTCCTGTTTACTGCTCTGCTTACCTTCTTCAACATTTTCACCAGAGAGCAAAAGTCTGAAAAAGTCAGGGCTTGCTGCCCGTCACATACTGCTTTTGTGGGGTCAGGATGGACTTCCACCATCAGGCCATCAGCACCTGCAGCTAAGGCTGCCAAAGAAAGTGAAATAACATAATTCCGATGACCTGCTGCATGGGAAGGGTCAACAATAAGGGGAAGGTGAGAATATTCCTTGACCACAGGAACACAGGAAATATCCAGAGTATAGCGGGTGGCTGTTTCAAAGGTTCTGATACCCCGTTCACAGAGTAAGACCTGCCGGCATCCTTCAGAAAGAATGTACTCGGCAGACATGAGAAATTCCCGGATAGTCATGGCTGGTCCCCTTTTCAGCAATACTGGCTTACCAAACTGACCAGCCCTTTTCAACAGGGTAAAGTTCTGCGCGTTGCGTGCACCTATTTGCAGAACATCAGCGTAGGCACCGACCAGGGCAACATCTTCCGGGTTCAGCACTTCTGTCACAAAAGGCAGCCCCGACTCCTCTCTGGCTTTCGCCAGAAGTTTCAACCCCTTTTCTTCCAGCCCTTGAAAAGAATAAGGCGAAGTCCTCGGTTTGAAGGCACCTCCCCTTAACATCCTGGCTCCAGCTCTGGCTACTTTTAGGGCGGTTTCCACAAGCTGTTTTTCATTTTCTACCGCACATGGCCCCGCAATGAGACCAAAGTAATGTCCACCAAACTTAGCATTTCCCACCCTGAGGACTGAGGAATCAGGGGAAAATTCTCTGCTTGCCAGCTTAAATGGCTGTAAGATAGGCACCAGCTGTTCCACGCAGGGCAACCCGGCAAGTGATTGAAGAACATGTTTTTCCCTGTCATCACCTATGGCACCAATCACTGTCCGTTTAACACCAAAAATCGGGTGGGCTTTGAAACCAAGATGTTCAATTCTTCTGATAACTGCGTTGACCTGTCTTTTACTGGAACCCGGTTTCAATACCACAATCATTCCTGCCTCCTCCTTTCCTCAACGGTTCAGCCAAATTTGGCTGATTATTTCTTTTACTTTCCTCGTGAAATCTTTCATAACTTATTTCACCCTACCTCCTCCACCAGAACCAGACCTGAAGCACGTTGGCTATCACTATTATAAAGGCACACACCTGAAAAAATTCGGGCAGGCCATTTTTTAAAGCCACACCCAGAAGGAAAGGGCCCACGATACTGCTGGTACCCACGATGGCCTCGTTGGTACTGATGTGACGAGCCCGCAGAGAACTTTTCAAGGAGTAAAGAACTCCGTAGTAAAAGCCATAACCTGAGTATAACCCCAGAAGAACAATAAAGGCAACAAGTCCGGTTATATTGCTGGTGATAAGAAACGCAAGACAACCGAAAAATCCAACAAGGCCTGCCAGTGGGTGGTGCCAGAAATGGTATTGCCAGCGGCTGCGACGGTAAAGGAGAAAACCAGCCAATGATTGAAGAAGGAAAAAGAGAAAAAGATAGAAACCTGTGACCCGGGAATTCATCTGCAGCCGGTGGATAACAATCTCCGGAAGAAGATAACGAAAAGCTGTACCGACAATTGCCACAGAAGCCAGCCCCATCCAGCCAATAACTACAAAAGGTCCATTCCGGTCTTCTGCCCTTTCCTCGTGCTGGATGGCTGGCAGCTTCTGACCTTTACCTGTCTTTTGAACCAGAGATAAACCTCCTATAATGAACAAAGGTCCGATGATTACAGGTGAGAGAGCCACTGCTTCTGTCCTGGAGATGAGCATACCTTCCATTACGGCACCGAAAGCCAGTCCCAGACTCCAGGAAAAGTTATAAGCCGCCACTGCCTTTTCCGGTGGCAGCAAAGCCAGTTTTGCCATGGACAATTGAAAACCTACAAAGAAAAAAGCGCACCAGAAACCTGCCCACCAGGAAAGGAATATCAAAAGAGCAACAGATTTAACTAAAGCTGTAGCCACACCCACCAGTACAGTAAACACACAGCTGGTGACAATAAAAGTAAAGGCTCTTGTTTCCCGTGCCATTCTGGTAAGAACCAGACTGGTCAAACTGTAACCGATACCCCAGACAGTCCCTATCATTCCCAGAAGTACCGGCCCTGCTCCCAAGGAGAGAGCTTTCATAGTGGTAAAAAAACCAAGACCAACTACTGATAAGTCCATCATCGCGGGAAAAAAATAAACCCAGTAGCGGCAGGACGTATTTTTGTTCATCGCCTTTCAACCTTTGTGACAAAAACTGAAAGATACTCCTTAACAAAGATGCTGTCAACTCCACACAAATTGACAGAGCACCAGTAGTTATATATCATAAAGGTGCAGAAAAAGACCGGCAGTACTTTAACCATTAGTGGAAAGCCGAAACTGTGAGATTGATTTTAAGCACCTTCAGGCAATGCTATGGAAAAAGAACTTCTTTTTATCAGTGTTATCGGCCAGGACCGAATAGGTATTGTTGCCAGAATTGCCACGGTACTGTATCGGGCAGGAATTAACATTGAAGATATCAGCCAGAAAATTATGGACAATTATTTTGTTATGGTGATGCTGGTGGACATAAAAAAGGCCAACTGCAGTCTGGAAAAAATTAACACCAGACTTCAGAACCTTGCCAGAAAGTTGAATTTATGCATTCAGATTCAGCATGAAAACATTTTCAAAATGATGCACCGCATCTAAGAACCAGTTCTTCTCTCATATGAGTATTACGGTTGAAGAAGTTTATGAGACAGCGCGGATGATTCTCTACCAGAATCTTGACATCCGCACCACGACGGTGGGAATCAATCTGCAAGACCTTGTTTCCACCAATTTTTCTCTTTTTACCAGAAAGGTGAGAAAAAGAATTGTCACCATGGGCCGCAGACTTCTCTCCGAAACTGCCAGACTGGAAACAAAGTATGGTATCCCTATCGTTAACAAAAGAATAGCAGTGACTCCTGTTAGTTTACTTATGGAATCCCACGCGACCAGAGAAAAATATCTGCAGATGGCGCATACTCTTGATCTCGCTGCCCGGGAAGCCGGGATTGACTTTCTGGGAGGATTTGGCGCCCTGGTGCAAAAGGGAATGACAAACTCTGAGCGGCTGCTTATTTCCTGTTTACCTGAGGTACTGGCAAAAACCAGAAGAATCTGCGCTTTTCTCAATGTTGGTTCTACTTCCTCCGGAATGAACCTGGATGCCATCAATCTCATTGGGCCACTCCTTTTAAAAACAGCCAGAAAAACAAAAAATGGTATCGGCTGCGCCAGATTTGCTGTCTATGTCAATGCTCCTGAAGATAACCCTTTTATGGCTGGTGCCTTTCACGGGGTTGGTGAACCTGACTTCAGTTTGAACATAGGAATCAGTGGTCCAGGGGTTGTCAGAAGTGTGGTAGAAAAAAATCCTGATGCTGATTTGACACAGCTGGCAGAAATTATTAAAAGAACTGTCTTCAAGATAACAAGAGCCGGTGAACTGATAGGTCGTGAATTAGCTAAAAATCTCGGTATTACATTCGGAATAGTTGATTTGTCTTTGGCTTCCACTACAGCAGCCGGTGATTCGGTGGCCGGGATTCTGGAAGCCTTTGGCTTGGAATCAGCAGGAGCGCATGGCACAACTGCAGCTCTGGCTCTCCTGATAGACGCTGTCAAGAAGGGGGGAGCAATGGCCAGCAGTAACATTGGGGGCTTAAGCGGTACATTTATCCCGGTCAGCGAGGATTCAGGAATGGCTAAAGCTGTCGCCAGTGGTGCTTTAAACCTGGACAAACTGGAAGCTCTTACAGCTGTTTGTTCTGTTGGTCTGGATATGGTACCTATCCCTGGAGATACTCCTGTGGAAATAATCAACGCCATTATCGCAGATGAGCTGGCTATCGGTATTATAAATGATAAGACAACAGCCGTTAGACTTATACCGGTTCCCGGTGCCAGAGAAGGAGAAACTGTTGATTTTGGTGGACTGTTCGGAAGCGCTCCTGTGATGGCTGTGCGGCATCTTTCACCGGGTAAATTTTTGCGTCGTGGTGGTCGTTTTCCAGCACCTTTGCGCAGTCTGAAAAACTGAAATCCTATGCCCCAGAATTATCTTCTGGTAATCACCACAGTAGCCACTTTTAGCCAGGCAAGAAAGGTGGCTGATACTCTGGTAAAAGAATACCTGGCAGGTTGTGTTCAGATTACTGGACCCATCACAAGTTTTTACCGCTGGACAGGAAAAGTTCAGCGCAGCCGGGAATGGTTATGTTTTATTAAGACCAGCAGAAAAATTTATCCCCGGTTAGAGAAAAGACTGAAACAAATCCATTCTTACCAGGTACCGGAAATTATTGCCTTTTCTATAAAAGCTGGAGAAAGAAACTATCTTTCCTGGCTCTCTTCCTGTTTATCTGCCACAAAAAGGGGGAAAAAGTGAAACTGGAACAATGGCACCAGTGGAGTAGAACTCTGGTAGAAATTCTGGGGATGGAAACAAAACCAGTGGCTGTTTCCTGTTTGAAAAAGCCCTGCCCCTCATCTGAACTGCAGCATCGTCTCTGCCGTGTTATTCTGGAAGTAGCAAAAGGCAAGAAAGCACACCTTGCTGCCTGCAATAATGCCTGCTTTGGTGCTGCCTGGCATCTTGGTTTCATCCGTCTGGAAGAACCGAAAACAGCTCATCTAATTAAGAAGTTTGTTGTGGAAGGAGAAAAGCTTTTTTCCAGTTATCAGGCACTGGAAAATTTGATTGCGCAGATGGGCGAGGTCCCGGATAATAAAGATTCCTGTTTTTACCTTTATCCGTTAGAGGAAGTGGATTTTGAACCTCAACTTATTATTTTTGTGGTGAATCCGGAGGTAGCCTGCCGTCTGCTCACCCTGGCTATTTTTCCTGATGGCCAGATGCCACAGATAAAAATCGGTGGGCCTACATGTCGGATGGCAGTCACCTATCCTTTAATTAGCCAGCAGATGAATATCTCTTTTTATGATTACACAGCCAGGAAAATGTCCGGGGTAGAAAGAGACAAACTTTTGATTTCTATTCCGGCAAAACGTTTGCCTCTTTTGCTGGACAGCATCAGTCGTTGTTCTGCTGGAACTGCCAGGGTGGAATTTCCACCTGAATTCCGACAGTTTCTTCAAAAGAGACTTGCTGGCCGCGCCAGCAGCAGAACCAGGGAAGCAGAATGAAAAAAATTCCCTGGGAAGTCGGGCTGGGTATTTCCCTTGTCCTGACTTCCTTTGTCCTTCATCTTCTGCATTACTTTATTTTTCGTGACTGGCACCATGTTTTTATTTATCTTCTCGGTGATATTGCTTTCCTGCCCATAGAAGTACTTTTCGTGGTTTTGATTATAGAAAGATTGTTATCCAGCAGGGAGAAATTGCTCCAGATGGAAAAACTGAACATGGTCATTAACTCCTTTTTCAGCCAGACAGGTTCACGGCTTCTGAAAATGCTGGTTGCTTTTGATACCGGTCTGGCTCTGAGGCAAACAAAGCTTAATGTTCAAAGTGCCTGGACGAGAAGAGATTTTCAGCAGGCATTACAGTATGTGCAGAAAACCACTTTTGTCCTGGATAGTCACCGGGCAGATATAGAAAAATTGCATTCTTTTCTCCAAAAGGAAAAAGATTTTCTCCTTCGCCTTTTAGAAAATCCTGTCCTGCTGGAACATGAAAGTTTCACAGAAATGCTCTGGGCGGTTTTTCACTTGGAAGATGAACTGGCCTGGAGGGATTCTTTAAAAGACCTGCCTGAGGCTGACTACAACCATCTCTCAGGGGACCTGGAACGTGCTTACAAACTGATGGTTCGGGAATGGCTCTGCTTTTTACAAAATCTTCAGAAAAGATACCAGTTTCTTTTTTCGCTGGCTGTGAGAACCAATCCGTTTAATCCAGAGGCTACAGCTGTGATAAAATAAAAGCTGAAAAAACTACTTCTAAAAACTTTCCAAATAATTTTATGAACTGGCTTACACAGTTAGCAGTTGCTTTCTGGCAAATAACCAGGGAAATGTCCCCCTATCTCCTTCTGGGTTTCTTTCTCGCCGGACTTATGCATGCATTTGTTCCTGCTGCTTTCACCGAACAACTACGTCGTCCAGGACCATCATCGGTATGGAAAGCGGTTATTCTGGGAATTCCCCTTCCTGTTTGTTCTTGTGGGGTAATTCCTCTGGCTGCCCATATGAAAAAGATAAGAATCCACAACAGTGTAATTCTTTCCTTTCTGATTTCTACTCCCACCACCGGAGTTGATTCCATTTTAGCCACCTATGCTTTGCTGGGACCACTTTTTGCTGTCATCAGACCTTTCTCTGCTCTGATAGCCGGTCTTCTCGCCGGTCTTGTTTATCTCCAAATATCAAAGAATAATCCGCCTCCTGTGACTCTCGCTCAGGCAGTAGAAATGCCAGCAGATAATAAATCTTTTCTCCAGCGGCTGACGATAGCTTCCCGTTATGGCTTTTCAGAATTAGTCTCTGATGTTGGCCGCTGGGTTTTGACCGGTCTTTTTCTTGGTGCTCTCATCACCACCATTATTCCTGAAAATCTCATTTCCACATCCCTGGGAAGACCCTGGCTGGCTTACCCTTTTATGCTGCTGATTGGTGTACCCATGTATGTATGCGCTACCGGTTCTATCCCTGTGGCAGCCAGTCTAATCAGGAGAGGAATGCTACCAGGAGCTGCCATGGTTTTCCTTTTTGTCGGACCAGCCACCAACCTGGTTACCCTTTTCTTTGTCACCCAGAGTCTGGGGAAAAGAGCCCTCTGGATTTATCTTGGAAGTATCATTACAGTCGCCACTATTGCCGGGCTGTTTATTGATACCCTTTATTTGCGTTTTGGACCTGGTTCTTCTCTGTTTTCTCACGGCATCCATCACCTGCCAGCCAGCTGGCAAACGATTAGCAGTATCGTACTTTTAGGTCTCATTTTTGCTTCCTGGTTGCGGCAGAAACCAGAAGAGAAAGAAGAAGGACTGGTTT
>Ga0272448_1006984_pt1 | contig 12047 bp, 11 predicted proteins | sample YNPCB0191_FD_202220 | JGI IMG/M metagenome (GOLD analysis project Ga0272448, IMG submission 202220) | Hot spring sediment microbial communities from Yellowstone National Park, WY, United States - YNP-CB-019-1 | ecosystem: Environmental > Aquatic > Thermal springs > Hot (42-90C) > Sediment... | reverse complement strand
ATAAACAAAAATTTAAAACAACTATTGGTGGTTATGTTATATGTAATGCAGATGAAGGTGACCCGGGTGCATTTATGGATAGAAGTTTATTAGAAGGAAATCCACATTCTGTGATTGAAGGTATGACTATAGGTGCTTATGCTATTGGTGTTAATTATGGAATAATATATATTCGTAATGAATATCCATTGGCAGTAAAACATTTAAAAATAGCATTACAACAGGCAAAAGAATATGGATTTTTAGGAGAAAATATTTTAGGAACTGATTTTAACTTTGATATCAATATAACAAGAGGAGCAGGTGCATTTGTGTGTGGTGAAGAAACATCACTTTTGGAATCCATACAAGGAAAAATAGGAGAGCCGCGTCCTAAACCACCTTATCCTGCTCAGAATGGTTTATGGAATCTACCAACAAATATAAATAATGTAAAAACTTGGGCTTCTGTTAGTTTAATAATCAATAATGGTTCAGATTGGTATTCCAATATTGGAACCGAGACAAGTAAAGGAACAATGATTTTTTCTCTTGTTGGTAAAATAAACAATACTGGATTAATTGAAGTGCCAATGGGTATTACATTAAGAGAAATTATTTATGATATCGGAGCCGGAATACCTAATAATAAAAAATTTAAAGCAGTTCAGACAGGTGGTCCATCTGGTGGTTGTATACCAGAATCATTGCTTGATACACCAATTGATTATGAATCATTAACACAAGCAGGTTCTATGATGGGTTCTGGTGGTATGATTGTAATGGATGAAAATACTTGTATGGTTGAAGTAGCAAGATATTTTCTTGCTTTTACACAGGATGAATCCTGCGGTAAATGTACTCCTTGTAGAGAAGGAACAAAACAAATGTTAGAAATTTTAACTAATATAACTAATGGTAAAGGAAAATTAGAAGATTTAGAATTATTAATAGAATTAGGAAATGAAATTAAAAAAACAAGTTTGTGTGCTTTGGGTGGAACTGCTCCAAACCCTGTTTTAACAACACTGAAATATTTTAAAGATGAATATATAGCACATATTATAGATAAAAAATGTCCTGCAAAAGTATGCAAGAGTTTAATTAAATATAGAATTTTACAAGAAAAATGTAGTGGTTGTATGCTGTGTTTAAAAATATGTCCTGTAAATGCAATAAGTGGAGAAAGAAAAAAACCACATATAATAGACCAGCAAAAGTGTAGTAAATGCGGTTCTTGTTTTGATATATGCAGATTTTCTGCAATTATAATTGAATAAAAATAGTCAGTGGATGGTTATTTTAATATTTTTATAATTTCTTAAAGAATTGAAAAATTAAAAAACAATGAAAATAACAATAAATAATAAAGAAATTGAAATAAAACAACAGGGAAAAACAATATTAGAAATAGCAAGAGAAAATAAAATAAAAATACCAACACTATGTTATCATCCATCTTTAAAACCTTATGGTTCATGTAGATTGTGTATAGTAGAAATAATAAAAGGACCAAAACCAGGACTTGTTACATCCTGCACTTATCCAGTAGAAACAGATGGTTTAGTTATAGAAACAGACTCAGAAAATGTTATAAAATCAAGAAAATTTATCCTCGAATTATTATTAGCACAATGTCCTGAAGCAGAAATAATTCAAGAAATGGCAAAAGAATACAAAATTACACATACAAGGTTTAAAATTAAAAAAACAGAAAATGATAAATTAAAGAATTGTATTTTATGTGGATTATGTGTACGTGTATGTAATGAAGTTATACAACAGAACGTTTTAAGTTTTGTAAATAGAGGAGCAAAAAGAACAATCGCAACACCATTTGATAAACCTTATGAATATTGTTTAACTTGTGGTGCCTGTGCTTATTTATGTCCAACAGATGTAATAAATACACAGGATATACTTGGAATAAGAAAATTAACTCCTTTTATGAATGAACAGAAATTAAAAAAATGTAAAATGTGTGGTAAGGATTTTATACCTGAAATATTATCAGATAAAATAAAAAACAAACTTAATATAGAAATTGAATCTTTCCAACTCTGCCAGGAATGTCGTAAAAAACAATCTGTTCAAAAATATATTTGTAGTACAAAGATTTTATGAAAATTATAATAAGTATTTTTTTGTTTATAAGTATATCAATGTTTTTTTACTGTTTATTGGATATTATTTGTAAATTAAAATTCAGTAATTTTAAAAAGCAAGGTTTTATATTATTGTTTTGGAAAATATTAAAACCGATTATGAATATTAGTATTGTAAAAAAATATTATGATAAAATTCAACCTGATATAAAATTATTAAATAATGAAAATGTTAATTTTGAAAAACTCTTTACTATTCAAATACTGTTATCTATATGTGGTTTACTGTTTGGAATAGTTGTAATTGAACAATTTTTATTAACATTTGTATCTGGAGTTTTATTCTTTTTTGCTCCTTTAATATGGTTGAAATCAGAAATTAATAAAAAAAATAAAAATATTTTTCGTGCTTTACCGGATACTCTTGATTTATTAACACTATGTATGAAGGCAGGTCTTGATTTTAATGCTGCATTAAATAAATATATTGAAAAAGGTGAAAAAAATACCCTCCACTATGAATTATCCTTAATGCAGAAAGAAATACAGATGGGTAAATCAAGAATTGATGCACTTAATTCTTTAGTTGAAAGAACAAAACATCCTGAATTAAATGATGTTGTTAACTCTATAATTCAGGGATTAAAACTTGGAACAAGTTTAGCACCTATATTGAATTCTCTATCAGAACAATTAAGAACAAAAAGATTTCAACTGGCAGAAAAACTTGCTCATGAAGCACCAACTAAAATGTTGTTTCCTTTAATATTTTTTATATTTCCAACTATTTTTGTAATACTTTTTGGACCGATTATTCTTTCGTTTTTAAAAGGATAAATATGAAAAATCAGAAAGGACAGATACTCGTAGAAACTGTTTTTGTTATGGTTCTTATAATTTTTTTATTCCTTGGAATATTTCAAATAACACATCTATCAATAATACGTTTTGTTTCTTTTGATGCAGCACACAGTGCCTGCAGAGCAAGTATTGTAAATAAGGACTATTATATGGCAGGGTTATATGTTTTTACTCCACACAATATCGGAAAAATTATAATTCCAACAAGTATTAATGTTAAATCTCAAAACAACATAAATATCGCCACAATAAGTTATTTACAGAAAATTATGTTTCCAAATGCATTTTCTTTATTTAAAATAAAATTTGTTCCTGGAAATTCAATATGTTATATGGTAAAACCTCCTGAAGATAACTTTTTAGATAAATCATATCCTGATGCAAAAAATGACTAAAAATAATAAAGGACAGATTATTGTTTTTGCTTTATTGAGTATATTTTCTTTGACGCTATTTTGGATAATGACCATAAACATAGCAAAACTTATCAGAGATAGAATTGTTCTGCAAAATGCTGCTGACAGTGCTGCACAAACAGCATCCTGTATACGAGCAAGAGCATTAAATTTTATTGGTAGTTTAAATTTTAATTTAGGACTTTTACTTGCTATCCCGGAATTCTGCTGGTGGCCTCATTATGAATGTAATAATGGATATCACTGGAATAGTTCTGATAAATTAGCAAAACTGTATGAAAAAACAGTAAATGCTATAATTAAATCACAAATAGATATAAATAAATCATACGGAGGTGGATGGGCATACTTAGAAGCAAATAAAGTTGCTAAAAATATTGGTGCTGATAAAATTTATCCTTTAAATAAATCAGAAGAACCTTTCTCATTAAAACTCCAGAGGAATAAAGGTGATATCTGGTACTGGAACTCATTTAATTGTGGTGCTACATTATTACAGCATTATCATTTTGGTCCTGTTCCTGATTTCTTTAATATAAACAAAAAAACAAATACAAGCAGATGGTATCAGCAATCAAAAGATTTTTATAAAAAAAAACTTATAATTATAGCAGAGAAAAAATATGAGAAATCATGGTTCCCTTTAGCAAGAAATTTACTCGGAATAAAACCACCTGTTATTTATGCTATTTCTGCGTCAAGACCCTACAATAAATATGGTCCTATGTTTCCACCTGAAACTGATCATTGGATTAATTTTAAATTAAAAACAAAAAATATTGAGATATTTGGTTATAAATTTGATGTTGTACCTGAAAAAATAGAAATTGATTTTGGTGGAAAAGCAGGTTTATCAGCAAGTCAAGCATGGTTAGATGGTGTAGGTGGACCATATAATTTATTGTCCGGTAAATATGGTGGATGGGATGCACAACTTGTTGATGTTGGAAAACCTTTTTTACATTAATTTTTAAGTATTGACTTTTAATAAATGAAAAACAAAGGAACTGCTTTTATAGAATTACTTGTTGTATTACCAATTTTTATCACTTTTCTTGTTGGAATAAGTTTTTTTGCAAGATTATTTATAACTGATATTTTTTTAAATCAGGCAGCACACTATGGTGTATTCCTTATTGTGTATAAAAATTATGATGTTGAACAGGTAAGAGATGCTATAATTGAATATTTAAACAATAAAAATTTATTGCCTGGAATAAAAAAAGATAAAATTTATATTGGTGTTGATCTGGGTCTTGCCTGGCATGGTCCTGCAAAAGTTGAAATTAAATATAATATACCAATACCAGAATTGTTAAAAAAATTACCGGAATTTTCAAATGGGTATATTGTAAGGGGCTACAGTGAGTGTTATAATGATTCATGGTATTTGGGGTTTCCAAACAATCATTCTAAAAGTTAAATTTTTTATAATTAATATAAAATATCTGAATATTGTATAAAAAATTCTTATTTTACTTTTGCCTTTTTTAAAATCATACCTTAAAATAAATGGTATTTCACATATTTTTGGTTTGTGTTTTAATAATTTAATTAAAATTTCTACTGTTGCAGAAAAACCCTTTTCTGAAATAATATTATTTTGATATTCTTTTTTTAAATCTATTAAAGTTTTTCCTTTATAGCACCTGTAACCACATGTATAATCATTCAGACCTTTATATGAAAAAATAATCTTTAATATTAACATTGCCAGATATGATAAAATTTTCCTTGAAAATTTTAATCCTATTGTTTTACCACCTTTTATAAACCTTGATGCAATAACAATATCAAAACCAGAGTTTATTTTTTCTATCATATTTACTGCCAGTTCTGGGTTGTGGGTGTTATCTGCATCCATTGTTATGAGTATATCATTTTCATTTAAGGTTTTTAATATATAATTCAACCCTGTATTCAATGCCTTTCCAAGACCTAAATTTTTACTGTGAGTTAAAATAATTATATTTGAATTTTTTTCATATTTTTTTAAAATATCAATTGTATTATCTGTTGAACCATCATTTATAATTACTATTTTATATTGAAATTTTGAACTGAAGATTTTTCTTATTCTCTCTACTAAAACTCCTATATTCCCTTCTTCATTATAAGCACAAAGTAAAAAAATAATCATATATCTGTCCTTATAATTTCATTTTCATAATCAGATTCTAATTTGATATTTTTAAATTTTTCTTTTAATATGGTATATTTTTTATTATTAATATAATAATAACATCTCACAAAATTTGGTTCTATTGTAATTGCTTTCATAAAATATTTTTTCCCCATTTCAAAATCTTTCAAAGTATTATAATAAATTCTACCTAAATAAAAATAACTCAATGCATGATAAGGATTTATTTGGATTGTCTGCTGAAATTCCTTAATTGTATTTATTATGTATTTTTCTTCTTCTTTGGAATGTTTTAGGTAAAAAATTGCTTTGTTAAAATGATACATATAATTATTTTTGTTAGTTGGAAATTTTAAAGGTAAAAAAATTACAATTAAATAAAATAATAGTAAAAGAAAACCAAAAACAGCAATTATATTTTTAAAATTTTTATTTACAGTAATATAATAATCCTCATAAACTGTATCTATATTTAATAAAACAATTAATAAAAAAATATTTGCTGGAAGATGTAAATTTATATCAAAAAATCCAATAATCAATAAAACAAAAATACCACCATATACAGATACTTTTAATTTTATTTTTTTAAATATAAAATAGATTAAATACACCAATAAAATAAATCCCGGCAGACCTGTCTCAACAAGAATTTGTAAATATTCATTATGACTGAATTCAGTATATTTTGTATATCTGACTAAATTAGTGTTTAATGGAAAATTAAACCTTGGAAAATTATTTCCAAAATTTCCAGGACCAACTCCATATATATAGTTTGAATTATCCATAAAAATTTTTATTGATGAATACCATATTCTCGGACGATAAAATGCATCAGGATCATTTATTTTTGTTATATCTGTTAATTTATTTCTGAATATAAAAATAAAAACAGATAAAACTAAAAGATAATATATTAATCCTTTCATTTTAAAATTTTTTACAATTAAAAATCCTGCTATCACAAAAAAAATTAATAAAACACCTCTTGATAAAATTATAAAAATAGAAATAAGACCTGTAATAAAACTGACTGATTTTATTAAAAAAAATAAATTGAATTTCTTTGTATATTTTAAATATTCAAAAATCAAACCTAATTCATAAATTGTTATACAGGCAATAAAACTTCCAGCAAGATTTGGATTTACAGGGAATAAACCATATGTTGCTTTACATAAAATTTTTTGAAATATTACAATTAAACTCTGAAGTACGTTTAAAAAACTTAATACAAAAAAAATATTATTTTTCACATCACAGGAAATTATAGAATCAATACTATTTTTGCCGGTTTTTCTTAAATACAGATATGTGATTATAAAAAAAATCAAATATGTGCATAATTTAAAAATATTTATAAAACAACTAATAAAATTTTTACTGTTTAAACCTGAAATAAAAAACCATAATAACATCAAACAAACAATTTTAATTATTTTATATATATTTTTTCCAATTATAATTTTGTCTTCTGTTAAAATTAAAAATAAAAATATTAAAAATAAAAATATACAGATAACAGAAAAATTAAAAATTGTTTTTCCTCCACCTAAAAATACAGTTAATAAAAAAATAATTATAATTAAAATCTGTTTTAAATTTTTATTCATTTTAAAAATTGATTGTATTCTTTTGCTTTATCCATATATATAATTGAATCAATAAAATATGATATTTTTTTTGTATTTCTATATTTATTCTGATAAATTTCAGACAATTCTTTGTAAGAAATCCATAAATCCGGTGATATTTCTACTGATTTTTTTAATCTACAAATTATAGAATTGTCTTCATTTGTTTTCCCTGAATCAATCAATGTTTTTGCTTCATCATAATATTTCATAGACAGATAAACTCTGAAAACACTGTTAAAGTAAATGAAAACTAATAAAAAATAAATAAAATATAAAAAAAATTTATCTGAAATATTAATTCTCTTTTCTTCAAAATTATTCCTGAACTTTAAACCTATTCCTAACAAAGACCAGAATAATATTGAATTTGCTGGAATAAAAAAACTGTAATCAAAAAAATTTACTACAAGATTAGAAACAATACAAATTTTTATAAAATCATTCTGTGTTTTTCTTAAAACATAAATAATAATTATTAAAAAAAATAAAATACCAAAAAAACCTGCTTCAGAAAAAAATTGTAAATAAAAATTATGTGCAAATTTACTTGCTAATCCAGGATCTTTATAAAAATTATAAACATATTCAAAACTACCAAGTCCAGTTCCAAATAATGGATAGTCCTTAATTATATTCATAGTAATTAGCCACCATCTAATTCTGTTAAATATCTCTAAATCATAAATTGATTTTATTACTAAAAAAATAGATACAGCAATTAAACATAAAATAATACCTTTTGTTTTTTTGTATTTTATTAAAAAAAATCCTACTAATAGAGACATTACAGAAGCAATTGAATTTGTTAATATTAAACAAATTATCAATAAACATAAAATAAATAAATATAAATATGATTCTGAGTTTTCTTTATAAAAATAGAAATACAATGGTATAAGCATTATTATGTAATTTGCAAAAACACTTGGATTAATCATAAAAGAATATGGAATATATTTCAAAAAAAGTTTTTGATATAAAGCAGATATTATCAGTATAGAACCTAAAATAAATATAAATTTTAGTATTTTTTTTATATTTATTTCAGAATATACAATTATGAAAAAAATAATTGCATAATTAATCCAATTATGCAATTCAAGTTTTGAATTAAATTTTATTTTTGAATTTTCAGTATTTATTATTAAGTAAATAACAAATATAACTAAAATATAAAATATAAAATATAATTCTTTTATTTTTATAAAACCATTTTTTTTTAAATTAAAAAAATATATAAACAATAGAAATACAGTCAGAAAATGAATTATTGATTTTGACCATATTTCATATGAGGAATTTAATAAAGGAGAGATTAAAATAACTAAACCAATAATACTACTTGTTATTTCGGATATTACATTATTCTTCAAGTATTCTTGGAGTAATAAATATAACTAATTCTGTTTTTGTTTTAGAATCACTTTTGTATTTAAATAAATAACCTAAAATAGGTAAATCACCAAGAAAAGGTAGTTTCTGAATATCTCTTAACTCATTTTCACTTATAAGACCACCAATTACAATAGTATCATTGTTTTTTACCATAACTGTTGCTTCTGTCTGTCTTGTTTTTATAGGTGGTGCTGTTCCTGGTGGTGCGGGCTGAGGAACACTTACTTCTGGCTGTACATTTAAAATAACCCAACCATCCGGACTTATACTTGGAGTTACAGTTAATTTTACTCCTGCTTCAAGAAACTGCCATGATTCCTGAGTTGTTCCACCAGCACCTATTGTTGTTGTTTTATATGGCACTTTTTCTCCAACCAATATTTTTGCATTTTTATTATTTAAAGTTGTAATTCTTGGATTTGATAAAATTTTACCTTTACCCTGACTAATAATTGCACCTAAACGAGCAATCAATGCCTGAGTATTTGAAATATAACCAAAACTGAATAAACTTCCACCCGGAATAGGTGATTGAGCAGAAGTAATATTTGCTTTCTCTCCGGTTAGTTTTCCTCCTTCAACACTAATATCTCCAATAGTTTTTGCCTCTTTATTTACATTTAATTCTGAACCGGGAGTGAGTTCAACATTTTCATATGACCAGTTAATACCAAAACTCCTTAGGTCAGTTAAATTTATATCCACTATTTTTGCTTCTATAACAACCTGTCTTGGTTTTACATCTATCTGTTTTATAAATTTCTCAATTGATTCAAGACCTTCTTTTGTATCGGTAATAATTAAAGAATTTGTTCTTACATCAACCAATGTAAGTCCTTTCCTTCCTTCAAGTGTTCTTATGGCATCTATCTGTGACATAACTTCATTAGCAGTAGCATAATTTAATGGAAAAATTTTTGTAAAAGTTACTGCCTGAGAACGTTCTAAAACAAGTTGCTGAGGAGTAAGCACTCTTATTGTATTGTTATTTACAGGAATGGATGTTAAACCTTTCAGTTCTAAAATTGTATTGAATGCCTGGTCAAAAGGAACATTTTTTAAAGATATTGTTAAAGTTCCTGCAACATCAGAACCATATATTATATTTATACCACTGCGAATAGCCATAACCTGCAAAACATCTCTTATGTCTGCATCCTGATATTCAAGAGATACAAGTGTTTTTGGTAAATCAACTTTTGGATAGAATTCTTTTGGCTGTTTTTCAGTAATTTCTTTTTTGTTGGTCTTTTCTTTTTTAACATTTTTTGTCTCTTGTATTTTTTTGGGTTGTTTTACTATTTCTATTTTCTTCTGGTTTATTGTAGGTTTAATATTTTGCGGTTGTTCCTGTTTTATCTGTTCAGCAGGTTTTATTTGAGGTTTTTGTTCTTCTGGTTGATGTTTTTCTTCAACTGATTTTATCTGCTGGTCCTGTTTAATTTCTTTCTTTGGAGGTTGCTCTTCCTGTTTTGGCTTTACCTCCTGGAGTGTTGTCTGTTCTATTTTTGGTTCCTGTTTCTTGGGTTCTTCAACAACTTCAATTGTTTTTTCAACTTCAGCAGTATTTACAATTTTATCAGAAATAAAATTAAGCATTATTTTATTTTCATTTGAATAAGAATTATATTTTATGTCTTTGATTAAATCAATAACAACCCTTGCAATTTTTGTTGGTTCATTCTGAAACTGTCCAATCCTGATTCTTTTTATTACCGGGTTATTATCAAGAGATATTATTCTTTTATCTTCTGAAATATTATTTTCTGTATTCAATAAATCAATAACTAACCGTGTTGGATTTGAGATTTTAAAAATATTATATTTAATTGGTTTATCTGTTGTTATTATTAATCCATTTTCTTTTAATTCAACATTATTCAATATAGAAAACTCAACATTTTCAGCAGATACCTGTAAAACAGTTAATAAAAAAACCATCACATAAATAAACTTTATTAAAAATATATTTTTTTTCACTTTATATCCTCCTGTTATGGATTGATTTCAAATAATTTAAATTCCTTGATAATATCATCTTTTGTTTTTATAATAACTTTCCTATCTTCAATAACTCCAGAAAAACCAGGTATAATTCTGTTGTGCATATCATATAATTTTCCATTTTTTAAAATATATGCTTCATTATGAGTTTTAAATAATGCAATAGTAGTTCCCTTATCCTTAATTATTCCTTTAAGTTCTAATGTATTTAAATTAGGAATTTTTACTTCACCTTTTGACTTCAAATATGGAGAATAAAATGACTTACCCTCTGAAACAAGTGAAACAAAAGGGTCTCTAAAATTATCGCCTGTATATTTGTATATTGGTTTAACCTCCTGTACGAGTCCTGTTACAGTAACTGGTTTCTGTGGTATAACTTCTGTTTTTATTACTTCTTCTTTATGTCCACAGGATATACAAAACATAAAAACAGAAATAAAACAATAAAAATATTTTTTCATATTCATTTAGCAAGATATGCTATCAGTATAAATGAACCATTACAGGTTATTGACTTATCTGCTGATTGTTCACTGTTTAAACTTAAATTCTGCGTAGATAATAATCTGTCTTCCTGTCCTATTTTTGCAAAAAAATGACATAGAGAATGTAAATTTGATTTTACGTTTAAAGAATACCTTAATTCTTTATACTCTGTTGAATCTGTAATACCTTGTGGTTGAATATTTAATATTTTAACATCATACATTTGAGCATCCTTAGTAATAATTCTTAATAAATCAGGAATTTCTTTGTTTTTTGGTAATTTATTCTGTAATTCTTTAAATTCTATTTCTAACAACTGTAATTTTATTCTGAAATTCTCTAAATTGGCAGATTCTCTTTTAGCACTGTTTATTGAAGTAATTAACTCATTTATTCTTTTCCTTTTCTCAGAAATATTTTTATTCACAGGACCGAGCAGAAATTTAAAATAAATAAAAAAAATAAATAAACAACCTACTCCTATGGCAATATATGTCTGATGTTGTTTTTTCATATTATATAGTCATATGAAACTTGGAATTGCAATATTTCATAGTTTCCCTGAATATTTGTTGAAATACCACTTAATTCTATGTTTCTAAATTTAGGATGTTTCTCAAAATTGGAAATTAAATCTGCTATTCCAAAATTATCAAAAGAAAAACAATTTATTGTAACTTTAAAACCTTGCGGAATCAATGATGTATTTAAAGAAGATATCCAGACAGAATCAGGCAGTAATTTCAAAAACTCTTCTATAAACTTTGGATAAATCAATCTGCGTTCCATTAAATCTTCTATTACTTTTTTCCTGCCTTCAAGAATATTTGTCATTTCTTTTAATTTATTGATTTCATCAACTGTTTTCTGACATTTTTTTAATTCAACTTCATAATATGCAAGTTTAGCAGAAACAGTTCTTTCAATTCCAATTCTTACAAAAAGAAATAAAACAAAAACTGATATTATTACACTTACTCCAAATATTATAAAAATATTTGTCTTTCTTCTTACT
>Ga0272448_1006981_pt1 | contig 12050 bp, 11 predicted proteins | sample YNPCB0191_FD_202220 | JGI IMG/M metagenome (GOLD analysis project Ga0272448, IMG submission 202220) | Hot spring sediment microbial communities from Yellowstone National Park, WY, United States - YNP-CB-019-1 | ecosystem: Environmental > Aquatic > Thermal springs > Hot (42-90C) > Sediment... | reverse complement strand
ATAGAAAGATAAATTTAATATATGGTTTTTTGAACTTTAGGAAATTATAAAAATATTAAGATAACCAACGAAGTTGGTTTATCTTGAATTTAGGTATAATAATATATAAAAAAGTGAGGTGAGATTTGGATAAATAAATGGGTAACTGTATTTTTTGTGATATTGTCCAGCATAAAATTAAAGCAGATATTGTGGAAGAAGACAATGAAATTCTTGCTTTTAAGGATATAAATCCACAAGCACCAATACATATTTTAATTATCCCTAAAAAACATATTGCCTCTGTTAATGATTTAACAAAAGAAGATTATTATATTGTAGGCAAAATATGTTATATTGCTAAAAAATTAGCAGAAAAAGAAAAAATATCAGAAAATGGATATAGATTAATAATAAATACTGGTAAAAATGCTGGTCAGGCAGTTTCCCATCTGCATTTTCATTTATTGGGTGGTAGGACATTTTTTTGGCCACCTGGTTAAAAATGTGTGCCGCCAAAATAAAATGAAATCCTACAGAACATAAGTTGTAATTCAAAAAAAATTATTTGTTAATTTTTTCCTGTTAATTCTTATATATAAAAAATATTTTTAAAATATAAAAATTTTTGAAAAGAGAGGTGAAAAAAAGTTTTTTAAAAAATGGTTGAAGTAAAATTACGGGAAGGAGAAAGTTTAGAAGAAGCATTGAGAAGATTTAAAAGAGAATGTGAAAAAGATGGAATACTGCAAGAATTAAGAAAAAGGGAATTCTATAAACCACCAAGTATTATGAGAAAAGAAAAATCTGCTGAAGCAAAGAGAAGAAAGAAACTCAGAATGAAATTCAGTAGATATTTTCCATCAAGAGGAATTTAAAAGTTATAAGAATTAATTTATTATGTAAATGGTGGGGAGAATTAGAAATTATTGTTAAAAAATATTCTACATTATTATTTGTGAAGTAGAATTTATATTTTTTAAAAACTTTTAATATAAGGAGATGATTATTTATGAATTTAGAAACAATTTATAAATTAGTTATTGAGCATGGTATTGAAAAAGATCCTCGTGGTAAAGAAAATGTTTGTAAAATATTACAGCGGGAAAAAGAAAAATATGAAAAATTATCACAAGAAGAAAAAGAAGATTTTGATTTAGAAAAATTGACCAACCCATATTCTGATTCAAGGATTTTATATTCAACAGGTAAAGAAAATATAAAAACAATAATGGTTGGTATTGATATTGAAATATCAGAACTTTTGTTAGCAAATACTTTGATAAAAAACGGTTTGAAAATAGATGCTGTAATAACCCATCATCCTGAAGGAAGGGCACTTGCTAATTTATATGAAGTAATGAATATACATTCAGATGTATTAAATAAATTCGGAGTTCCTATAAATATAGCTGAATCTATTATGGAACCAAGAATAAAAGAAATTTCAAGAAAATTATTGCCGGTAAATCATAACCGGGCAATTGATGCTGCAAGATTACTTAATATTCCTTTTATGTCAATTCACACTCCAGCAGATAATTGTGTTAGTGATTATTTGCAGAAACTTTTTGATAAAGAAGAAAAAAATATTGATAACCTTGAAGGTATAATTAAAATTTTAAAAAGTATACCAGAATATAAAAAAGCACAAAAGAATAGTAGAGGTCCTGTAATAGTAGTGGGAGATAAAACAAAAAAACCAGGAAAGATATTTGTTGATATGACAGGTGGAACAGAAGGTGCTATTGATGCAATAGAAAAACTTTCTATTGCAGGTGTTGGAACTATAATTGGAATGCATATGAGCGAAGAACATATAAAAACAGCAGAAAAAAATCATATTAATGTTATAATAGCAGGTCATATTTCGTCTGATACTTTAGGACTTAATTTAATGCTTGATTATATTGAAAAGCAAACAGAACAATTAAAAGTGGTAGAGTGTTCTGGTTTTGAGAGAATAAGAAGGTGATTTTATGGCTATTTCAAAGCAGGATATAGAAAACATAAGAAATTCAGTAAATATTGTTGATATAATAAAAGAATATTTACCGGATTTAAAAAAAGCAGGTAAGGACTATAAAACATTATGTCCGTTTCATAATGAAAAAACACCTTCATTTTTGGTGAGTCCTCAAAAAAATATTTTTCATTGTTTTGGCTGTAATATTGGTGGTGATGTGTTTTCTTTTATAATGAAGTATGAGAATATATCATATCCAGAAGCAGTAAAAAAAATTGCTAAAAAAATAGGTATTAAAATAAAAGATACCTGGTTTGACACACAGGAATCAGATGAAATAAAGATAATAATGAATATACTGTTTTCAGCAGCAAAATTTTACAATAAATATCTTCTTGAAGAAAAAGATGCACAACCTGCAAGAGAATACTTGTTAAAAAGAAAGATAAATAATGAAACTATTAAAAAATTTATGCTTGGTTTTGCTCCTTTAGGCAATAAAATTCTGAATTTAGCATCAAAAAAATATGATATGAATTTACTATTTAAAACAGGTTTGATAGGTATTTCAGAGAAAAACAGTTATCCACATGATTGTTTATACAATAGAATTGTTTTCCCGATTTTTGATTTTCAAGGAAATATTGTTGGTTTTGGTGGTAGAATTTTACCTGAATTTAAAGAGAATCAACCAGTTTATTTAAATACTCAGGAAACATCTGTTTTTAATAAATCAAGAATATTATACGGGTTATATCAAGCATATAAACATATAAAACAACAAAATCAAACAATATTATTTGAGGGTTATATTGATGTTTTAATAAATCATCAATATGGTTTGGAAAATTCTGTGGCACCACTGGGAACTTCTTTTACTGAAGGACAATTAAGGATTTTAAAAAGATTTTGCAATACAATTGTTGTTGTTTTTGATTCAGATGAAGGTGGGATAAAAGGAAGTTTAAAGGTAAGTGAGTTGTGTTTTGAAAATGAAGTAAATTGTAGGATTGTTTGTCTTCCTCAAAAAATTGATCCGGATGAATATATTTTAATTAATGGTAAAGAAAAATTTATCCAATTAATAGAAAATAGTTTAACTCCTATTGAATTTAAAATCTTAACAACAAAATATGATATAAATAAACCAGAACAGAAAAGTTCTCTTATAAAAGAACTTTTAGAAATGATATGTAAAATAAAAGATAGCATAGTTCGTTATGAAATGATTAAAAATATATCAACAAAATTTGACTTAAAAGAAGAAATATTATTAAGTGAAATGCACAAGATAATGAGATTGAATAAACTGGATTTTAATTCTGATTTTTCCAAACAATCTAAAAAAGACATAGAAATATTTTCTGCTGAAGAAGAAATAATATATCTATGTCTTTACTATCCAAATTTAATTAAAATAGTTCCGGAAGATATTTTTTCTGATGAACGTTGTATAAGAATATTTAAGTTAATATCTAAAAATTCTGACAGTATTAATATTGCTGAATTAGTTAATAGTATAGATGAAGATACTTCCTGCTGGTTGAGAAAATTAATTTTTGTTGAAAGACAATACACACAACCAGAATTAATTTTAAAGAATTTAATTAAAGATTTAATGTTTAAAAAAGAGGAAGAAAAAAGACGAACTTTAGAAATAGAAATAGTTCCTATGTTAGAAGGTAAAATTCCTGTAGATTTAAACAAATTGGATAAATATCACAAATTAACAAAAGTTCTTAAAGGGACTGTCGGGAGGAGGTAACAATCAAATGGTTTTAAACAAAGAGCATTTTACTAATGATGATGAAAAAGAACATTTAATATCTAATGTTAACATTAATGGATATTTAGAAAATTTAGATAGAGAATCAGAATTTAAATTTCAGGGTTCCATAAAGAAATTTGAACAATCAGATTTCCAGGACACATCAGTTTCAGAAGAATCGCAGTGGAACAGTTATTTATTAGGAATAGAAAATGAGTTAATAAATCCAGTAAAATTGTATTTAACTGAAATGGGGAAAGAATCATTATTGACAAGAGATGAGGAGGTTTATTTAACAAGAAATTTACGCGAAAATGAAAGAAAATTAAGATTAATTGTTTTGAGTTCTCCAATAGCCTTTAAAGAAATAAAAAACTGGATTGAATTGATAGATAAACATGAAATGACAACAAAAGAACTTATGCCTAGAGGTAGAAAGTCAAAAGTACAACTTGCTCGTATGAAACTCAGAATAAAAAAAGTTGGTAAATTAATAAATTCATGTGAAAACAAAATAAAAAAATTAGAAAATAAACTTAAAAGAAAAAGAATATCTGAAAAAAGAAAAAACAAAATTCTCCAGGCAATAAATCTCAATAAACAAAAAATAGTGGATGAAATAGTAAATTTAAATTTTAATCAAGAGAAAATTCGTAGATTAACAAATAAAGTTAAATCATTAGCACAGAAAATTATTCATTGTAAGACAGAAATACAGAAATATGAAAACAGATTTAAAATGAAATGTTGTGAACTTACTAAATTGTATAAAAACGCTTTAAAACATAAAATTACTCCAAGTAATTTTAAACGGATAACAGGTTATACTCTTACCGGTATAGAATCAAGTTTAATAAATTTTCAGAATGTAGTTAAGAAAGATAAAAAATTATGCAGGAATTTACCTGTATCTTTTGAGGAATTAGTAAACACTTATAAAAATATTTCTACATTAGATAAGATAATACTTGAAGATAAAATTAAATTAATTAAAGCAAATTTAAGATTGGTTGTTTCAGTTGCAAAAAAACATCTTGGAGCAAGCAGATTGGAATTATCAGATTTGATTCAGGAGGGTAGTTTAGGATTAATTAAGGCAGTAGAAAAATTTGAATATAAAAGAGGATTTAAATTTTCAACATATGCTACCTGGTGGATAAGACAGGCAATAAACAGAGCAATTGCTGACCAATCTAAAACAATCCGAATACCGGTCCATATGAAAGAACTTATTTCAAGAATGAATAAGATGGATAACAGATTCAGACAGAAATATAATAGAGAACCAACTGTTGAAGAATATTCAAGAACACTCAAAGTTTCTATAAAAAAAGTTAAACATATTTTAAGAATGACACAAGAACCTGTTTCTTTAAGTGCTCCTATAAGTTCTGATGAAGATATACCAATTGAGGATTTTATTGAAGATAAGTCAAGTTTAACCCCCAATAAAAAAATGCATGATTTTTTAAGAAACAAAGAAATAGAAAAGATTCTGTCTGAACTGACTGAACGAGAAGCAAATATAATATCTTTAAGGTACGGTCTTACAGGTGGATTTCCTAGAACTTTAGAAGAAGTTGGTGAGATTTATAACATTACAAGAGAAAGAGTAAGACAGATTGAAGCAAAAGTTATAAGAAAACTTCGTCGTCCAAAATACTCTAAATATTTGCGAGAATATCTTGGATAAAGTAAATTTTAAAGAAAAAGACGATATATTACTGGTAGAAAAACTTTGTGAAGCACATAAATCTATATTAGAACAACTTCATAAAATTATTATAGGGCAAATAAATGTGATTCAGGAACTGTTGATATCTTTATTTGCTAAAGGACACTGCATAATTGTTGGAGTGCCCGGTTTAGCAAAAACTCTTTTAATTTCTGTTTTAGCACAGATTCTTGATTTACAATTTAAAAGAATACAATTTACTCCTGATCTTATGCCTTCTGATATTACAGGTACAGAAATTATTGATGAAGATCAGATAAATAAAAAACGTAATTATAGATTTATTCCGGGACCTATCTTTGCTAATATAATCCTTGCAGATGAAATAAATAGAACACCACCTAAAACTCAGAGTGCTCTTCTTCAGGCAATGCAGGAATATAAAGTTACTGTTGCCGGACAGACATATAATTTACCATTACCTTTTTTTGTTCTTGCAACACAGAATCCAATAGAACAGGAAGGCACATATCCTTTACCGGAAGCACAACTGGATAGATTTTTTTTCCAGATTAATATTGATTATCCGACTCAGGAAGAAGAAAAATCAATTATGTTACAGACAACCGGTACATATCAACCAAAATTAGAAAAAGTTCTGAATTCAGAAGATATTCTGCAATTACATGATATAGTTAGAAAATTACCAGTAAGCGATAATGTTCTTAATTATGTTGTAAAATTAGTAAGAATGACACGACCACAGGAATCTTCTTCTCCTGAATTTATAAGAAAATATGTAAGTTGGGGAGCAGGTCCAAGGGCAACCCAGACACTTATTTTAGGTGCTAAGGCAAAGGCAATATTAGAAGGCAGATACACTGTTTCCATAGAGGATATTATTGATTTAGCCTACCCAAGTTTGAGACATAGAATAATACTTAATTTTCATGCAGAAGCAGAAGGTATAGATACAAATTATATCATATCACAGTTATTAAAAAATATCTAATGAAATTTATTGATCCTGTAACTCTTCTTAAATTATCCAATTTAGAAATTCGTGCAAGATACGTAGTTGAAGGTTTTATAACCGGTATTCATTCCAGTCCTTATTATGGTCATTCATTAGAATTTGCACAGCACAGACAATATAGTATGGGTGATGAATTAAAATATATTGATTGGAAAGTATATGCCAGGACAGATAAATTTTTTGTAAAACAATATCAGGAAGAAACAAATTTAAGAGCATATATTGTTCTGGATATTTCAAAATCAATGAAATTTCCTGCTGAAGAAAAAATTGATAAATTCACATACGGACTACATCTTGCTGCTGTTTTGAGTTATTTATTGCTTAAACAGGATGACTCAGTTGGATTGATTGTTTTTGATAATAAAATAGTAAAATTTATTCCACCAAGGGTTCAATCAGGACATTTTTCAAATATAATTAATATTTTAGAGAATTTAACTGCTGGTGAAGATACTCAAATCAGTAAAATAATTTATGAATTTACTAAATTTTTAAAAAGAAGAGGATTAATAATTTTTATATCTGACTTATTTGACAAACCACAAGAAGTTTTAAGATCAATTAAGTCATTAAAATTCACACATCATGATGTTATTGTTTTTCATATTTTATCCACCTATGAAAGGGATTTTCCTTATACAGGAACAGTTAATTTTGAATCATCAGAAAATCCTTCTTTTAAAATAAAAACAGACACAGAAAATATAGTTCGGGAATATAAAAGTATCTTTCAGACATTTATTCAGGAATATAAAATTGGTTTTCGTAATTCAGGCATTGATTATTGTTTACTATATACTGATACTCCACTTGAAGTTGGTTTGAGTTCATTCTTGAGTAAAAGAAAATAATGAACATATTTTTTTTAAAACCATATCTTTTATGGTTTTTACCTATCTGTTTAATACCTGTTATATTGCATCTTTTTTTTCAAAAACATCCAAAACATATTATATTTTCTGATGTAAGATTTATACAGATGGCATTAAAAAATATTCTACCAAAAACAAAATTAAAACAGTTATTATTATTAATTATTAGATGTTTAATTTTATTTTTATTAATTCTTACATCTGCAAGACCTATCAGTTATTCTAATTATATTGGTAAAAACAATAAGGTAAAACAGATAATTATTATGCTTGACGTTTCTTATTCTATGTTATACAGTGATACCGGTATACCGAGGATAAAAGAGGCAAAAAATTTTGTTAAGCAACTGATATCAGAATTACTTAAAAACAAAAATAATATACAAATAGCAATATTAGTTTATTCAAAACATATTGAAAAATTTACTCCAAAATTTTCAAGTGAAATAAGTTATTTACAAGGATTTATTGATACAGTTAATCCAACTTATAATACTACTGATTTAATTAATTCTTTAAGTTTTGCATATAAATTTTTTATAGAACAACCATCAGGAGATAGAACCATAATTATTATTTCTGATGTTGCTAAACACATAATACAGGGTTTAGATAGAATAGAAATAAAAAATAAAATTCCTGAATTTGATGAAAAAATTAATTTAATATTTGTAAATTTAAACACAAAAGAAAATAATAACACTTATATACGAACTATTAATATATCTTTAGAGAAAACAGATGCAGTTATGAATTTAAATTTAATAAATTATCAGAATATAAGGAAAAATTGGTGTTTATCAGTAGAATTAAATAATAAAGAGATATTTAATGAATTGATAAATATAAATAAAAATGTTCAATTAGATTATGAAGTTAAAGTTCCTTTACAGGATAATGAAAAAGAAATAAGTGGAAAAGTAAAGTTAAAACAGGATAATTTAAAAATTGATGATGAATATTATTTTGTCATAAGAAATTTAAAAGAAAAAAAAATCCTGGTAGTTGATGGTGATTACAGTAATACCATAAATAGTGAAAGTTATTATCTTGTTAAAGCAATGAATAGTCTTAAAAAAAATTATAATATAAAAGTTATCTCTGATATGTCAGATGAATTTATAAAAGAAAAATTATTAAAATACGATATTATTTTTCTCTGTAATTTAGATAAAATACCTGAAAACAAAATTTCTGAGTTAAAAAACTTTTTAAACACAAATAAGGAAAAAGGAATTATATTAACAGCAGGAGATAAAATAAATTCTGAAGAATATCAAAAGTGGTTAAGTAATGTTTTTGTTAAAGAAGTTACAGATAATTTTCATATAACTGATATTGATAGAACAATATTTTCTGATTCGGATAAATTTGAATTAGATAAACTAATATTTAATAAAATATATATTTTAAATTCAGATGACTCAAAAATACTCATAAAACTTAACAATGGATATCCATTATTAATTCAAAAAATATTTGAGAATAATTCTTTATTTATTTTTGCTTCTACAATTGATAGTTTATGGACAAATTTTGTATCAAAACCATTTTATCCTTATTTTATAGAAAAATTAATAAATTATATTGTAAATGAAAATACAGAAAAATCTCAGGATAATTTTATCATAGGTGATACAGTATTTTATACTTTTAAAGATAATGTAGAAACAATAAATTTAATATCGCCTGATAATACAGTTAAAACATTTAAATTAAATACTCAGACAATAAAATTTTCTGCTGATATGCCCGGTATTTATAAACTTGTTATAAATTACAGGGATACTGTTAAAGAAACAAAATTATTTGCTGTAAATGTAGATAGAGAGAAAGAAGAAGGAAATTTAGAAATGTTAACACAGAATGAATTGAAAAGAATATTTGGTAAAACAAAATTTGTTGTAATGGATTATAATAAGGATATTTTTAAAGAAATAACCATGAATATAGAAGGTAAAAACTTAAGTAAATTTTTTATCATATTAATTATATTGTTTACCTGCGCAGGAATACTTCTTTCTAAAAAAATGTAAAAATATTTTTATCCAACCTTATAGGTTTTTGTAAATTTTAATTGACAATTCAATTTTAATTTTGGTAGAATAAATTTATATAAAAAACCTGTTTTTATTATATTTAAAATAAATTTTAAGGAGAAAATTTATGTTTGCAGGAAAAACAATATGGCAAATATTTAATATGGGTGGTTTTACTATGTATATTTTGTTGTTTTGTTCTATTTTATCTGTTGCTGTAATAATAGAGAGAATAATAAATTTTAGTAAAAAATCAAGAATAAAAAGGACAGAATTTATGACAGAAATAAAAAAGGAATTAAAGAACAATAATATTGAAAAAGCAATGGAAATTTGTAAATCAACCTACAGTCCATTTTCTAATGTTATTTATGCAGGTCTTAAATTGTATAATCACAACGAAAAAGAAATATCAAACAGTATGGAAAGAGAGATAATAATAGAAACATCAAAATTAGAACAGTATATAGGTATAGTTGGAACAATAGGTAATATTGCTGTTTATATAGGACTTTTCGGAACTGTATTAGGAATAATAAGAGCATTTCATGATATATCTGTGGTTGGAACAGGTGGAATGAATGTTGTTATAGGTGGTGTGGCAGAATCTCTGATTTGTACTGCTACTGGATTGTCTGTTGCTGTTCCAAGTGTTGTTGTCTATAATTATTTTGTAAGAAGAATTGATACTTTTGTTAAAGAGATGGAATTGTGCGCTTCTGAATTGCTTGATTTAATAATTTCATAAAGATATATCTAAATGCATATAAATTATCATTTAACCATATAAACGAATAACAAATTTTTTGAAAGATTTACCTGATCCTGACTATCTTGTCAAGATAATGAATATAAAAAGAAAAACACCAAAACTTATGGCAGAGATAAATATTACTCCTTTTACTGATGTTGTGCTTGTTTTGCTTATAATATTTATGGTAACAACTCCTTTAATTTTACAGTCGGGTATTAAGGTAAAATTACCTCAGACAACAACAGTTGAAATAGAATCAGGTAAAAGTATTACAATAACAATAGGTCCTGATGGTTCTCTATTTATTGACAACAAAAAATTTACATTTGATAAATTAAGTTCTGAAATCTCATCACATATTATGAATAAACCGGATTCAGTTATTATAATAAATGGAGATAAAGATGTTAAATATGATTTTGTAATAAAAGTACTTGATATAGCAAGAGAATGTGGTGCTAGAAGATTTGCTTTAGGAACAGAATTGAAAAAATGAAAATATTAAATGTAAATATTTTAAATAACAACTATAAAATAATTATTGGCTATAAAATTTTAGATAAAATTTCTGAAGAAATAAATAAAATTTTTCAAAATTACTTAACAAAAAGTTTTTTTATAATAAGTGACAGAAATGTTTTTAAACTTTACGGTGAAAATTTAAAAAATGTTTTAAAAAGGGATGGATTTAATGATATTGGTAGTATTGTTTTTAGCAGTGGAGAGAAAAGTAAATCATGGAAAGAATATGGAAATATATTGAAAAAAATAATTCAGTTTGATTCTGGGAAAAAGAAAAACATAATAATTTTAAATTTAGGTGGAGGAGTTGTGGGAGATATTGGTGGTTTTGTTGCATCCACATACAGAAGAGGTATTCCATACATCCAAATTCCAACCACATTACTTGCATGTGTTGATTCAAGTATAGGAGGGAAAGTTGGAGTTGATTTTAAAGTGAATTCAAAAATAATAAAAAATATAATAGGTAATTTCTATCAACCAAAAATGGTTTTTATGGATTTGTTTTATCTGAAAACATTACCTAAAAAAGAGATATTAAATGGACTTGCAGAAATTATTAAATATGGGATTATAAAAGATAAAAAATTATTTGAATATACTCAACAGCATTTGGATAAAATTATAGATTTATGTCCGGAAAATATAGAATATGTTGTAGAAAAATCAAGTAATATAAAGAAAATAATAGTTGAGAAAGATGAAAAAGAAACAAAATCAATAAGAACAATTTTAAATTTTGGTCATACAATAGGACATGCAATAGAAGGTGCTTATGAACTGAGATATACCCATGGAGAAGCAATTTCAATTGGTATGGTAGTAGAATCAAAAATATCTTGTGAATTGGGATTATTTAAAAAACAACAATTTGATAAAATAATAAATTTGATTTCAATGTCTGGTTTACCAGTGAAATTACCTAACAATAGAAAAACAGATAAAATAATTGATGTAATGAATTATGACAAAAAGTTTAAATCAGGTAAAAACAGGTTTGTATTGCCTGTGGATATAGGAAAAGTTATTATAAAAGAAAATATTTCAGATAATTTAATAAGAAAAAGTATTGACACTTAAATTAAAAATTTTATATAATAAATAAAAATAATAAAAAGAAAGGAGAAACTAATTTAAAAATGGCTGTTATCACTATGAAGGCATTATTAGAAGCAGGAGTTCATTTTGGGCATCAGGTAAGAAGATGGAATCCAAAGATGTTAAAATACATTTATGGAGCAAGAAATGATGTTCATATAATTGATCTGCAGAAAAGTCTTAGGAATTTAAGAAGGGTGTATAAATTTGTAAGAGACGAAATTTCTTTAGGAAAAACAATTCTTTTTGTTGGAACAAAAAAACAAGCAAGAGATACAATAGAGCAGGAAGCAAAAAGATGTGATGCTTTTTATATTACTAAACGATGGTTGGGAGGA
>Ga0272448_1006980_pt1 | contig 12051 bp, 7 predicted proteins | sample YNPCB0191_FD_202220 | JGI IMG/M metagenome (GOLD analysis project Ga0272448, IMG submission 202220) | Hot spring sediment microbial communities from Yellowstone National Park, WY, United States - YNP-CB-019-1 | ecosystem: Environmental > Aquatic > Thermal springs > Hot (42-90C) > Sediment... | reverse complement strand
AAAGGAATTAATCAGTTCCCGGTCCAAGAATCTCTGGCGTTACCGTGAATTACTTCCGATTGATGCCGAACCAATAGTTGGTTTACAATCCGGATTTACTCCTTTAATTAAAGCAAATAATTTAGCCAAAGAATTAGGTGTAAAAGAATTATATGTTAAAGATGATTCAGTGTGTCATCCAACGCTCTCTTTTAAGGATAGAGTTGTTTCAGTAGCCATATCAAAAGCAAAGGAATTTGGATTTGATACTGTTGCCTGTGCTTCTACTGGTAATTTAGCAAATTCTGTTTCTGCAAATGCTGCTCAGGCAAAAATGAAATGTTTTGTTTTTATACCAGCGGATTTAGAATCAGGAAAAATAATTGCTTCACTTATCTATGCACCACGAGTTGTGGCAGTTGAAGGTAATTATGATGAAGTGAATCGTCTCTGCACTGAGATTGTTAATAAATACAAATGGGCATTTGTTAATATCAATATTCGTCCTTATTACTCTGAAGGTTCAAAAACATATATTTATGAAATTGTAGAACAATTGGGCTGGCAAGTTCCTCAACATATTATTGTTCCTGTTGCAAGTGGTTCTTTAATTTCAAAAATTTGGAAAGGACTCCATGAATTAAAAATGTTAGGTTTGATTGATGATGTTAAAACAAAAATATATGCTGCCCAAGCCAAAGGTTGTGCTCCTGTAATTAGAGCAATAAAAGAAAATAGTGAAATTATTAAACCAGTAAAACCAAAAACAATTGCTAAATCATTAGCAATAGGTAATCCGGCAGATGGTTATTATGCTTATAAGACAGTAATGGATAGTGGTGGCTGGGGTGAAGATGTAACTGACGAAGAAATTGTTGAAGGTATAAAATTATTAGCCCGTACTGAAGGTATATTTACTGAAACAGCCGGTGGAGTAACTGTTGCTGTAACTAAAAAACTTATAGAACAGGGCAGAATCCCGAAGAATGAGTTAACTGTAATTTCAATTACTGGTAATGGATTAAAAACTCAAGAGGCAGTCTCATCAAAGTTAGGAACACTTATAAAAATTAAACCAAATTTAAATTCATTTGAAAATACAATTAATAAAAATGGTTCTGATAAAATAAAAACAAGAACAAAATTAACCTGTCCAAACTGCGGTCATGTTGAAACAGTAGAAATGCCGACAGATGCCTGTCAGATTTCCTATAAATGTATGAATTGTAATACATTGCTTGTACCTAAAAAAGGTGATTGTTGTGTTTTCTGTTCCTATGCAGAGGACCCTTGTCCACCAAAACAAATTGAAAAAAGACAACAAATATAAAGAAAAACTGACAAAATTTAAAATAAAGCAGATAAACAATGACGTCATTGCGAGATCCAAAAGGCACATAACAATCTCAAATTGGGAAATTTGTAATAAACTATAAGGAGGTTTAACAGAATGAGCATAAAAGTAAGAATACCAACACCACTTCAAAAACTAACTGATAATAAAACAGAAGTTGAGTGTAATGGAAAAGATATTAAAGAACTGATTGAAAATCTTGATAAAAAATATCCTGGTATAAAAGCAAGGATATGTGATGAAAGCGGTAATTTACGACGTTTTATTAACTTGTTTGTCAATGATAAAGATATAAGATTTGAACAGGGTGATAAAACAGAACTTAAAGATGGAGATGAGGTCTCTATAATTCCAGCAATTGCAGGTGGCTGTATGTTCGTCAATAAGTTAATGACGACTGCAAGTCGGTAAACAGACAGGAAATCGTGTGGATTTGCTTTTTTTCTATGATTATTATCTGAAGTACAGAATTTGCAAAAAGCAAAAATCCTAATAAATTATGATTTACATTGGAATCCAGTTAGGATGATTCAAATTCCACTTGCAGTAATCATCAGAAATGGTGGAATTTAGAAAAAGATATAATAGACGATAAGATTTTCATTCAGCGTTTATATAATGATGTTTTTAAAACATCTTTTGGACGAATATTATGTGGAGATACTATTTACTCAGCAATTTTTAAGTATTTTAATATATTGAAATTTTTGACTAACTCAACATTATTTATATTTTTCTTAGAAATGAAAGGTCGCAAAAGTTTAGGTGAAGGAGCGTTATCTCAAAGCCATTACTTGACCGGAAGGAACTTGATGATATTATTTTTGATATTTTAGGTTTAACTCAACAAGAACGTAAAGAAGTTTACATTAAATTTTTCATTAGTGAAATAAAAAGGTCGAAAGTAGTAAGTTTTTTACTAAATTTATTACTTGTATTACCAAACATATTTACGAGGTAAGAAAAAATGGTTAATAAAAAATTAGTAAAGAAACTGGTGAAATTAGTATTTCCACAGGAATTGATTAAAGAACCAGTAACATTTAAAATGGCAAAAAAGTACGACATAATCCCAAATATTCGTCGTGCAAGAGTTACTGAAACAATAGGAGAACTGGTTCTTGAGTTAGATGGAGAAGAAAAAAATGTAGAAAAAGGTATTAAATATTTAATTAAGTCAGGAGTTGATGTTAAGCCAATTGAAGGAGATATTGTAGACTAAACTAATAGTGTATAGGTTAGGGTTTATGGCTGAAAAAGAAACCATAAACTGTAAACTATAAACTGATTTATAGAGGTGAAAAAATGAGACGAGTATATTTAGACAATAATGCCACCACACCAACTCATCCAGAAGTTGTTAAGGCAATGTTGCCTTATTATGAAGAAATTTTTGGTAATGCTTCCAGTATTCATCAATTTGGTCAGGAAGCACGAAAAGCAATTGATGAATCAAGAGAAAAAATATCTGATTTTATAGGTGCTAAACCAGAAGAAATAGTTTTTACAAGTGGTGGAACAGAATCAGATAATTTTGCTATAAAAGGTGTTGCTTATGTTAATGAAAAAAAAGGTAAACATATTATTACTTCTTCTATTGAACATCATGCAGTTTTAAATACCTGTAAGTATTTGGAAAAACAGGGTTTTAAAATTACCTATTTACCGGTTGACAAATATGGTCTTGTTTCACCTTCTGATGTAGAAAAAGCAATCACTAAAGAAACAATTCTTATTACCATTATGCATGCTAATAATGAAGTTGGCACTATTGAACCAATCGCTGAGATCGGAAAAATAGCAAAAGAAAAAGAAATTTACTTCCATACAGATGCTGTGCAATCAGTAGGTAAAATTCCAGTTAATGTAGACAAACTAAATGTTGATTTACTTTCATTATCAGCACATAAAATTTACGGACCAAAAGGAATTGGTGCTTTGTATATCCGTAAAGGAACAAAAATACAATCTTTAATTCACGGTGGACATCATGAAAAAAACAGAAGAGCAGGAACAGAGAATGTCCCGGGTATTGTTGGATTAAGTAAAGCAATAGAAATTGCCAAAACTTCTATGGATAAAGAAACAATTTATTTAACTAATTTAAGAAATAAATTATATAATGGTATCAGAGAAAAAATAGATTATGTTTATTTGAATGGTCATCCTGAGAAAAAACTTCCAAATACTCTAAACATGAGTTTTGAATTTGTTGAAGGAGAATCAATAATTCTCAACTTGGATATGAAAGGAGTGGCTGTTTCAAGTGGTTCAGCATGCACTTCCGGTTCTTTGGAACCTTCTCATGTTTTGAAAGCAATGGGAGTTGAACCAGCAGTTGCTCAAGGTTCAATAAGATTCAGTTTTGGTAAAGACAATACAGAACAAGACATTGACTATGTATTAGAAATTTTACCGGAAATAATATTTCGTTTACGGGCAATGTCGCCGTTCTATAAGAAAAAATGAAAACAGTTGATAACTCTATTAAATTATTTGACTTTTGTTTCTGAACTTAATATAATTTATTTTTATAAAATTATTGATAGAATCCTTTTCTATTTATTACACACAAAACATTGGCTTTGGTGCACAAAGATGTGACACTATAAACTATTTGAGAATATGTCAAAACAAATAATAGAAAAAATAAAAGAAATTAAAGAAAAAATTAAAGCAATTATTTTAGTTCATAATTATCAGTTACCTGAGATTCAAGATATAGCAGATTTTATTGGTGATTCTTTAGAATTAAGCCGGAAAGCAGCACAGACAGATGCTAAAGTAATTGTTTTCTGTGGTGTGCATTTTATGGCAGAAACCGCTAAAATTTTATCTCCTGATAAAATAGTATTAATGCCAGATATAAATGCAGGATGTCCAATGGCTGATATGATTGATGTAGAAAAAGTAAAAAAATTAAAAAAAGAACATCCTAATGCTAAAGTTGTTTCTTATGTAAATACAACTGCGGATGTAAAAGCAGAATCTGATATATGCTGTACTTCAGCAAATGCTATAAAAATTATTAATTCAATTACTGATAAAGAAATAATTTTTCTTCCTGATAAGTATCTTGGTGATTATGTCTCAAAACAAACCAGTAAAAATCTATTGCTATGTAATGGATACTGTCCTACTCACATAAAGATTTTAGCCGAAGATATAAAAAGGAAAAAACAAAAACATCCTTATGCAGAAGTAATAGTTCATCCTGAATGCACTCCTGAAGTAATTGCCCTATCAGATAAAGTGCTTTCTACAACAGGTATGTTAAAATATGCAAAACAATCAAAAGCAAAAGAAATAATTGTTGGTACAGAAGTTGGAATAGTTTATAGATTAAAGAAAGAAAATCCAGACAAAATTTTCTATCCTGCATCTGAACTTGCAATTTGCCCAAATATGAAAAAGAATACTTTGGAAAAAGTTCTCTGGGCATTAGAGGAGATCTACCCTGTTAGAAAAGAAACTATAGTAAAACATGAAATTAAGGTAGATGAAAAAATAAGACAAAAAGCAAAAGATGCAATTGATAAAATGCTTCAATTTAGCAGAATAGACTAATACATTAATAATTCCTAACCATAAAGAAGTGGACCGTTGGACATTAAAATGAGTAATTTTATTACAAATAGTCAAACAAAACAACTCAAAAAGAGGTTTACTGAATTAATACAAAAATGCAATGAGATTAAAATGCTTGTTGGCTTTTTTTATTTCTCCGGTTTAAGAGAATTATATGAAGGGCTTAAAAATAATCCTGATATAGAAATAAAAGTTCTTGTAGGTTTAAATGTTGATAAAACGAACTATGGACTTACAGAATATGCTGAAAAATTCCATAATCTTTCAGATGAAGAAAGAATTAATAGATTTTTTGAGTCAATCAAAAAATCTATTAATTCAGAAGATTTTGATAATAAAGATTTTTATGAACAAGCAAGATTTTTTATTGAACTTATAATGCAAAATAAATTAATAATCAGAAAAACATTTAAACCCAATCATTCAAAATTGTATATATTTAAATTGGTTCCTTCACAAGTGGCAAGAAATGCACTTTTTATTACAGGAAGTAGTAATTTAACTTCCGCAGGTCTAACTTTGGAACAAGAATTCAATGTTGAAATAAGCGATTATGGTATTGAAGAAGCAGAAAAGTATTTTAATAACCTCTGGAATGAAGCTGTGAAAATTACAGAAGATAATGTAATTAAACGAAACCTTATTGAAACATTAGAGAATAAAACTTTATTAAAACAAATTTCACCTTTTGAAGCGTATGTACTTGTATTAAAAAGTTATCTTGAAATATTTACTCCAAAAGATATTGAAGAGGATGCTATTAAATCTATTTTAGAAAGCAATGGTTTTGTCCCATATAAGTATCAAATAGACGCGATAAAACAAGCCATTAAGATCGTAGAATCCGATAGTGGTGTGATTATAGCCGATGTTGTTGGCTTGGGTAAAACAATAGTTGCCTGTTTAGTAGCAAAACAATTAAGGAAACGAGGTATAGTATTATGTCCTCCCGGTATTATAGGTGATGAAAAAATTAGAAAGTCTGGCTGGAAATGGTATCTTGAATCTTTTAAGTTGTATGATTGGAGAGCAGAATCTATTGGTATGCTTGATAATGAAGATTTTATAAATTCACTTAAAAAATTAAAAGATATAGAAGTTATAATAGTTGATGAAGCACATAGATTTAGAAATGAGGATACAAAATCATATAATCAACTCAAAAATATCTGCCGTAATAAAACAGTGATTTTACTTACTGCAACTCCATTTAATAATCGTCCCGGTGATATTCTTTCTTTGTTAAACTTATTTGTCACACCGAAAAAATCAACCATCACATTAGAAAACAATCTCAATGATAAATTTAGAATTTTTAAGTCAATTTTTGATAAACTTGGCTATATAAAGAAGTATTATAATTCATCTGATATAGAAAAAAGAAAGAAAGCACAAGATTATTTTAAAACACTATTTGGTACTAATGAAATAGATTTAAAAAAAGTGAAAAACAGAACAAATTATCTGGCTAAACAAATAAGAGATGTAATTGAACCAGTGACTATTAGAAGAAATCGTCTTGATTTACAGAAAAATCCATTTTACAAAAATGAAGTAAAGGAGTTAACAAAGGTTGCTGACCCTCAAGAATGGTTTTTTGTATTGTCAAAAGAACAGTCAAAATTTTATGATAAAGTCATAAATTATTTTAGTTATCCTGATGAGGGTGGTCAATTCAATGGCGCAATTTATAGACCTTTTGAATATAAAATTGACCTTAAAATTATAGAAGACAACAAACTTTCTGAAGAAGATAACCGCAGATATCAGCAACAGAGAAACCTTTATGATTTTATGCGTAGGTTATTAGTTAAAAGGTTTGAAAGTTCATTCGGTGCATTCCAGAAAAGTATTGAAAATTTCAAAAATGTAACAGAGCATTGTCTTGAATTTATAAATAAAACACACAAGTTTATTCTGGATAGAGATTTACTTGAAAAGATTTACACATTAGAAATTGATGAAATTGAAAAAGAACTTGCAGAATATGTCCAAAAAATCACAGAAGGTGTATATCCAAAAAATCACGAGATATATGAAGTAGATAAGTTTAAATATAAAGATGAGTTTCTCAAAGATATAAAATCTGACTTACATTTATTTGAGAATATTTTGAAAGGACTATCTGAATTGGACCTTGTCAATAATGACCCAAAACTTGAATGTATTATTAACAAGTTAAATGAATGGCTAAAAAAAGAACCAAAAAGAAAAATAATTATTTTTTCAGAATATTTTGATACTGTGAAATATCTTAAGAATTCTATAAAAGAAAAATTTAATAACCGAGTATTGGTTGTTGTAGGTGATTTATCAAAAAGTAAGATAGAAGAAATAAACAGTAATTTTGATGCTTCATATGAAGAACAAAAACAAAGAAATGATTATGATATTTTACTTTGTACTGACAAAATCTCTGAAGGATTTAATTTAAATCGTGCAGGATTGGTTATAAACTACGATATTCCATGGAACCCTGTCCGTGTAATCCAGAGAGTTGGTAGAATTAATCGTATAAGTAAAAAGGTTTTTGATGAAATATATATTGCAAACTTTTTTCCAACCGAAATAGGAGCAGAACTCGTAAAATCAAGAGAGATTGCTGCTCAAAAGATGTTTTTGATTCATAATGCTCTTGGTGAAGATGCAAAAATATTTGATATTGATGAAGAACCATCACCTTCAGGTCTATACCAAAGAATTCAACAGAATCCAGATGAAATAGAAAGTGAGAGTTTTTACACAAAAATTCTGAATGAATATGAAGAAATAAAAAATAATCATCCTGAAATAATTGAAAAGATAAAAAATTGTCCGGCAAGAATAAAAGTAGCAAAACAATCTGATAAAGATGAACTTTTTGTATTTATCAAAAAAAGAAAACTTTATATACAGAAGATTGAGTACAATAGTGAAAATATTCCTCAACCAGTTATCCTCGAAGAAATAATAGATAGAATCCATTGCTCAACAGAAGAAAAATCGCTTGAATTAAGCAATAATTTCTGGAATAAATATAAAGTTATTAAAGAGATAAGAGAAGAAAAATTACCACTATCAGAACAAAGTTTAGAACAAAAGGCATTAAACAACATCAAAACATTACTCAATCTTGATAATGAAAAGATAACACTGTTTAAAGATTTTTTAAGAACACTGCGTGAAGATATAATTGACTACGGTACTTTATCAAATTATACTTTACGCAGAATTGCCAATTTGAAATCTTCGGATAATGAAATAAATGAAACTATTGATGAGTTAAAAAAATTAAAAGATGAACTCGGTGGAGAAGATGATTATTTAATAAAAGAAAAAGAACAACTGAGAACATTGCATAAAGAAATTATCATTGCAATTGAAAATCAGAAAAAAGAATAAAGCGATGGCAGGAATAATTAAAAAAGATTATACAACATTTTTGTCTGAAATCAAAGAACGTATTAGACAAGCACAATATGAAGCACTAAAATCCGTAAACAAAGAATTAATACGGCTGTATTGGGATATTGGAAAGATGATAGTTAAGAGACAAGAAAAGTATGGCTGGGGTAAGTCAATAGTAGAGAATCTGGCGATGGATTTACAAAAAGAATTTCCTGGAATTAGAGGACTATCAAAAGACAATTTGTGGAGAATGCGAAAATTTTACTTAAATTATTATAAAAATCAAAAACTTGCACCATTGGTGCAAGAAATTAGTTGGGCGAAAAATGTTGTAATTCTTGAATATTGTAAAGATGATTTAGAACGTGAGTTTTATATACGAATGACAAAAAAATTCGGTTGGTCAAAAAATGTATTGGTTCATCAGATTGAAAATAAAACCTACGAAAAAACATTAGCAGGACAAACAAATTTTGAGAAAACATTACCAGAAAGTTTAAAACATCAAGCAAAATTAGCAGTAAAGGATGAATATATATTTGATTTTTTAGAACTTTCAGAAGAGCATAATGAAATTGAATTAGAAAGAGCAATACTTGCAAAGATGAACAAGTTTCTTATAGAGATGAATGGAATGTTTGCTTTTCTTGGCAATCAATATCGTATTGAAATAAATGATAAAGAATACTTTATTGACATACTTCTTTATCATAGACATTTAAAGTGTTTAGTTGCAATTGAATTAAAAGTAAGCGAGTTTAAACCTGAATATGTAGGAAAGATGCAATTTTATCTTTCTGCACTTGATGATAAAGTTAAACTTCCTGATGAAAATCCATCTGTTGGTATTATTATATGCAAAGAAAAAGACAGAACAATCGTTGAGTATGCTTTGCGAGATACATCTAAACCTATCAGTGTTGCAACATATAAAATTACATCAAAACTACCTAAAAACTTAAGAAAACAACTTCCAACACCTGAACAAATACAAAACCTAATAGAAAAAATCTGAAGGGACATTATGGGGAATAACGAAAATAGAGAAATTTTAAAAGATATAATTGAAAATTTTTCTACTGAAAAATTTGTTCATTTCTTCAGAACTAAAAACCGCTTTTTTAAACCACTCAATGAAATTTTGATATCTGACAATAAGGAAAATTTCTCAGATGGGAAAAAACTTGGTGAAATTAAATTTCAGGATAACGACCTTATTATCTGTGCATTTTCGGTATTAAAAGAACTTACAGAGAGAACAGAAAAGAAGAAACAATATGAACTTGGAAAGAGAATTTTAAAAGAGACAAACACAGATGCTGGAATTTTTATTTTTTATGACCGGAATGGCAATTTCAGGTTTTCACTGATTTATACTGAATATTTTGGCACAAGACGAAGATTTAGTTTTTTTAAAAGATTTACCTATTTTGTGAGCCAGCACCTTACCAACAAGACATTTCTTGAGCAAATCGGAGAAGGCGATTTTTTCGTCTCTTGAGAAAATCAAAGAGGCATTTTCTGTTGAACCTGTAACAAAACAATTCTATCAGGAAATTGCCAACTGGTATTTCTGGGCAATAAAAAATGTTCATTTTCCTGGTGATGCTGAAAAAGATCTGAATAACAGGAAAATGGCGGTTATAAGGCTTATTACAAGGATCATTTTTATTTGGTTCATGAAAGAACGAAATCTTATTTCCAATGAGTTATTTAATGAAAAAAATCTAACTGATATTTTAAAAGATTTTAACCTTTCTGATAATAATTATTACAAATCCATTTTGCAAAACTTATTTTTTGCGACTTTGAATACAAAACAAGAAGAAAGAAGATTTAGAAGTAATAAAAGATATAAAAAAGGATATAATACAGATTTTGGAAATTATAATGTTTATCGTTATGAGAATTTATTTAAAAATAGGGAAGAGACGATTGAAAAATATTTTATGCCTATTCCATTTTTAAATGGTGGTTTATTTGAATGTCTTGATGACAAAGAAGAGGAAAAATATATTGACGGTTTTACAGAGTTAAAAAAATACCAACCATCAGTTCCAAACTTTCTCTTTTTTGCTGAAGAACAAACCGTTGACCTATCCAAAGACTACAATGACACAAAATATAAAAGAACCAAAATTAAAGGCTTAATCAAAACATTATCCCAGTATAATTTTACAATTGATGAAAATGAGCCTGATGATGTTGAAGTTGCTTTAGATCCTGAACTTTTAGGCAAGGTCTTTGAAAACCTCCTTGCCTCATATAATCCGGATACAGCAACTACAGCAAGAAAGGCAACTGGAAGTTATTACACTCCAAGAGAAATTGTTGATTATATGGTAGATGAAAGTTTAAAAGAGTATTTCAAAACCCACATATCAACAATAGATGTAGAAAAACTAAATAGGCTTTTTACAAAAGAAGATGTTGCTAATCCATTTGATAAAGAAATAACAGAAAAATTTATTAATCTGATCGACTCTCTGAGAATAGTTGATCCAGCAGTAGGTAGTGGCGCTTTTCCAATGCGTATTTTAAGCCGACTTGTTTTCTTGCTTCACAAATTAGACCCAGACAATTCTCAATGGGAAAAAATTCAAATAGATGGAATCTTGAAAAGTGTAAAAGACCCGATTTTACAGAAAGAATTTTTAAATCAGGTTGAAAAAAGATTTAAAGAAAAGGATCCAGATTATGGAAGAAAACTTTATTTAATTGAAAAATGTATTTATGGTGTAGATATTCAACCGATAGCAGTTGAAATTGCAAAATTGAGATTTTTTATTTCTTTACTTGTAGATGAAACTATTGATTTTAACAAAAAGGATGAAAACTATGGCATTGAACCATTGCCGAATCTTGACTTTAAAATAATGCAAGGAAATAGCCTTATCTCTGAATTTATGGGTATTAACTTTAACATTAATATTAACCATATTCTACAAAATAAAATGAAAAGTTTAGAAAGAAGAAAAGAAGAAATTATAAAACAAATTGATATTCATAGCGCTTGGAATTTACCTAAAGAAGAAAAAATAAAAATTAAAAATCAATTGATGAAAGTCGAACAGGAGATAAAAAATATTAAAAAACAACAAGATTCTTTAATGAAACAAAAATTAAAATATAAAGAAGTCATTAAAGAATTAGATGAACTGAAGAATCAATATCAAAATGAACCCAATGTTAACAAAAAACAAGAATTAAGGAAAAAAATAGATGAAAAGATACTTGAGATATTTGAAAAACGATTAAGTGAAATTTCGGATATAAAACGAAAAGAAGAAATGGCAAAACAATTACCAAAACAAGAGCAAAGAGACGAATATATCAAAAAAGAAAAAGATAAATTGTTCAAAAAACTGGGATTTGACTTAGAAAAAGCAAAAGCAGATTTAATCGACTATACCAAAGGAAGAAAAGTAAAAGATTTCTTCTTATGGAATATTTATTTTGCCGAGGTATTTGCTGAAAAAGACGGTTTTGATATTGTGATAGGTAACCCACCGTATGTGAGACAGGAGAAAATTAAATCTATAAAACCATTAATTGAAAGACAAAACTATACTGTCTACACTTCTACCGCAGATATTTATGTGTATTTTTACGAGAAGGGTTACCAACTTTTAAAAGATGGTGGCATACTTTCTTTCATCTCAAGCAACAAATGGATGAGGGCAAAATATGGAGAAAGTTTAAGGAAGTTTTTAAAGAATAATACAGTAGTTTTGAAAATAATA
>Ga0272448_1006979_pt1 | contig 12052 bp, 17 predicted proteins | sample YNPCB0191_FD_202220 | JGI IMG/M metagenome (GOLD analysis project Ga0272448, IMG submission 202220) | Hot spring sediment microbial communities from Yellowstone National Park, WY, United States - YNP-CB-019-1 | ecosystem: Environmental > Aquatic > Thermal springs > Hot (42-90C) > Sediment... | reverse complement strand
CCCATCCACCGTTGACCGCCTTCATGCAAATCGCTATAAATCGTCGGCGAATGCACTTGCCGCCGATAGATTATAGCAGATAAAGGCGATGATGAAGACCAAAACAGCTTTGAAACTCGTAGAGCAGATCGGGAGCGTGAGGCCCAAAGACCTGGCCGGGCACGGCATCGCCCCGGTTTACCTACGGCGGCGGAAATGTCCGCTCGATGAAATTCTGAGATGCGCCAAAGTCTGCCGCGTGCAGAGCGTCATCCAGCCCTACCTGGAGGCCCTGGCATGAGCGAGTTGCCCATTGGCAAACGGATTAGTATCCCCGGTCACTTCGATGTTCCTGTGATCCTGGAAGATGCTCGTCCGCTGGACAAAGGGTTTGAGTGCCGCTTCCGGTTGCCTGACGGTTCCCTGGAGGAAGCCGTCATCACTGCCGAGGAAGCCGCTGCGCTGGCGAGTGCAGCAGCGCCGGTCGAGGCCAAGGCAACCACCGTCAACGCGGAGCAGCTACGCCTTCTCGTCGAATCCGCCCGCATCCGCGCTGCCCAGGATCGCGTCATGGCTTTGTGCCAAAAGGAGAATGTCTCCCCGGATTTTGCCAGGGCACGAAGCGAAGCCGAAAAGCACCTCAAAGACCTGCATCGCATCCGCCAGGAGCGCATGGCAGGTCTAAATCGGCTGGAGATTGCTCGCACCGGCCCGGTGCGTCACCTTGCAACCGCTCTTGTGGTTCCACTCGCCCATTCGATGGGAGATGGATCAGAGGTGAAGGTGGATTGGGCCTTGGACGACCTGGAGCCGGAGTTGAAGCGCAAGATCGAGCTGGCTGCCGAGGATGTGGTGATCGCCTACGAGAAGTCACGCGGCTGGGAATGCGAACGGGTCGGCCACCTGAAGATCGGCTTCGACATCCGCAGCTACGGCCCCGCCGATCCGCAGACCGGCTACCGTGATCCGGTGAGGGGCATCCGCAGGATAGAGGTCAATGGGCGGAAGAAGGGCGCGACGATCCAGCTCACGGTAAACGAATGGTATCGCGCCGTGTAGCTCGGCGACAGCTACTGGCTCTACGTGGTCTGGAATCCTCTGAACAACACCAATCCGACGCCGCTCTGTATCCAGAATCCAGCCAAGCATCTCGACCACGCCAAAAAGGAGGTCGTGGCCGCGCGCTATTTCAACATTCCCGCCGAGGCGATTGAGCAGGCGGCGCGAAAAACATAACCAACTTAAAAAAACGAATCCAGCATGGCAGCCGAACAACATCCCAACGAAGCTAAACCATCGGGAAAAAATCTGGCATTGCTTGATCCCTCTGTGTTGATGCCCATTTACGACTGGCAGACGACCGGAAGACCACTGAACGTCTCCGGGTTGCTCTGTCTTTTCCAGTTGTCGGAAGCTTTGGTCCTTCACGAAGGATTGATCGTTCCAGAGAGCTGGCGTTCTGAAAGTGAATCGTTTCAACCCATAGATGAAGTGTGGTTGAAGACAATAGGAAACTGCTTCCAACTCCACGGCGACTAGGTGTCTTTTTCAATTTACTTCGGGACTCCAAATGACGAGGCGTTTAATCGGAATATGAGCTTTTGTATGCACTTGGATGATACGTTTAAGAAAGACTGGCTGAGCCTTCGTTTGCTTGGGGCAAATTCAAAGAAGGGGTATTCGTTATTTGTGTCTGATGCACTGAATGTCGCGCAACGCGGCTGGAAGTGGAACATGCCTTTTGTCCTCAACCCGTTCTGGGAGCATTTCTTTTCGGCTGGGGAAGATAGCCAGCACGGGCTTGAGTCAATCTACAAAGGTATGGCAAAGAGTCTTCAGGAGGAGATCGAGAAGCTTCAGAAGCTCGGCTCCCCGATTCCGGTTGTGATCCCGCCGATTCCGGCTGTAGCATTGGAGAGATCAGCTGGAAAGCCGTCGCAATACTGGAAAGAGCTAATGGAAATCAGGGATGAGTTTGCCGAATGCCGTAAGAAGTTTGCCGACCTTTTCGAGCGTTGCGCCTCACTAACGGAGGACATCGGTTCTCTCATTCAAGCGCGTCGGGAGATGATTGATGAAGTCCAGGCTGTCGTGAAGCAAGTCTCCAAGGGAGCTACTGATGGGCGACTTTTGACCGAGTTTTGGGATGCTGTGGCCACGGTCGAAAAAGGAGGACAACCTGTTGAGTTCAGTTTCTCAGCAAGCGCGAACATAAAGGGGATCTTTGCGGGGCTGCTGAAGTATATTAAGATAATTAGGATCAAGCGACGTGCTCGCGCACTGTTCGACCTCTATGGCAAATCGCTTAAGATTCGCAATTATGCCAAGCTCGTATCTCCGAAGATCGCCACTTTAGAGACTGCAGACATTCAGGCTCTTGAGGCACACACCCAGCGTGTCGAATTGCTCATACGGACTAAGAGGGAATCATGACCGATAACCGACACTTAATCGAGGACTGCCTTGGCACCTAGGCTATCTGTGAGAAAGGAGGCCAGTAGCGTTATGTCGTTCTTAGACGCCTACGAATATCGCGCCCGGCTCATGCCCGCAGCCCTGATCGCGTCACCGATCCTGCTGCCCCTATTCGCCTTCGGCTTGGTGTCGGCTTCAACGCTGATGTCAACGGCGCTCGCCTCGGCCATTGTGCTCATGGTGATCTACTTGTTCTCGCACGTCGTTGCTTACCTCGGCAGGCGGAGCGAGCCCACTTTGTGGGAGTCGTGGGGAGGTTCGCCGTCGCTCACGGTCATGGGAGCGAAGAACCCCGCCGGATCGGCGATCACGAAATGGCCCAGCAGCACGCCGAGGCCCATGGCGGCGAAAACCCAGATCGTGAGATAACGGTCCAGGAAGGACATGTCCTGGCCACTGCGGCAGGCTGGATTGGGTTTCAGGTCAACCGCAGCAACCTCCAGGGACGCAACCACACGAGGAGTTGGAACGGCTGCTGGCCGGTTTGGAACTAAGCACACCAAAGCCGCCCAGCACGACGCGGCGAATCGGCTCGCCGGTTTCGGGATGCGTCGTCAGTGGCTTGTCGGCCATGTTCTGTTTGATTTCGTAATAGCGCGGCTTTTCACCGGCCTTGGATGGAATGGTTTCGTAAACGTAGGTGATCATGTCTTTTTCGTTTTCAGTTTGTTGGAAAAGCTGCTGCAACTTCGCCGGGCCAACCGGTTCATCGGCCACCCAAGGCACGATGGCGGTTCGCTTGGAGAATTTGCCGCTGACTTCGCGGATGTAGGGCAACTCGTCCGCGCCGCGCGCCACGAGCAATGGGTCACGCGATCTGCTTTGGGCGAAGCTTTGGTTGATCACCCACGCGAACGGCTCAATCTGGGCGCGGCTCAAGTCGTCTTGCAGCGCGGCGGCTTCGTGGACGGGTGTGGCTTCGGGCAGCGTGACGACGAGGACGCGGGTGAAACTGGCGTCGCGCAGCCGGGGCAGAAGTTTCAGCACTTCCTGCGGCATGTCGCTGGCCTTGCGGGCGACTTCGCGATGGTAGGCTTCCGTGGCGTCGAGCAGCAACAGTGTGTGTCCGGTGGGCGCAGTGTCGAGGACCACAAAGGCGTCTTCGCCTTGCGCCACGGTGCGCGCGAAGGCGCGGAACACCGCGATTTCCTCGGTGCAGGGCGAGCGCAGGTCTTCTTCGAGCAAAGCGCGTCCGCTGGCGTCGAGGCTCTGGCCGGTGGTGCTCATCACCTGCTCGACGTAAGCGCGTGTCTCGGCTTGCGGGTCAATGCGGCTGACGTGTAAACCTTCAATCTGCCCCGCCACCGCGGCAACGTGCGCCGCCGGGTCGGTGGTGCTGAGATGAACCTTGAAACCGCGTCGCGCCAGTTCGGTCGCGATGGCGGCGGCGATGGTGGTTTTGCCCACGCCGCCTTTCCCCATCGTCATGATGACGCCCCGAGCGGCTTGGGCAAAGTCATCCACCAACTGGGCCAGCGATTCCAAGGTAGCGCAGACTTCCAAGTCTGCTTTATCGCAGGTTTCCAAACCTGCGGCGCTCGGAATACGCGAAGCGCTTCCGGCATATTCATGCGCTGCCGACTGGGAAGTCGGCGATACAGCAGGTTGGGAAACCTGCGCTACGGAATTGCTGTTCTGCGCCAGTGCCCGCAGCGCGGGAACGCCTATCAAATTATTCGCGCGCAATGGCACCTCGGTGACGGGCAGGCGCGCGAGGAAGCTCGCGCTCGCCGTCAACGCTTCCTTTTCCCGTCTTTCCAGGGCCAGGGCCACCGGGTCGGAGCCGAATGCCTTGAACAGCCCGTTTAAGATGAGCCGTTGATTGCGCACCCCGATGGCGGCGAGTTCGCCGCTGGTGCGTTCCGCCTCGGCGAGCGCGGCTTTCTGCGCGCGGCTCACGAGCACCACAGTAGTTCGCTGGCCATCCGCCAGGGCCGCGACGGCGTTTTCGTAAATCACTCGCTGCTTCTGCAATCCCGCCAGCGGTCCCAGACAGGAATTGCTGGTGGTGTTCGTGTCCAGGAAGCCGGTCCAGGCTGCGGGCAGCTTCATCAACCGCAGCGTGTGGCCGGTCGGCGCGGTGTCGAAGATGACGTGGTCAAATTCGACGGTGGTTTCGGGTTGGCCGAGCAACCGGGAAAATTCATCGAACGCGGCAATCTCCATCGTGCAAGCGCCGGAGAGTTGTTCCTCCATGCCTCTTACGACGGCGTCCGGCAGTTTGCCGCGATACGGGCCGACAAGTCGCTCGCGGTAGGCGTGGGCGGCGGCTTCCGGGTCAATGTTCAACGCCAGCAGATTCGGCACACCGGGAATCGGCGTGGGCGCGCCGCTGAGCTTCTGGCCCAGAACTTCATCGAGATTGGAGGCCGGGTCGGTGCTCACGAGTAATACGCGTTTGCCTTGATCCGCCAAGGCGATGCTCGTGGCGCAGGCCAGCGAGGTCTTGCCAACGCCGCCTTTGCCTGTGAAGAAAAGGAAACGGTTGGGCTGCTTCAGAAAAGCGGCGAGTGACGGGTCAGTATTCAGTGAGTTGTTTGTGGTCGGAATGTCGTTTGTGGTCATAAAGGAATTCTCATGGGTTAAAGCTTGAGGGCGGACGGGGGCGCTGACAGATCTTCCGAGCGGCCCGCCGCCGGTTCGTGGTAGGTTTCGGTAAGCCGCGCGCCCAGCTTCAAGATGGCCTGGTGCGGCACATCTTTGACTTTGGCGGCTATTTCGATGGCACTCGCCACGTCGGCCAGCGAAACCCCCAGTTCCCTGGCGGCGCGAACGTGGTAGCGCAGGCACGGTTCACAGTTGGCGGCGATGGCCGCGCCGATGGCGACCAGTTCCTTGACGGCGGGCGTGAACAGGCTTGTCGCGGCCTCGTTCAATCCCAGCGCGTCCGCCAACCGGGATCGCTCGGGATACTCTCCGCTGGCAATTGCGTGGCCGTCCACCAGGAGCAGCGGCAGCGCGGCCTCGCCCTTTTCGGTCAGGGCCTGCTTGACTTGTTCGTTCTCCACGAAAGCCGCCGGATTCTGGGAAAGGTTGAAGCGCCGCACTTCGACGCCCTGGTCCTGCAACCACTTCACGTCGGCTCCAAACCTTACGAGCACCGGGTCAACCTGCGGCCCGCAGACGCCGGTGGAGCAGCACATCGCGGGATCATAAACATCGAGTCGTTTCATAGTGAACAAATTGGTTTTCCTGCCGATCTGGGATTATCTCATTGCGGAACCACCGCCGCTTCGCGTCTCAAGGCCTGCCATGGCCGCCAACTCTTCTTTTGCGGGATACACGCCCCGGCTGACAATGGAGCCGTTGACCAGGATCAGGGGCAGGCAATTCAAACCGCCATCGTTTATGGCGCTCACGACGGTGGCATTGCCGGCAAACGCCTCATATTGGTGGCTGGGATTGAAACGCTTCACCTGGATCCCTTGGGAGCGAAGCCATTCCAAGGCCGCGCTAAATTGAACGAGTTTCGGGTCCACGTTCGGCCCGCAGACGCCGGAGGAACAGCACATGGGCGGATCGAACACCTCAAGCTTCACCGTCTTTTCTTCTTTGTCCATCATTTCAACTCTCTTTTTAAAACGTTGCCAGCAAATAGAATCCCGCGCAGACGAGCAGAACACCGGCGACGACTCGGACCGCCGCCTCCGCCTTCTGCGCCTTGATGGATGCCTTACCGAACGCCACACCGAACAGGATGGCCCCGAGCGGCAGGCTGAAACCCACACCAAACGACGCCATGAGGACCATGCCCCAGAGGATATGGCCCATCATTATGCTGGCGCCGATGACGATGAAGATTCCGGGATTGCACGGCAGGGAGGCTGCCGCCACGCCGCCGCCCATCAATAAGCCCACAATCACCGTGCCCAGCATTCCCTGTCTGGCGGATTGCGTTGCTGCCTTCCGATTAAGCGCTGGCAGTTTCAATGGCAGCAATTTGAGCGCGGCCAATCCCAAGACGACGGCAATGACACCCGCAAAGAGCTTCCAGTATCTGCCGAGCAGCGCCTGCGCGGCCTGCCCCACAAACCCGGCAACAAACCCCAGAACGATCAGTGCCAGCGTGGTGCCAAGCATGAACGCGATCGCGGACACGAAAGCCGTTTGCCGGTTGGTGTCTTCACGCGTGCCCGAGTAGGCCACCAACATTCCCATCGCGGGCAAGGTGCAACAAGCGCTGGCCACGGCACTCACCAATCCCAGTAGAAAAGCCAACGGCACGGCCGCCGGTCCCAGGCTGGCCGCTTGGAGTGTTTCTGTAATCCACTGCAACATGTGAAATGTCCCTTGTTACCTTACTTGGGACAGCATCCGGCTCCGGCCGATGCACCGCAACCGGCGACGCTGGAAGCGGCGACGAAGCACTGCAACAGTTTCGTTTCCGTGATCTCCCCCGACACCGCACTCATCCCGCGCCCCTTGACCAACGCCAAAACTGCGGGCACGGGCATCTGAGCCGCAATCTGATCGTAATCGCGCGTCCCCGCTTTCAGGGTGAAGATGCCGCATTTAAAACCTTTGGCCTCAATCGTGCGCACGGCCCCCTTCAGCGCGGTCGTAGGGGCATTACTGGAAGTGCCCGTCTTCCCTGGCAGGAATACGAAAACGGCATCGGTCTTGGCAGCCACGGTGTTCAACTCGGAAAACGCACCAATGGTCGTTTCCACGCTGGTTTCGGCCACTTGGGCAGCGACTCCTGATTTCGTGCCTTCCGTTGCTGCTGCGGTCTGTAGCGCAACAGGGTCCGCAAAAGCTGGCGTTGCGGTCTGGGTTGGTGTCCCTTCGCTCGTGATGATGGCGCGCACCACCAGCGCGCCGGCGGCAACCAGCACGATGGCGCCGACCACCCAGCGCGTTTTGCCCGGCGTCCCGGTGGCGTGGCATCCGCACCCGGAACCACAACCTGCGGCCTGTTGTTTCAGCAATTCCATATTGTCAGGGTGTTTTCCGTCTTCTTTTGTTGTCTTCATGTTGTTTCTCTCACGTTTTGTTTTTTTACCGACTGTTCAATTCACCCGCAGCACCCGCCCCGACGGGGCGCTGCGTTGCTGGCAGAATCAAATCCCAACTCTTGGAATTTCTTTTCATTGATGCACTGGAACAGCGCCGCCAGCGCGCTCCAGTTCTCCTGCTGGCGAATATGAAGTTCATGGCGGTGCATCACTTTGGTTTGCGACCAGTAATTTCCAGGCTGGTGATGTAATCACTCGGCTTCGTCCCGGCAGGCAGATGGGCTAACATCTTCTGGTATAGCGGATCCTGCCAGTCCACCATGCCCTCGATGTAGCCGGACTTGGACTTGAGCGCGATGTCCACAAGGCCCGCCTCTTTGGCCATGCGCTCCGTTTCCGAAGCCAGCACCGCTCCCGCCACGCAGCCCACCAACGCTTCGACGCTTTCGGCAACGGCTGGCGGCAAGGGCTTGAGCAGCGCGAGGTCGGACACGGCCACCCGCCCGCCCGGCTTCAGCACGCGGGCGATCTCCCGCCAAACCTGCGGTTTGTCCGGCGAAAGATTGATGACGCAGTTCGAAATGACCGCATCCACGCTCGCATCCGCCAGCGGCAGATGTTCGATTTCGCCGAGTCGAAACTCGACGTTGTTCAGCCCGCTGCGCTCCCGATACGTCGCAAGATTCTTGCGCGCCTTGGCCAGCATCTCCGGCGTCATGTCCACGCCGATGGCGCGGCCGGCCGGCCCCACTTTGCGGCCGGCGATGAACACGTCGAATCCACCGCCCGCGCCCAAGTCCAGCACAACTTCACCGGGTTGTAGCGCGGCGAACGCGTTCGGATTGCCGCACGAGAGGCCCATGTTCGCGCCTTCCGGCAGCGCCGCCAACTCTTCGGCGGAATAACCGATGTGCTTGGCCAGGTCTTCGGACGCAGCCGGCGACGATCCGCAGCACGTCGGTGTCGGGCCACAGCACGAGCCGCCGCTCCTGGCGATTTTGCCGTAACCCTCGCGGACTTTCTGCCGCACCGCTTCGGGATCAATGGGTGATTTCATAAGAACAGGAAATTCTGGGTCGGGTTCCAGCTTTCGGCCTTGCTGGGGAAGATGGGGCAGTGCTCGTTCGCATGGCCACAGACCGTGACGACGAAATCAAAATGCACTGGGCCGATCTCTGCGGGCGTCTTGGAATAGTGCTTCGACAGGTCCACCCCGGCTTCGGCCATGACTTTGACGGCGTGCGCGTTCATGCCGTGCTTCTCGATGCCCGCCGAGTAGGCTTCGATCACGTCGCCTTTCAAGTGGCGCGCCCAGCCTTCGGCCATCTGGCTCCGGCAGGAGTTTCCGGTGCAAAGGAACAGAACTTTCAACTTCGACATTGGCGTTTGCATAATTCAACAGGATCAGTTTTCAGGATTTGCTTCAATTGCAGGTTGTCTTCGGCGATGTGCGGATTCTCCGCCAGGGATTTTTCCACCCAGGCAATGGCCTCGCGCACGGCCACAGGTGCTTCCTTCCCCGGCAGGCGATAGTAAATCCAGCGCCCGTCCTTCCGCGAGTTCACCAACCCGGCCTGGTAGAGAATGGAAAGATGCTTGGACACGGTGGACACCGCCAGCCCGAACAACTCGGTAATCTGGCAGACACACAACTCGCCTTTTCGCAACGCCAGCAGCGTGCGGACGCGCTTCTCGTCCGCCAGCGCCTTGGTAATGTTCATGAACTCGCGCATGGTCCTAATCAGATATTTTGACAAACAACGAAATATGAATACGCGCCGTTCCTGCTCCTGTCAAGCGGCCTATTTCGTTTCCCGCAAGATTTCCTCCACTTCCCCTTCGACATACTCGTTGAACTTGAAAGGGTTCTCGACGTGTTCCCAAGTCTTGTCCAGCAGCTTCCATTTTGCGTCCTTGCCAGCCTTGCGCCGGACCACCACCAGCGAGGGACACGGCAGTTTGTAGTCCTTCAGGAAGTGAGCATTCTCCGGCTTGTCGTAATTTACTGGCTGAAACACGAGCCGCTTCTCGGCCATTTCCGGGCTGCGGTAGGTCGTGTAGCCTTGGGCTTTAAGGATGGCCTCAACCAGCCGCGCTAGGGCGTGGCCCTTGAAACGAGCTGCAATGAGCTGGGTGACTTGGTCGCGGGCGAGTTCCTCCAAGTCGGCACTTTCGGGCGTTTCGCCGCCGGGTGCCACTGCCCCGGTGGCGGCGGCGGGGAGAGTTTCCGCCTTCCAGCCGGCTGCCCTCATGGCGGTGATACGAGCATCCGCATTGTTACGCTGGACACGGCAGATGGTTAGGAACGCGCCGAAGGTGTAGCGCAGGTCCTGGCCGAAATTGGAGCGCGGTATAGCCTCGCCAATCCACTTGACGGGTCGCCAATGGAAGAATGGATCCGGACCTCCAGGCTGGAAGTGGTAATCGCCAGTGATTTCGCCGATCTGGATTGCCGGCTGAGTTTTCAAAGGTAGGACAACAAGGTCCCCTTTATTGATGTCGTGGCAGAAATGCCAAACCTGGCTAGCCCAGTTGAGGAGCTGCTTCGGTTTTGCGTCATCGTAGAGCTTAGACATCTCTTGAAACAGGGCGTCTCGGTCGAATAGTTTGCTGATGTCAACGCCAAGCCTCTCCCAAGTCACGTATACGCGGTTCTCGGTGATGAACTTCTGCTCGTATTCGCCGTGTGAGCCGGCGCGGATTAACCAGATGGCCATAGGCATTAGTGGGGTTGGGGTTCTGAGGGCTTCTTCTTGGGCGGTGGATATTTGATCGAGTTGCCGGTTTGAGAGGTCAGACCTTTAAATGGTTCATTTCTCATGAATGCTCCTCCTTTCCTTGCACACATGATGGCGATTACGAGCATAGGCTTGCAGGGGGTACTGTCGGTAAATGTTCAAAACTTCGGCTTCCCGTCTCGATCGATTTCTCTGACGGAGATGATGGGCATTGGGCTATCTTCCGCATATTGCGGGGGTTTCAGCATTGTGACCTCCACAAATCCGTCCTTGCACTTGTAGAGCAGATAGAATCGCCCGCTTCGTTCGTAAACATCGTGTGGTTGACCGAATTTCTTCTTCAGAGCTTCCTTGGTCAACATTGCACCTGTCGATTTGGCGCTGTTTCCATTATATCGATCAAGCGCGTTGCGAAGTTGTAAAGTTGTCGCTCCTTGATATTGCCGTTCCTCAAGCAGTTTTATTTGGGATGCTGAATGACCTGCTGCCGCCGCCTTCTCAAGCCACATTCTCGCTTCGTCCTTTTTGTCTGATATTTCCGCCAACAAGCTCATCGCGTCGGGGATGCCATGCTTGGCGGCTCTCATCAACCATTGAATCGCCTCACCATAGTCCTTTGCGCATCCTCCACGTCCGCTTATGTGAAGCATCGCATAAACATACTCGGCGAGACCGATGCCCTTCTCGGCTGCTGGTTTGGCTAATTTCGCCGCTTGGAGGTCGTGTTTAGGCTGCATGTCCTTGATTTGCTCGATTTGCTTTGCAAGCGATTCAAGCTTAATGATAATTGGATCGTCATCTCTCATTGCAACACCATGACTATTGAGGACCGCCTTTATGTAAAGCTGGTTAGCTTCCTTCTCAAGAATCGCAACCCGTTGCGTTATTACTATTCCGCAAAATAACGCGAATGCATACTCGGCTTGGGCCTGCAAATTTTGCTGATTATCCGCCTTGGCTTTCAGCCGTTCCATATCGGATTCGCACAAAGCAGTTTCGGGAAAGAGGTCTTTAATTGCTTGAAGTGGGTCCTTCCAGTCTGTTGCGGAATGCTGGGAACAGCCGGTCAAAAAAACCGTGGCCAGTGCTAATGCGATAATGGTTTTCATGGTTGTGGGACGCAACCTCGACCTGGGCAAAAGAAAGGGTGCAAACCTAACGTACCCTCACTGAAGGCACCGGGAAGCGGCTGTGCACAGAATACGCCACGCCGTGCCCGATTTGGGCGCAAGCTCGGCAGCGCTTGCGGTGAAAATTCGCAGTTTTCTGTCAGTCCTCTCAACCGAAGCTGCGGGACTATCCCGTTCATAGTTGAAAATCGGCTCACGCTTAAATTCATTACGCGGCTTTTTTAACGACATCAACATTTTTTAGAAACTGTTTTTTATGTTGTTCCAAGGCGGTGACGAGTTCGGCCAAGTGCCGGGGAACTTGGATGCAGCGAAAGCCTTTCTCGGTCACAAGCAACGCCGCTGCGCCCCTGTTTGATAGGCCAGATCTTTAAATGGGTTATTTTACATGAAAGTTCCTCATTTCCTTGCACGGGTGTTCCGCATCGCATGCAACTGTGAAAACGCGTATTCGCGCTCTTCGAGGTCCCTAGTTGCAACCGTGCGGCAATCGCTTTGACCGTCAGCGTCGTCCTTGGCGGCGCTCCGCCAGCGATGCTGAGTTGGGCCGGTCTTGAGCTTTATGATTTCGTCCACGATGTATCTCCAGGTGCGCATGGTAATTTGAGGATCGCCGGCGTTCAGGTTGGCGCGGGCGATATGCATGTTCAACTGGGTCACGGCGGGCGGCTTCGTTCATGGCGTGAAGGAGCCGTGTGGCCTCAGCCTTGTCCCTGGTCTTAAGGCTCTCGCTGTTGCAGGTCTCCTTGTTGAAGGCGTAGTAAACACCCCAACC
>Ga0272448_1006978_pt1 | contig 12053 bp, 11 predicted proteins | sample YNPCB0191_FD_202220 | JGI IMG/M metagenome (GOLD analysis project Ga0272448, IMG submission 202220) | Hot spring sediment microbial communities from Yellowstone National Park, WY, United States - YNP-CB-019-1 | ecosystem: Environmental > Aquatic > Thermal springs > Hot (42-90C) > Sediment... | reverse complement strand
ATCTAGCCACCCACCCCCAAAAGGCGGCTTGTAGGGCTTCCTGTGGGCTGAACGGTTGCGGCAACGGTTGCGGAACGGTTGCGGCAACGGTTGCGGAACGGTGGCAGAACGGTTGCGGAACGGTTACAATGACGCAACCGTTCTCAAAAATTGATTTCAAATTTCCTCGACCGCTCATTTTGTTCATCCTGATTGTTCATCCTGACCATCCCAGGCTTGCGACTGTTTTCGGCTGTGGAGTGAGCGTCAGAACACCGGCGTTGTAGCTTTCCAGCCCGTGTTTGAGCAGCACCGCAACCAGTTCCCCCACAGGATATACATCCCCTGCCATGCGCTTTACCTGCTCATGCAGCTCGTCTGGTATACGGTAGTACGCCGCTTCACGCCACAGGACGGGTTGCTTCCCGGACTGCTTCTTTGTTCGGCTGGGCGGCTGTGGCGACCAGCCGTTTTCTGCCCACCCTGCCCCTGTAAACGGATACAGCGTCATGCGCACCCGCCGCTGACTGGGCATCCCGGATAGAGTCAGGCTTCCCCGCCGGACACACATCAGGGAATACTCGATGAACGCCCGGGCCACCTCATCCACCGGCACACCCAGTTCCTCCGCCACTTCCTTGACCCCCTCGCGCACTTCCGCAGGAACTCCCCGGTAGTGCCTGGGCTTGTGGTGCTTTTCCCACTCCCGTTTGCGCTCTTTCGGGGGATGTTCCTCCAGCCGCTCCGGGTCGGCAATCTGGGAGAGCACCTGCCGCCACATCGCCGATTGTGCTTCATCCGGCGGCGTCAGCACATTGCGCCGTTCCGCTTTCTTGCTCATCTCACTTTCCTCACTTGCTCTGCCAGTTCCCGATATTCCTGCGCCGACTGGCTTTCCGGGTCGTACTCGAATATGGTTTGCCCCCGGCTGCGCGCATCCCGCAGCACTGTCCGGTCACTGATGGGCGGTAGCACCAGTCCCCGAAACACCCTGCGCAGGTCTTCCATTGAGGAGCGTGATTCTCTGGTGCGCTCCTCAAAACGGGTGGGAAGTATCCCCAGCAGTTCCCCTTGCCAGCCTTTCTCTTTCAATTCCGCTACCATGCCCGCCATGTACTGCACCCCTTCCAGGCTGGACGAATCCGGCAGGGTGGGAATAATCAATAAGTCCGCCGCCCATACCGCCCGCTCCTGGATACCTCCTACCGACGGTGCTGTATCCAGCAGGATGTAATCCGGTTTACCGTTGTTGAGCAAGGGGGACAGTACTTTGCGTAGCACCGTGACCGGCGCATTCGATGCGTTCAGCATGGTTTGCGCCATATTCGTCAGCGGGTTGCTCGGTATGACGTACAACCGCTCGCGCCCGCTGAAGCGCATCTGCTGACGCAGGATCAGCAAGGGATTGGCACTTGGGTCAATGCACGTTGAGAGCAGATAAAAAGCTCCCGCGCTCTGCTCCATGCCCAGAAACGTTGCGACCTGTCCCTGTGGGTCCAGGTCGATAACCAGTATTTCCTTGCCCATCAGTGCCAGCACATGGGCAAGGTTGGTTACGGTGGTAGTTTTTCCTACCCCCCCTTTTTGGTTGGCAATCGTGATGACTTTTGTCATTTCATTGCTCGCTCCCACATTTCGGGCAACCCTTGAGGCCTGGGTCCCAGGCCACGCCATGCCTGGCGCAATACGGAAAGAAGCGGTGCGCCCCGGCAGGAATACCCGGCAGCGGAACTACCAGCAACACTTGCCCGGCGTCGTCCTGCCCCAGCATGACCCGCTGCTCTACCTGCCCGTCCCCTCTGTAGAAGGGGATGGCAGGAAAGGGAAAGACAGTATCGTTTCTCGGCTTCATGTTCACTCCTTTCGTGCGTGCGTGCTTGCGTGCGCGCGTATCGTGCACGCGTCACGGCTGGTATGAGGTGGTGGGGGAGGGGGGTTCTTCCAGCAGAAAGCCCCGCAAAACCTGCTCCCCAACCTGCGTGAGCACAAATCCCTGCCGGGCGTCTTTTTCGCTGGCGGGCATAATCAGCCCGCGCTTGATTAGTTCCGCCCGTAGTGCCCGAAATTCGCCAGTCGAGAATGGCTTGCCCGGTCCCGTCCACCGACGCTCGGTGAACGGCACACCGGACACCAGCAACCCTTCCGCCAGGGCGCGCATCTGTTCTAGCGTTGCGGGAAGGTGATAGATGCTTTCCTGGTAATGCCCGTTTTCCTTGACCATCGAAACGCGCACCCTGACCTCCGGCGGCTCCGGCGGTTCCTGGCGGACGCCGATCACCCCGTCCCCGTCCAGGTCGCGGTTGACGATTGCTTCCAGCGTCAGGGTGTACCAGTGACGCTGCAACCACAGCCAGGTCGCCGCCCAGGCCAGCAGACCGGCCACCAGGCCGGGCGTCAACGGGTGACGGGCGCGCAGGGCGTAGGCCAGCCCGGCGACACACAAGCCAATGATCACGCCGGTGATGCTGGCTTGCAGGAACGGCAACCACGCCCCGGCCTGCAACGTGTGCAGGTATTCCCGCTCCGCCGGGCGCGGGGTGGGTGGGGAAACGGTCACCTGCTCATACCTGCTCATTTCCACCTTCCGGGTAGATAATCGGCGGGCGAATGATGGCCACGCTCGCCGGGTCACGGCTCTTGCGGGCCTCCGCCGCAATCGCCCCGGCCAGCTGCACCGCGCCGCTGGCGGCAATCAACTGCCGATCCTCCTTGCGCCGTGTGTCCAGCATTACCACCGAACCTGTGTTCGGGTTGGCCAGCGTGTAGCGGCCACGCCCGACGTATCGTAACAGCAACGGGAACTGCCGCGTGGTCGCGTCGAGCGGGATCAGGTTCGCCCGCACGGCGGCGGCTTGCGCCGCCGCTCGACCCGCGCCGATCAGTCCCCAGGACAGCCCGATGCCCATCGCCACCAGCACCACCGACAGCGAGCCAGCCGCCCAGCGGATGACCCAGGCTTTAGCGCGGACGATTTCCGCACTGATGGCCTGGCGTTCCGCCTCGTCAATGCTCCACATCTTTTGCTGGTGGACACGCGCCTGTGCCTGGCCCAGCGCGGCCTGCTGCGCTTCGAGACGCATCGCATCCGCCTCGGCCACATCGCGGGGGTCCGGGGCGCAAGCGGTGAGCCACAGCAGTAAAACGAAAACGCCTTTTTTCACGTGGCCCTCTTGGGTGACAACCGCGTGTACCTGTTTCCTCGCCAGATGCGGATTTCGCCGCTGCCGCGATGCCAGAAGATGATTCCTTCTGGCCATCCCAAGCAAACGTCCAGATCAATTGCCCGGAAGGTGCTGTCCCGGAAGTCCCCGCTTGGGTCATGGATCACCAGCCAGGGACGGGACTCGTGATGCTGATATTTCCGCGCGTATGTTTCGGCCATGCTTCCTCCCAGAGAATCGCTCCTGGATCGCAAACAACAGTTCTGCTGTTTCAAATAAAATCTTACCGGTTACCCAGTACCAGGCGCGCGGCAAACGCTCCGGCGGATGCTCATGACCAACGCACTCTAGGCGCGCCCAGCCTTGGGCCTCCATCCAGGACAGCAGCCCTGAGAATCGAGAGAAGCGACGCCCATCTTTCATAAGTCAGTCTCCACTGCTAGTACTACATGCTCGTCGCGGACTTCCCCCCCACAGATGGGGCAGTGGACGCGGCGCTGGTCGTCAGCCGCATCTGAACGCCACTGGCAAACAGGGCAATAAACCACATACAGCCCGCCGCCTGGGTGGACATATCCAGCACCTGCTTTCCACACAACAAGACTGTTACAATGCCGACATCTCATCATTGTTCTCCGTTCTCCTCAAATCAAAGTCGCAAACAAAAATCCCCTGCTAGGCTAGCAGGGGACTGCGTTTCACTGCGTCTCGTGGTAAAATTACTGCGAGGCGGCAGTCGTGGCTGCTAGCCTCAACCGCGAGCGTGTCAGAGACGGCTCGCGGAACGCCCTGCGGGGCGCAACGCCCTGCGGGGCGTTGTGTATCCCACAGTGGGAAGCATGAGCTGAGGTTTGTGGAAAGGTGCTGGGGATAGTATAGCATAACATTACGAAGTAGTCAATACTTCGTAATGTTGGTTTTTGCAACATACACAATTGGCGAGTTTAAAACTCCCACTTTTGCCATGATTTTGTGCTCAATGGGCTATTTTATCTCCCACTAATGTCCCACTATGATCTGATATTTTGATTGGAGAAGAGTCCTTTTTCCCACCAAAGTAGCGACCCACCGCTCCGCTCTTTAGGGCAATTCAACCCACTGTTGCCCTATGTCTCGAGATATAGGGTGTACCATCTCTATTGAACAGAATTCTTCCCTTTTTCCCATGCTGTCTATATATGGAGGCACAATACGCTATATCTTGCTCATTAAGTAAGTATTTTTGTCCTTTGACACCGACTTTTCTGACTATCCCTTTCTTAACCCACCCCGACAGTGTCATAATGGGAATAACGTACTTTGCAGAGGCTTCAGCCAATCCAATAGTTTGGTTCTTTAAATGACCAAACCGCTGATACTCCGGCAAATCCTCTTTGCGGAGTCCTTTGGCTTCGATAGCTTCGCCGCGCACTTCTTCTTCGCTCACGAGCACCTCACCGGTTTCAGGGATGATACCGGCGCGGATTTTACCTTTCTCTACCAGAGTGCGCAAGCGCGCCTCGTCCAGCCCGTATTTGCGGGCGGCTTCAGGAAGGGGGAGGAGAGTCGGGAGGGTGAGGGTGGTCATGGGATATTCTCAAAAAGCAGTACGCAAAGGTGGTAAAATTTTTTACCGGAGGTGCGCTATGGATTTTGTAATGGCTGGCGTTTTGAAAAAATATAATGTCTCGAAGCCCATGTTGCTGGCGGCAATGTGTTCGCTCAAAATGGCGATGAACGACATACGCGCGTTTTTAATGCTGGAATTGTTCCCAGTGGAACAATTGACGGAGGATTTTCGAGACGATTGGGTTCGAGAAGCGCTCATGGCTTGCTTGGAGTTAGGCGTTCCGGTTACGCCGCAAAACGCCTATCGTCTGCTCGAAGACAGGCCCTACTTTGAATCTCTGCTGCCCGTTCCATTCGACTCGCCGGATTGGGGCGGCGCCAGCGGCACGGAAATCGTGCGCCAGTGGTGGTTGTACGCCTGCGAAGATTATCGAAAGTATCATCTCGAAATTTTCAAGAAAGTCTGTTTTCATCCGAAAGTCCTGGCGGAATGGAAGAGGTCACTTGCCTGCCATCCAGGTTCTGGAGACCGCGGATGGTTCGACCAAGACAGGGCGGTGCGAGAATCGCCCTACAATCGCGCGAACAGAAACACTTCGGGAAGTTGAAGCCGCCAGGCGACATAAGTGCGATGCCTACCGCGATCATAGCGGCGTTCGCTGGGAATATAGATAACAGGGTCGCTGAAATAAGACGCAATCATACCTAGCCTGTTCGTCTGATATGAGCGGGTTTTCAGCACGACTTCGAGTAATTCGGGGGCATACTGACCTGTTTCCGCTTCGAGCAAACCAGCCTCTAAATACCAGCGTGATAATAAAGCGGAAACCGCATAAGGATTTTCTACTTTTAGTATTTTTTGAAAGATTTCGCTTGTCCCAGGATGTTCCTGCATCCATCGCAGCGTTGCAAAGAGGGGAGGAACATATTCCGCCAGTGTTTCAAGTGAGTCTTTCCGGTTGTCAATTCCCTGGTTGGTCATCAGCCAATAGGCTGCCCAGTGAGAATCTACCCATTGCCAGCCAGACGCAAGTTCTGGTTGGGGAGTAGATGGTTGGGGAGGAGTGACAATTTCCATCGTCTTAATACCCTTGCTGGCATTTTTGATTCTGACCCACGCCGCGCCCTTACAACGGTGTGGGGCGTTTTTAACGCAAAACGCACCCAGGGACCGGGTGCGTTGAAGCGGACAGGGAGGGTCCCTGTGGAAGGTGGCGAGGGTGAGATTTGAACTCACAACCAAGGGCTTATGAGTCCCCTGCTCTGCCGTTGAGCTACCTCGCCAGGCGGCCTAGATATTACTACGATGAGGCCATTCTGTCAACGTTCATGTGCCTCCGGGCCAGTGACAGGCCCTGTCATGGCCTGTCCTTCAGGGAGCGCCGCTGCCATAGAGCGCAGGGTCAGTCGGCGTGCGTCCGGAAGGATCATGGACATATACCCAATCGCCTTCCACCGCCCAATCGAACAGCCAGTGCGCATCGCCCGGTGAGAGATTGACGCAGCCATGCGAGGTGGGGTAGCCAAAAAAGGCATGCCAGTATGCCCCATGCAACGCCCGCTCCTCATCAAAATACATCGTCCAGGGAACATCTTCCAGATAGTAAAAGTCGGAGCGGTCTGCAGCGAACGCCCCACGCATGGTCTCGGCTTCCTTCTTCTGGTAAATTCGAAAAAGACCGGGACGTGTCCAGTAAGGTTCGACGCCGGTAGAGACCAGCGTAGCAAAGACAAGCCGACCACCATCATAAACGGTCAAAGTCTGTTCGGCTAAATCTACCTCAATCCAGCGACCCGCGTTCACACCGGCCGGTGGGGTACGCCGCGGCGTGGCAACAGCGATCAGGCGATCTTCCACCCATTCATCTGGACCGATGAGTACCCAACCGGTGCCATTGACCTCTTGCCTGGCATAAACCTGTACCACCTGGAAGCGGTAATACCTGCGGCCCGTCAGGCTGGCATTGAAGGCCGGCGCTGAACGGCTTCTGGCCTCCCCCAGTATCCAGCCGAAAGCGTTACGTGGCGCGGAACTGAAAAGCAGCCCCTGGAAAGGCATGGGCAGCCCCACAGCCGAACCGGCCCCGCCCCGAATCCAGAGACCACTGCGCAGATGATAAAAGACGCCAGCGTCTGTGTCCAGTCGTTCCTGATAGGAAAAGTACTTGCGTCCAACGCCCAACGACTGCGCCGAAATCTCCCCTGCCATCGCCTCCTCCAGCGAGGAAAACAGATACACGACCGCATCGTCAGCCGCGCGATAGTAACGATAGGGAACATTATTCAGATCAGGATTGGGAGAGTACGCCGGCAAAGGCCGAAGGGGATAGAGAATGCCCTGCTGCGCCCATGCCGCGAGCGTTTGAGAAGGCCCCAACGGCAAGCAACCATCGGGCGCCACGGGGTAAATATCCGGTGGGCAGAGCACCGAACCGGCTTCCGGCTCAGCAGCATCGCGTGGGGCAAAAGATACGTCGAACGCCGTCAGGCTAACCAGAAAAAGCAAAGACAGGAGAAACCGTTTCACAAACCTGATTATACCTGTAATCGGGCACGCTTCGCCTGTCCCTCAATTTTCCTGCCTCCCCAGACGGACGATAAGACGCGTTGTTTCAGGCCAGGCTATTACCTCCTGACGTGCAAAGACAACTTCGTCACCACCTGCGGTCACGGCGTGCTCCTGCCCATTGACCTCCACGGAGAGGATACGGTAAGCAGGGTAAGACAGGCGCAACGGGTTTTCATATTGAATCTCCAACGCATGGCCGGCAAAGACCGTGTGCACCGACAACCTGTCGCCGCCAGCGAATTGCTCGGCGACAAAGCGCGGCGCCAACACCAGATCGCCCAGCCGGCCCTTCACGCCACAGGCCTCGGTCAGCAGGGTAAGAAGATACCAGGCCGCTGAGCCGGTCAGGTACGGATACATTCCCCGACCACGCGCGTTGAAGTACTCCGGCAGACCGGGGTACATGCGACTGCGCGCAAAGTCCTGACTCTGACGATAGATTCCTTCCAGAACCCGCCAGCCCTCGGCTACCAGACCGCGCCGGTAGAGCGCATTGGCGTACATGACCGCCATGTGGCTGAACATGGCGCCGTTCTCTTTATGGCCGAAGGCGAAACCGAATGCCCGCCCCAGATTGGTTTTCAATTCACGAAAATCCGTATTGAGACGGTAGCCGCCGACACGCTCATCGTATAGATAACGATCCGCGGCGCGGACGATCTGGCGCGCCTGCTCCTCATCCGCCACACCGCTCATCAGCGCGAACACCTGAGCGGTCAACGTCATCCGCGTACCGCCTGGGAAGTCGCCCTCCACCCGCTGACCGTCATCATCGTAGTAACCGTTAAACCAGCCAAACCTCTCCCCATTGGTCAGCCACTCCTGACGGCGCAGGTGCGCCGTCAACCAGTCAGCCTGAGCGCGCAGACGGTCGGCCAGCGCGGTCAAGGGCAGGGAGACTTTCCTGCCAGTGACAGTATGGGCAACGCGATCGAAATACTCCTGGAGGCGACGACGTTTGGCTTCCACCGAGGTATCGTCGAGCGGTGCCAGCAAAAGGGTCACTTCCTCGGCCAGGGGCACAGTGGTCACGCCCTGACTGGCCAGTGCCAGGCACAACTCGCTCAAGGTGCGCAGGTTAGCGGCGTAGAGGGCACTAAAGGCCACGCTCTCGCCTCGCCGGGGGGCCATATCGAGCGCGTCATTCCAATCGGCGCCTTCGAGCAAAATGACATTGTGCTCGCCCACATTGTGGAAAGCCGTCAGGTGCTGGATGAGCAAATGTTCCAGCAGCGTACCCTGCGCCAGATGGCCAGATTCGGTTTTCAGGCACAGGCCCTGTTCTGGCGACCAGCGCGTATCCACCTGACGGCAACGATGGGTGAGATGGTCTTTGAAGTACGTTTGTTCTTTGAGCAGGAAAGAGAGGTCGCCGCTCCAGTCCAGATACAGACAGACCGTGAGCAATGGCCAGGCGCCGTGGTCCATCCAGACGCGCGGAATGTTGTTGCGGTCGGCCTTAAATTCGCCGGGGCGATGGCCGATGATGGTAGCATTACTGCCATCCATGCGGACGCCAGCAAAGTTCTGCCAGAGCATTTCGGCCACGCCCTCACCTTCGGTCAGCAGGAGCGCCAGGGCATCCTGCCAGAGGTCGCGCCAGCCGCGCCCGCCACGCCCGTAATCGTGGTACGGGAGGAACGAATTCCCCATCCAGCGTCGCAGAATCGGTTGCAGGGTGACCCATTTCAGCCAGCCGTCGTAACGCTCGTCGCCGGTCTTGAAACGCAAGGGACTCAATTTTTGTTGCCAGAAGGCCTGAGTCTGGTGCAGCCAGTCCTCAAAGCGCTCTGCCGAAGCATAGCGGGCGAGCAAGTCGCTCACTTCCTGCTCCGGCGAAAGAACCGCCAGGAGCAGGATATAGGTGGCTGATTCGCCTGGCGCGAGCACGCGGTCGGCGAAACGCAAGGCGCCGATGGATTCAAAGCCATCGGGGGCGGGGCCTGCGCCTTGCGTGGGGGGGAGATTGGCGACAACCGCGCGCGGCCAGTCGAACGTCCCGCCCTCGCCGATGAAATCTTCCACCAGCGGGAAAAACCCCAGCGGCGGACGGCCATCCCCCTCCGCACCCAGCACGGCGTAACGCAGGCGGTTGAGCGTGTGCCCGCGTTCATCGAACGAAAGCGTGGGGCAGACGACGACGCCATGCTGGTGACAAGTTGTGCGATGGAGCAGGGAAGTGACGTGGCGGTGGTCGCGCAGGTTATCTGCCGAACGTCCAAAGATGGGGATGGCCGCGGTCGGAGTCAACGTCAAGGGACGGTTGCCATCGTTCGTCAACACGATGCGCATCAACTCAACCCGGTCCTCGCTTGCCGGCACAAAGGCGGTCACTGCGGCGCGCAGACCTTGTCGCACATGACGGCGTGTGACCGTCTGCCAGAGCAGGCCGGCGCGCAGGACAACCGGTTCCTCAACCCCGGAGAAGCGCTGCCCGACTTGCGCCGCGCTGTTGCCGGTGACCGACCAGGGTTCACCGTCCACGAGCACCCAGAAATTACGCGCCGCCCGGTTGCTGTGCAGGTCTTCCACGGAAACCGGCAACAGGAGAAATGCGTTCTGGTCAATCTTGGCGTCGCCGTGGAAGGTTGGGGTAACGCAGGACATCATGCCCGCCTGATTGACCAGAGGAAAATACAGATAACTGGTTTCATGAGGCGAAACCAGTTCAAATGTGCCTGCCTCATCCAGAAAACGCCAGCCAAACGGAACCTGATTCACAGGAACACCTCCAGCGCGGGTATCTTGCCCTCTCTCACCTGCGCGGCATAGGGGGCGGGGATATACTCGCCCTCGATCGTCACTGTGTCGCCACCGGCCAGATGGAGGAGAAAGCGGGAGGGCGTTTTGCGGAAGGTATCGGCGCGCGTGGGATTGTGACAGGTGACGCGACAGTGATTCAGGAAGCGGAACGTAAACTGGCCACTGGCATCGAATAACCAGCCGGGCAGAAGCGGGCGCAAGGCCAGGATGAGCGCGCCATCGTGCAGACGGAACGGCTGCGGGCCGGCGGTCATGTGGACCCACATGCTCAGAAACTCGGCGGTCGAGCCACTCAGCCGGGCAACAAAGCCGGCGCCGTGCAGCGTGGGATCGGGGTGAGCACTGCTGACGATGAAGGAAGAATTCTCCAGCGGGCTGCGGCCATAGATGGCAGGATCAAGGAAAGGCGGCAGAGTGGCCTGCAGGTCGCTGAAGAACTCCTCATACAGGCCAGCGCGCAACAGTTCCAGCAGATACTTGAAGGTCATATGCAGCCAGATGGATTCGTTTTCGAGCCAGCCGGGAGGGAAGGCGCGCGCTCTCCCAATCTCGTGCGGCCAGTCTTGCAAACTGGCGTTGAGACGGTACATGCCAAGTTTGCGGTCGAACAAGTCGCTGGCACGCAGGCGCAGGTACAGTGTACGCGCCTGCTCTTGTTCGAGCGTCTTCAGGCGGCGCACCGCTCCCTCCAGGAAGAGCGGCAGCGGCGTCACCTCAAAGGCAGTCACGCGAATCAGGGGGCGTCCCTGATCATCCCTCTGCCCGGTTTCTTCCCAGGCGCGCGCGGTATGAACAAAGTACGTGGGAGGCAGGCCACCCATGCTGGCCTCGGCGCGCGCAATCCCGTCTTGCAGGCGTTCTTTCATGCCGGCGAGGATGTCGGTCAACGTCTCGCGCCGGGTGGCGCCGTCGAAGCCCAGCCGGGTCGCGGCGCGATAGGCCTCCAGCGCCTCGGAAAGGCGCTCCCAGGCGGCAAAGGGAGGGAGATTCTGCCGCAGTACAGTGCGTATGGCCCGCAGCAGTCCAGCGGCCTCACGCGGCAGCACGACTGTGCGCGGGAAATCGGTCAGGGCGCGCGTCAAAAACTCCACCAGCCGCAGCAGTTCATACGTTTCTGCCATGGACGAGCCAAAGAGCGCCGGCAGGCCGTTGAGAGCATCGCACCAGCCGGGCCGGCCGGCTTCCATTTGAATGCCCATGCCCGCCGGGTCCAGCGTGGCAAACTTGATGAGGGCCAGCAGAGCCAATTTTGAGAACAACGGCAGGCGGAAAACCTCGCCGCGTCCCTGGCGACAGCGCGCCCAGTGCGCGTCCTGCGTGCGCGCGGCGATGCGCGCTGCCTTCTCCTCATCGTACACCAGCGGATTTAACTGACGCGGGCGGCCTGCGTCCAGCACAAAGCGCTCGGCGCGCGGCCGGAGACGCACGGCATTGTCGTAGAAAGGCAACGGTGGCGCGTCGAACAACAGCCACTCTCGTTTTTCCGGGAAGACAGCCAGAAACGCCTCTATCAGGTCGAGGTTGTACGTCCAGTGGTCAATCCAATACCCTTCGCCGTGCGCGGCGTGGAAATGCGGCTGCGCCTGGGCAAAGACCTGTTCCAGAAAATCCTGGAGCGGCAGGGTCAGCTGCGCCCGCTGCGCGACAGCGAGCAACTGGCCTGGCGTGAAGTGGCCGCGCAAAGTCGGTTCCAGCACTTGCGGAGCCGCCGCCAGCCGCGCCAGTGAAGCGATTGCCTGCGGCGGTAGGGTAAAGGTGCTGCCCTGGACCACCAGCGGGTTGTAGCCATCAGCCTGAATCAGACTCATGAAGAGACGAATGTTGTACTCGCCGGCCTGCGGAACAAAGAAGACATCGTTGCGGCGATTCTGATTCACATCGCGGTAGTTGCCATCGCCCTGCGAATAGAACTCGGTCGGCAGGACGAAATGGTTGTAATCGCGCTCGAGGTCGCCGTGGCGGCGCGAGTAGAGATAACAGACATGCTTTCCGCCCAGGATAACGGGATAGCCGCCGCGCAGGACGTTGTCGAG
>Ga0272448_1006976_pt1 | contig 12056 bp, 8 predicted proteins | sample YNPCB0191_FD_202220 | JGI IMG/M metagenome (GOLD analysis project Ga0272448, IMG submission 202220) | Hot spring sediment microbial communities from Yellowstone National Park, WY, United States - YNP-CB-019-1 | ecosystem: Environmental > Aquatic > Thermal springs > Hot (42-90C) > Sediment... | reverse complement strand
AAGACAATCAGAGAAGTATCCAGCGAGCAATACTGGCAACAAATCTTTGATCTTCTTTGTAGGCTTATAGCCCAGAACCTCGCTGGCGAGTCTTTGCAGCCTCCTATGACCGAAGCCAAGTTTATGTTTATACTGATTAATACCACGTGTAATCACTACCTTAAAGAGTTCTGGGTCGGATTTAGTCAAATACGGCTCAAGCAAGGCATGCGATTTCTTCGATGTTTCGCTCTGGTAAAGAATATAGTAGATAAGCTGCCCTGCGGCAAAGGCGAACTCTTCATCCGAAGTAATGTGCAATCCATCGCCATCGCCTAGGATTTGATTTAACTTAGCTTGCAATTCAGGTATGATAGATGACATGTCGAGCCCTCCAAAATTATTGTTCTTGTGATCAAAATTAACATTCAATGAAAACAAGATATTCAACTTCTCTTTGATTGAATCTGTATACTTATCGTGCTTTATATCATCCAATATGCCAGACATCATAACTTCGTAAAACATTACTCCAGTAATTGATTCACGCCTTGATTTGTAAATGAAGTCGTAAAAGCTTCTTCTATACTTCAGGACGTTTTGATAGTTGACCACGGTTGTATACTGTGCATTAACTTGCTCAAAATATTTAAGCAGGACGTCGCCCTTGTCAGTACGCACCACTAGTGTATTGTTGAAAATTTTTGGCAATAGAACAGTTTCGAAGTCAAAAACATTATCAAGCTCATAGCTGCTGGAAGCGTTACCATCTTTTACTGACATTAGGTTTTTGATTCGGAAGTTCTCTAATCGATATTTAAACAAAGGAACAAAATCGAAATCGTTGATGACAACTCCTTCACGTGAATTAGTCCAATTTATGAGATAGTAATTTGACAGGTCTCGTCGCCTTTCCTCAAACAGTTGTCTTATAATATCTCGAAATCGAACCACTCCCTCTCTATTGTAAAGTCTTACAACCCGCAAATTCAACTCATTTTCATCAATAAAGATCGGAACTGGATTAGGGAGTTTCTTATTCGAAAGAAGCTTCCTGAACTCCTCAAGCCGTATCGCCTTCGTGTAGTGAATACGGTTGTTGACCTTAAAAAAGGCGCTCTGATGAAGCACAAACGGCTTCTTCTGCTCAGGTGCACCATTGAGAAAGTTACTCAAACCGTGTTCTCCATCTGGCGTATTGTAATCATTTTTGTTGAACACTTTGTCCTTCAAGTATCGGCCATATGCAGCCTTCACTTTTTCTATGGGCACGTTGAAGTAGACTTTCACATAATCGTCGTCACTAACGAGTTCCTTATCACCGTCTTTGAAAGAAAGAAGTTCATCCTTCTTGATGAGACCGAGCAACTGAACAGAACAAAATTGTTTAATGTCCTCCATAAGGGTTCTCTCGTCGGAAGGAATTGATTCGTCGCCGAGCAGTCGGTCAAAATACGGTACCAGTCTTGGCTGAATCAATTTATCTAGCTTTTCTCCTTTTGATAGTTTTTGCCACTCCTTTTCAAGGGTCGCTGGAGGACGCTTCGTCTTAAACCAGAGAACGTAAGGGCTGCATGAATGAATCTTTTTCTTGCTGTCAACAGCCTTGTTCATATCCACTACCCTTGAGTAGTACTCTCTTAGAGCAAACTCCCATGAAAAATCCTGCACACATAGCTTCCCATTCTGGTCCAGAGCAAAAAGTTCTCCCTTTTTATTGATAACAAAACTGCGATATGTGGTCGGTTGTGGATGACCATGCTCGTCGACATCGATGATAATATGAAGTCCCGTTGCGGGCGGAATGTTCTCAGTGTGATAACTCGACGGTAGTGTCTCAACAAAGTTTGCAATCTCATAAATCATGGTTGGCCGCCCTCCTATTGCATTGTATCACAACTATTTGGCCTTTGGCGTACGAGCCAACAGACCCCAAAGTTTATCCTTGCATGACCCATAAGATTGACCTCCCTTACATGTTTTGCCCGTCCAGCTGTTGCAACGAATTAGGGAACTGACGTTGCACACTACCGACACCATTCAAATTTTTGACAACCTCTTTGACAAATCTTCCAATTACCTGATTCATCGAATTAAATCTTTCGCGGTCAATAGGTGTGTAACCATGTGCAAGGATCGAATCATTACGTACATGGAGTTTGTCTAACACCTCAGACTTCTGTTCTTGATAGAGCCTGCCTACATCATCTCCCAGGTCTGCAAGCAATTCAAAAGATTGAACAAGACTAATTTTAATTGTTCCATTTTTGTTCCAAAAGGATTGATACTTGTTCCGCAGTGCTTCTGGGAGACGATGCAGCTCAACATTCCCTGTGTCCTGCCCATAACGAAACAGTAAGACGAGTTGGGCAGTAAGCTCAAAAGCTCTGTATAAGCGTGCAACAGCATCATCATATCGTTCCTGCCGTACGCGACGCTCAATATTTAAAAGAAGATCTTCTAAAAGCCCAGTCCCCCTAACAGGACCACTTTCACTCATAGCCTTCCTGGTGTCTTCGATATCTCTTCGTGCCGCAACCATCTTTTCAAGAAACTGTACGTAAGGAACATACCACTTCCGCACGTTGGTAAGAAGTCGTAAAGCTTCATTATGGTCAAAACGATCCCATGCATCGAAAGCCCGTAAAGCAGTTAGTCGCCTTTGATTCAATTCCTGTTCTCGAACATCAGAGGAACGCTGTAGGATTTCCTCAACAACCTTCGCCGCCGACGAGTAATCAAACCGTTGAAGGAATTGGTCTACCATATTTTGCATGCGTTGAATGAGGGCCGAGTTAGCACTTGCGAACCTTACACTCTGAGTGCCATCGGATACCCTGACTAGATTTGTTCGCTGCCCGCTTACGAGACCGATAGTAATGTCTGGGACGTCAATTGCTGCCGCGCCAAGACCCGCGCTCATAGTTTTCGTACCTCCAGAGTAGTCAGCAATGATTTGCGCGTCAGGGTATTTCGAGCGCAATGAACTTAGAATCTCGAACGATCGTTGGAAACAACTGTTGAGATCATCGAACTCACGAATTTTGATTATTTGATCGTGCTCGGTGAGTGTGCGGCGTGCTTGAGTAAGTATGTTGGGCAAGTCTGGACGGTCCTGATTTGCGCCACAAACCTTCCCCTCGCCATCGACCATGCGATAACTCCCTCTGACAGTGTCCGTGTCATCCGAGCAAATAAAGTAGACTACGTCGGGTTCATGCATCTTCAGCGATGTCACAATCGGCTGACAGGAACCACCGACGGTAACAACAAGTATTTTCTTCATAGAAAACCTCATCAAGATAGCTTACCTTTATACTCTGCTTTCACCAGCTTACCTTTCTGCTCGAGTATGCTTACATAAATTATGCTGCCAATCGACAGACCCAGATTTTGTAATTGCACACCTGGAAGAATCGTCTCTCGATGTGCGTGCTTTCCTTCCAAAATTTTCACACGGGGTGGTTTCGTCACGTTATCTATAATTTCAGCTTTTACGCTGCCGGCCGGCCGATGCGAGACAGAAGGCGCACCATTTGTCGTAGCTGTCTTCTCAGCCTTTTGAGTCACTGATGCCAATGACCCCCGTGTTGCTTTCATTTGGGAAGGTACTTCTTTGAAATAGCCATATCCTGCGCTGGTCTTTGCTCCGATACCCAGCTCTTTTAGTCCGCTGACGAGCCATTGTTTCGCTTCCTTTATATCTTCATTATTCTTGCTAGCAAGGCCAAACCAAAATCCTGTCCCAGGAGCAACAGTAAGAAATTGTATTGGCACTGGACTTTGCCAATCGCCCGGTGGGTTCTTCTCTGGATCTCGATAATATTCTGGATAGTGGGGATTCATTACATCGATTTCCAATCGTGGCCACTCGACTGGGACTGCATCAAAGAATAGCACGCTACCAAGCTGGTTTGAGTCGGTTGCTTTCTCATTTTTGCTCTCTGAGCCAAATATCTTTCCAACGGTTGCTTTATCAGCTTTTTCCACCAACTCAGCCCAAGCACGAGTTAAGCCCTTGACAGCAGTAGCCGGAATATATGGGAAACCGTAGATGTGATGGAGTGTTATTCCAATTTCCAAGCTTCCCTTGTACCCCATGCCCACAACAAGTCGCCAAAGAGTGGACATTTCCAGTTGCTCCACTGTAAGTCCGAACTCCTGCACGAATTGGAGCGACGCACGCAAACGTGAGTTGTAAGCTTTCAGTGCATCATCTCCTGGATTGAACTCTGAGACTATATGCCACAGAAAATCGGTTTTCGCCTTATCCTTTAACTCCCAAACCTTGCCGTCCTGCGTAGCATTCCACGTCCAGACGAAGCGCCTGAAAAGTAAATTAAAATTATCAATTCCGCCTCGGTTGTTGTGCAATACTTGTGCGGTGTCTCTTGGGAGCGGAACTCTAAAATAGCCGGGCCGGCTCCCCTCGTGCTCCTGTTCGTGTCTTTTCTTCGATCGTCCTTTCATCTCTTACTCCTTCTGACGAGCTTCAGCAAATCGTTTGAGCCATACCAGATAGGATAGCGCTTCTGAGGTTAATTCGCGATATCGGTCGCTGTCGTTATTGATAATTTCTTGCAGAAGGTCTGTTCCAGTTTTGCTTTTATCTGGTTTCTCCCGATTGCCAAGAACCCATTGAGCAAGGTGAGTAGTTAGCAGATTGTACTCATTGTACTCTTTATCTTTTTTTGCCTTCGAAACATAGAAGGCAATCGTCTGACCAAGGCCGCAGGAAAGAATCGTAGCCGATGCCCCGCGAACTAAAGACACATATTCTTTAGAATGAGATTCTTCCAGTTTGGATACGTGTTCCCAGGCAGCAGCGGCCCGCCTTTGCTCTAGAGTTTGTTGAGTGGATAGAATTGTATCGGCTGTATTCATTTTCGCATCTCCTTATCTTTCTGGACGTCTACACTTGGCGAAGAGTAGAAGCGAACACACATTATACCTTTGCCGGTACTCTCATCGCCACCGATTTGAATTCGCTTACCATTAACTGTTTTCAAAAAATCCATGACATCGTCCTCCGAACCCCAATTGTTTAGCTTTTCTCCTAATACATGCTGTGTAAAGACGAGTGAGTACATCAGAGATTCTGTCGGGAGATTCTCCTGGTAGAAAAGACTACCATTGCCACTTGTAGTTTTCCTCTCGTTCAGCTTCACCCTTGCCTGCACCTCCGTGGAGTGCTTGACAAAATCCTTGAAATCGTCATCCGTGACCAGAAGAAGATGCGTCTCGAGATTCTCCTTCCAGAATTTGTATTCATCTCTGTTCGGCATTGCATTGGTTTTCAACCATTCAGCGATTCTAGAAAGGCTGTCCTCGGATGTGAAATCAAAAGTGAATTCTTCGAGCACGACCTTATTACCGTTAGTTCGGTTCTGATTCTTGTCGGAACCCAGAACGTTGCCAGGACTCACAGTGGGTACGGTCCAGCTATTGCCTACTCCCGCGACCATCAAGTCACGCTTGAAACGCTGCAACACCAGGGGACAGGTTATCCACGCAAAGACCCCTTTTAGTGATTTGACGGGGAAAAGAAGAATCCGCGCATCGGTAAAGCTTGCAGCACCGGCATGCTCGCTTGCTGAATCGTTCCCTGGGCCAAAAGTGAGTATAATCTTTTTATCCCAGTGGTCAAGGGGCTTTGCGCTGCCAATCTTCTTAAAATCTTCAAACCAATCTCTGACGGCGCCCTTTATACCGGATGAAGCGCCAACTGGAAAGTCGGTGTAGCGCTCCCGTTGAATCGCAAGGTCGATCGCCGCAAGCGACTCTCCACCTCCAAGATGGACACTCGTTTCTGCATACAGAAACATTATTGATGACTGTTTAAACATAATTTTACCCTCCTATGCTGCTATATATGTGATACCAAGTCCTTGTTTTTTCCAGGTTTCTTCTTGACAGATCGATTTTCCAAAAGCACTCTCGAAAAGTGAATTCGCATCACCATCCAGTAGTTTGAAGAAGTATACACTGCCAGGAGGAACAGCTCTCCATGCCTGCTTGGGTTTGCCCTTTATTATATCCCAGCCTCCGACGATCACATAGCGAGGAATAGCAGCGGTAGTAAGTTGCACCGTGCAATTGCCAAACTTGCCTCGACCATCGGCATCGAGACCGTCTGGTAACCAGCCGTTGTCAAATACGGCCGGAGTTATCAGCACAAGTCGAAATGTCTTTTGCATAGCTACCCTTTCTTTGATGCTTTCGCCAGAAAGCAACGGCAATCTGCTCGTAAAGTAGTACGCACTCTTTGCTTCGCCACCTAAACGCAGCAGACCCGTGTCCGTGAGCTCCGAGTTGATGTTGAGCCGAACCGCAAAGCCAACGTCGCGATTCATGCGGACGAACTCCACCGCATACAATTTTCCCGTTTCGACCGCTTTCCTTTGGCTTTCGATTGCAATTCCCGTTCGATTTTCTATCTTGAAAAGTTCTTCTTCGGAAAGTGTGGGTTCTGGAACCTCGCCGTGAAGGTACTGTTGAAACTCTTGGTGTGTAACGTATAGGCGTTTGAATTCTAGGCGGTTGGTTTCACTGTGTTTGTCCCAGAGCAACTGCAACGTGTCGATAGGGAAATTTGCATTGACAAGAGAATCAAAAGATGTAGGGTAAAGTCTCTTGAACTCACGTTTGCTATCCCCTTCAACCACCACTACGTCGGATGGGAGATGGAAAAGAAGCTCAATGCCGTCATTCCTCTTTCTGGCAAGCGAAAAATGCTGAATCGCTAGACTGCCAAGTGCGTCAGGTCTACCAATGATTGTTTTCACTTCTTCCGGGACATCAAATGATTCGCCATCCAATCTGGCCCCGTGCTGACTCAATAGAGCAGACCGAAAGGCCCCGTAAAAGCTGGAAGGCGATGGAGGGAATACACCTGAGGCAAGGTGGTCATCTCCGGCAGAAAACGCCCTGCCATCACGGAAGATCAACACGTCATTGGGCTCAATAAAAATCTCTTTCATCGGGCACCTCCTCTAGCAAAAAACTGTGCAGCAGACATAAGGTTATACGCAGCATCTATTGTGGAACATTTCATCAATCTTTCAATGGTTACCTTAAAATTTTGCTGCTTCTGCTCTTGAGCAAGCCTTGAGTCGCTATGACGAAGGAAGAGCCTGCGTAATTCAACCAATTGCTCCTCTGAGCTTGGTAAACCCTCAAGGCCATCGAGCTCGTTTTGCCAATCGATAATGAATGATCTAGCAAGTTCTCCTGTCTTGATAATGCAGGCAAACTGCCTTATCACTTCAATTACGTCAACATCGCCATCAGAATAATACCATTTCGAGCCTACAGTCAAGTTATCGCCACTTCGTTTGAGAATTGAAACCACAAATGAATCTCTTCCATATTTATCTTTGGCATCCCTTTCAGCCATCCTCAATGCCCCTAGCACCTGTTGCAATGGATGCATATGATGGGCAACCACTAACCCTGCACTGGCCGTTGCCCTTGACCCCATAGTCAGTATTTTTGTCTTGCGGCCGTTTCGCGACAGCACAACGAAACCAGATTTTTGAGTCCAGTCTACCTCAAAGTTTTCATTGAGATAGCCCGAGAAAGCCGCTCTCAACTTTCGCATCATCGGCAGTGCATGTTCGAAGCTAACAAATGCCAGAACATCGTCACCACCTGCGTAAACCAACTTTCCCAAGTGCTCGTCCTCGACAATGCGTTTGACGAGCTGAAGCGAGAAGCCGTTCAACGCTTTACTTATTGCCATGTGTTGCGAAGGGGCATGCGGTCTTCGCACTTCGTCTGCCAGAAGCTTTTGCCATTCTTGATGTGTGGTTTCTTTCAATTCATTAAGAACATTCGAATGCAAGGCTGTGCTGAACGGCGGGGAGCAGTTGCCTGAAAGCCATTTCCCCATATTGTCACCATCGAGCATAGCGATTGCGTAGTACTTCGAAGGCCGTGAAATCTTCAACTCGTCAGCTCTCCTCAAGAGGTTCTGCAAAGCTGATGCAGCCCCAGATGGGTCAACTCCGATTCCATATTCTCGGCGCAAAGCTTCAGGTTGATAGGTCTCGACGAACAGCCATTGCCCATCGAGATCAGCAAAATCTCTAAAATGATGATATGCGCCAGAATTCTTGATTTTTGGCAGTGTTTCCGAGGCTGCTACATCTTTGAGCTGATTTCTAAGTTTCGATACCTCTCGCATTAAGTTCTCGACCGCGTTCTTCAAGTTATCATCACTACTGACTTTCTCCAGAACAGCTAATTTGAAATCTGCCGTGGCTACTTCGCTTGTGGAAGGAAATCTATCACCGTCCACTCCCACATTCACTTTCAAATAGTCAAAAAGGAATCGCTTTGATGCAGCGACGGGAGAAAGACGTTCGTTTGCCTTGATCAAACCGGGGTTCTTCTGTGCAATATCATTCCAGAACTGTCTTAGTTTTGACGGTGTGCAATCTGGATCGGGAGTCGCAGCAGCAAGGGACGGAATCAACGAGCAACGGTATCCCGGCTCAGTTAATTGCTTGAAATCACGCAGCGCTTTTCGTGCCCCGTGCGCTTGTTCAGTCACATTGTACAGCCGCCCGTACAAAGCACCGATATTGAGTGGAAACTGTCCGTTACCAAAGGCGTCGAGAACCGCCTCGGCGCTTTCATCGTTCCACTCGAGCAAGTTTTTGTACATGTCTTTGAAGGCATCATTTAGAGTTTGTCCGTTGTTAGGTCGTATCTCGGGAATCGGGACAACAACCCAGTAGCATTTGAGGAAGTCATTGATCTGGTTCTGCCATTGGTCGCGACCACTCTCGATCTTGCCATAGGCATGATCGGAAATTTTCTTAAATTCATTTAACACCTGGTCATGAGCTTTCTGTGCAAGGTCCTCGGCTAAGTCATTTGAGACGATTGCGAAAAACCTATTTGGCAATGAAGCAACCAGTTTTTGCTTCTCCGATGGTTCTTTAAACAGTCTAAGACCCTGCTCATGCAACCAACCGTCGACAAGAGGCTGCCCATACAAATATGGAAAAATGATCGCATCAGGTCCGCAGTTCTCGCAGACAACTTTCATTGCTTGCCATGAAAGGTATGACAGCAGGTAACTGCCTGACCATAGGTCACTCGTTTTTCGCGAGGCTGCAATGAAATCTTGGACAGGTCCAATGGAAAACAATAATAGAGATGCTTCGTTTACATGAATGCCAGCCCCGGCTAACGCTGATGTAAGATGCTTGTGATCCCAAATGGAATGGTCAGGTATTCGCGTGTCAGCTGGAAGTAAGTCCCAGAGCTCACCAAACTTTTCGCTGCCATACCCTTCCATTTTCAATAGCTCGGGCAACTCACGCCATAATGATAGATATCGCAACCAGAGACGTCGGGACTCGTCAGCATCATTGTATGTGCCAGCGATCGTTCGGATTGCTCTGGTCACTATCTCTTGCAACGCATCGATATCAGTGGCTTGCATGGATTCCAATTTGATCCGGCTACCGGAAAGTGGATGCCTAATTTCCGGAGATTCCAGAAACCTCTGCACGTAGTACTTACCATCTTGTGGGAAGTTGTACCGATCCGCAGCTGATGCAACATGGTCGGCAGTAATCACAGCATCAGGTATGTTTTCCCGTGTGCCAAGAATAATCTCAATGTGCTGCTGCGCAACCTCCTTATGAGGTCGTGAACTTTGCATTAAAATTGCAGTCTTTTCTGCCGGATCGTGAAGAAGAGCGAGAAGTTTGAGCCTCGTAGTATCAATCTTCATAAACAGCCTCATCTAAGTGGAACTTGCACTACATCAAAATTTTCCTCTATGAATCTTGCTGCCCTTTCCCATTCCTCCTCAGTTATTTGACCGGTTGCAGTTTTTGTAAGGAAAAGGCTAAACACCGGTACTATCCTTCTATTTGAAAGGCTTTTAGCCGCCACCACGAGGGAGCTTCCCTGCCGAGGATTAAGTGATCCAATAATCTTCTGGGAGATGCTTCCACTTTTTATTCCTTCGTGGATGGCATTCATAACATCTTTGATCAGATCCTCCCATCCGCCATATTCCTTACCAATGCCAATGAAACAGGCTTTTTGTGAGACAGTCGGGAATTCAGGCCGGCTTGCTGTTTCAGAAACATTATGCTCAGTGTGCTCCCCCAAGGTTTGCCGCGCTCCATCAATTGCCTCTGTAATGGTACTTGCGAGATCATCACGGGTAAGAAACTTTCGGGCCACTGGTTGAAAAGAGCCAAATCCTCTTCGTGACCTTCTGCCGAGTCCACCGAGAAGCCATGCAACTCCAAGGAAGCTCAATCGTGTGTCAAAATATGCATCATCGCCATAATATGGGTTTGAGCTCACTGTAACCTGTAATTTTGTTCCGGGAGTTATACCGTCAAAAGGAACATTCTCTCTTCGCGGCAAAGGATGAAAGCTGTCAATTTCAGATCTGCCTATTAGTGTACCTGCTCTCAAAAGTACCCTCGACTGCCCAGCATTCTCTCCTGAACCACCGAAGACATCAGTCTCTAATTTGACAATTTTTTTAACATCTCCATCCACTAATCCACCGGCTAACGCCCTGAACCACCATCTTAACACCCCTCTAAGAGAAGGAACGCGGAACTCTATTCTGCCTTGACCCTTCTTTTGTTTTTCACCTGCTAAGAACATAGGGGTAACGACTTCGAATTCAAAAGTCAAAGATTTTAGTTCCATACTATTCTCCATCAAACCCTTGAGGTTTTCTTCGCTTCAACTCCTCTTCATAGCGAGGCTCGCCTGCCAGCGCGCTTGGACAGGCGAGAGGTGAGAATCATTATGTATCAAATATACTATTTCCAGTTTCTTTACAACACAAAAAGAACGTTCTCGGAATGTTCTTTTAGTACTGCATTTTACTTTTGTCAAGCTCGATGTGATACCGTATTTTTCCATATTCTCCGCTGCTTTGGATCTCATAGTATGGTGCCAGTTTTGGACCCAATTCTTTGCGCAGTATTCGGCGCACGTTTGAAGCACTTTTGGTCAATCGCTGCGCCCTCTCAACACCTGAAATAGTCTTCATAATGCGTTCCTTATTGCCTACCGGCGGAGAGAGACTGATATATATTCTTCTTAGCTCTTCCTGATCTTTCTGAGAAAAACTTTTTCCGACCAGGACAGGTTGTTTCTGCTTGGCAACAAAAAGATAAAAAGCAAAATCAAATGGCTGAAGCTTTATCTTTTTTTCTCCTATATGCACCGAACAATTGCTTTTATCGAAGATGAGTCTGGGAATAGCCTCAAGCTCATCAATTCCTTCCTGTGCTATTTCAACGAGTTCGCTAAAGGTTGCCTCGGGATGCTCTCTGAGAAGAGGTAGCTTCTCGCGAAGGCTGATATAAGGCACCTCAGATAACACAATCTGCTGTTCCTCTTGTAAAGTTTCAGGAAAATACTTCTTAGACTTCTCAAGTTCATCGCTAACCAAAACATGATAAAGCTTGTCGTGTTTCCTGCCAAATAACGATAGGGCAAAAGCCATTGCTACACTCATAGTCTTCCTTCCACCAGCGAGGGAACAATGTAGTACCGTATTTCGATCCTGCGTTTTTTTTCTTACAAAATCACATATGATGTTCGGGATTAATTTATTATCTCTGTCAGAACGAATATCGTGTAACTCTATAGATTCTTCCTTTGCCACGATGACATGTGTTTCCGGATCGAATGATGGCTTTATCATTTGGTAATGCTCACAAAGCCTTATGATCTCATGACCAAGTGATGGAGGCGATAATAGCTTTTCCTTCCCTTCTGCCGTCGTCACAACATAAATCTCATTGATTTGGAGTTTACGCTGGACCATCAACGCGTAAAGTGTTTCAGTCACAACCTGCGGTGTCATCCCGGTCACCGCAAAAAGTATATGACTGCCACGACCCTGATTGCCTTTACTCATGCAAGATGCATTCCTTAAATGGTTAATATTTAGATTTAATTCGATTCAAGAAACCACACATTCCAATTATCTCAAGGCAAATCATGCAGTAGATTCTAGTCCAAATGACAAAACCAACGTGAAATCAGCTTTCTCAATTTGTAAATTTAACTAGCTACTT
>Ga0272448_1006972_pt1 | contig 12058 bp, 10 predicted proteins | sample YNPCB0191_FD_202220 | JGI IMG/M metagenome (GOLD analysis project Ga0272448, IMG submission 202220) | Hot spring sediment microbial communities from Yellowstone National Park, WY, United States - YNP-CB-019-1 | ecosystem: Environmental > Aquatic > Thermal springs > Hot (42-90C) > Sediment... | reverse complement strand
AGAAAAAGAAAAAGTCATAACGGTTGTTGACAAAAGGCATTTTACCAAGGAAGGAATCAGAAGAAATGAGGTTCCCGATGAAGAAGAGAAAAACTCTAAACTAAATCCTTCAAATGAAACAGAAAAGGAAGAGTCGCCGAAAAAGGAAAAAAAGTCAGACCCTTCTTTTGGCGAACTGATAATGTTTATTGTCCACAACGCTCTTGCTGCTTTGGGGAAATTGCAGGGCGGTTTGGGAAGCGGAGAAGTGAACCTTGAAGCGGCGGCAACTATGATAGAATGGCTTGATGCTGTTCAGAGAAAGACGAAAGGAAACCTCTCCGAAGAGGAAGAAAAAGTGTTGAGAGACTATGTTTATGAACTAAAGATGCTCTATATTGAAGCAAGGCAGGGGAAAAAATGAGAAAATTTCTTATTTTTGTTCTTCTCTTTTGTTTGAGTTTGGCGTTTCAGGGTCAGGAAAAATCTTCCTCAGAGCCGATTGTCCTTAATCCTGAAGAAATAAAGAAAATGGTCTCAACATCAGCGACTGAGGTTAGCGGTGAGAATGCTGAAGCGGTAATTCGCGGCTTTATAATCAAGATTCAGGAAACCCAAGACCCTTCAGAACAGCGCTCAATTGTGCAAGACCTTTATGACGACTGTCTGTCTTTTGGGCTGAACCCGTCTCCCGATACAGCGGAAATTTTTCTTGCTATGGCTATCCAGGCTAAGCAGAAGGGTGATCTTGAGGGCTTCAGCAGATATCTTGATTACGGACTGATGTTTGACCAGAAAAATCCTGCGATTCATCAAGCCCTTGCGACAGTAACTCTGGAAAATAAAGGGCTTTTGTCCTTTGAGTATTTCTTTCAGGCGTTTGCGGGATGGCTCTATTCTTTTACCAACTTTGAAAGCAGATATGTGGCTCTTGCAAACCTTGCGCTTTGGATAAGGACTTTCAGTTTTTTACTTCTTGCGGTGATATCAATTATTTTGTTTATAAGATACAATTCGCTTGTCCGCCACGATGTTGAGGAGAGACTTCAAATTGATGATGAAAAACTTAAGAAAACGGCAGGTTATCTTTTGCTGTTTCTTCCCTGCGTAATTTTGCTTTCAGGTTATTGGCTTGTTGTCTATTGGGCGGCGATTTTCTTGATTTATGCCAGATGGCAGGAAAAGATAATAACAATTTTTTCTGTTTTGTTGTTTCTTGTTTCAGGGGCGCTTTCGCTAAATCTTCAGCACGAACTTTTTCTTTCAATGTATCCGCCCCATTTTTCAAATGTAAGATGTTATTCAAATAGGATTGATATTGGCCCAGATATGATTTTAACATCTCATACAGATCCTAATGATCCCCTTTCAGACACATACACTTTTGTTCTTGCTAACAGGTATCTCCTTCATAGAAGTTATGTTCAGGCGGAAAAACTTTATACCGAACTTTTAAAAAGAAAGCCGGATGACCCTTACATTATGAACAATCTTGGGTGCCTCTATTTTTACCAGCAGAGGATAGCCGAAGCGATAAATGAATGGAGCAAAGCGATAGACGCAAAACCAAATTTGGCTGTGGCATATCTTAACAGGTCTTTGGGCAAAAACAAACAATTTGATTTTGATGGCGCAAAAGAGGATCAGGATAAGTGTAGATCGTTAGACCCTGTTTTATATCAGCAATTTACAGAAACGCAGGTTGACGAATTAATTCCCCTTCCATACTATCCTTCGCTTGAATCAACCAAAAATATGGCGGTTGAGCAATTTAAGCATTTCAACAAAAGTCTGCAAGGTCCTTTAAAGCCAACGCAATCAAGAATTGCCCTTTTGTACAGGCCTGCATTTTCTATAGGAACTATTGTCTTTTTCGGAGCGGCTCTCTTTGTTTTAATGACAAAAAAGAGGGAAAAATTTGCAAGGTCTTGCTATAAATGCGGAAGGGCTTACTGCTCTCAGTGCAAAACTTCTCTGGAGTTTGAATCGTTCTGCGGACAGTGTGTTCATCTTTACATAAAGCAAGACGGTGTTTCACCTCAAGCGCGTATGCAAAAGAACTACGAAGTTGAAGTTTTTAACAAGAAAGGAAAGATTATAAGAGCAGTTTTGGCGCTTCTTTCTCCCGGAGCGGGGCATATATGGGAAGGACACATTTCATCTGGTTTTGTCATTTTGATTCTTTGGCTTGTTTTTCTATCGGGTTTCGTTTCAAGGATTTTTGCATATCCAATGCCCTACGCATCTGTGGGAGGAACTTCGCACAGCGCTTATAATTTTATAGCAATATTGTTTATGGTTGTTTTGTGGTTCCTTTTTGGACTTGCCAAAGCTTTGTCAAGACAAACAGCCAACCTTAGTCTGTTGAGGAGGTAGATATGGCTCTTACGGGAACTCTCGGAGATTTTCCTGTTCCGGATATTCTTCAACTTATAGCGCTTCAGAAAAAAACGGGCTACCTTACGCTTAAGGCAAGCGAAAGCGAGGTGGTTACTGTCACATTTCTTGACGGAATGATTGTTGGCGCTGATTCTCTCAACAAGAGGTTGGAAGAGCGTTTAGGTCATGTTTTGACAAAAAGTGGAAAACTCACAAGAGAAGAATTGAGCAAAGCGCTTGAAATTCAGAAGAAAACCTTACAAAGATTGGGATATATTCTTGTAACTGAAGGGTTTATTGAAAAAGAAACATTAAAGCATGCGCTTGCAATTCAGATGCAACAGACAATTTACCGCCTTTTCAGATGGAAAACGGGAGAATACAATTTTCAGCCGCAAGAGCATGTTGATTGGGATAAAGACAATGTGGAGCCGATGAGCACCGAAAGCATAATGATGGAAGGGGTCAGGATTGTAGATGAATGGCCTCTGATTGAAAAGAAGATTCCCAATTTTGATGTTGTTTTTGAAAAAATCCCTCTTCCCCAGCCGCCGATTGTTGACGAAAGGGCTGAATCGGTTGGTCTTGAAGAGGTATGGGACGCTTTTGGCGACTTTTCTTCTTCACACAAGAAAGAAAGCAAGAAAGCATCTGACGGCGTAGTGAGACTTTCTCAAGATGAAATGGCTGTTTATCAAAAAGTCAATGGAATACTGACTGTTCAGGAACTCATAGACCACTGCGGCTTATCTGAGTTTGACACTTGCAAAGCGCTTTTTGAACTTTTGAACAGGCAATTAATAAAGAAAAAAGTAGAAGCAGTTCTTCCAGTTGAAGAAGAAGAAAAAATGCCCGTAAGAGTGCTCCAAGGGCTTGGCATTGTTGCGCCATATATTCTAACAGCTTGGGTTATTCTATCAGTTTTGCTTATACCATTTCACCCGTTGGACCACTTTCCTTCACAAATGAGCCCCTATGTAAAGGACCATCATGTCGTAGCAACAAGAATACTCATTCATAAGGCGGAAAAGGGCGTTTGGATATATCAAATTTTTAATGGTGACCTTCCTCCGTCTCTTGAAGCGGTGGCTGAACAAGGCATCCTTCAGTCAAAGGATTTGTATGACGCTTCACGAAATCCGCTTATTTACGAAGCAACCGAAGAGGGTTACACTCTTGCGGGAAAGAGCAGCGATGGGAATCTGATGGACGACCTTACATTGTATTCGGTAAAATCAGGGGATTGAGCAGAGCGATTTGACAAAACATAATTTTTATGCTATGATAAAGTTGTTTCGTTAGTTTTTTGTAGTGTGTTTGTTTTTTTTAAGGAGTACTAAATGGCAGAAGGAAAAGTTAAGTGGTTCGATGAAAAAAAGGGTTATGGATTCATTACGACAGATGGCGGCAAAGATGTGTTTGTTCACTACAGCGCCATTCAGGGCGATGGATTCAAAAAGTTGGTTGAGGGTGAAAGAGTCTCTTTTGAAGTAAAAGAGAGTCAAAAGGGGCCTCAGGCTGAAAAAGTAATGCATATTCGTTAAACCATAAAAAGACCTTTTAAAAGGGGGACCAAATGGTCCCCCTTTTTTTATACCCAAAAATTGATAAGTTGAACTTGAGATTTTTCTTAGATAGATTTATTATAACCTATTTGAAGGGATATTTTAAAAAAGAATGGTTATTTTATTTTCAGAAAAAAGCAAACCTGCAGATATAGAAGAAGCAAAGAAGATTTTGGAAAAATCAGGAGTGAATTTCATTTTTCAAAAATCGGGGAAAAACAGTGCTTTGGTGATTTCGTCTTCTCTTTCTCCGAAAAAAATAGAGGAAATAAAAAAACTGTCAAAAGTTGAAGAAATTTTTTTGAATGAAAAAGAAACTTTTCTCACATCTTCGCGCTTTAGCGAAAAGAGAAAAAACTTCAAGATTTTAAATTGGAAATGGAAAGAAGATTCACTTTTCTTTGCCGCTGGACCTTGCGCTGTTGAAAACGAAAAAGTCCTTGAAGATATTGCAAAAACTGCAAAAAAGTGCGGGGCAAAAATTTTAAGAGGGGGTTCTTTCAAGCCCAGAACAAGCCCTTATTCCTTTCAGGGACTTGGCGAAAAAGGCTTAAAAATTCACAGAAAAATTTGTGACAAGTTTGAACTTTTTATGATGAGCGAGGTTCTTGACAAAAGCGATCTTCCTCTTGTGAGCCGATATTCTGACATAATTCAGATTGGCAGTAGAAATATGCAGAATTTTCCGCTTTTAAAAGCGGTGGGAAAACTTAAAAAGACGGTTTTGCTCAAGAGAAATTTTGGCTCTACGAGAGAGGAGTTTCTACTTGCGGCGGAATATATTTTAAATGAGGGAAATGAAAATGTAATTCTTTGTGAGAGAGGAATTAGAGGATTTAATCCAGCCGGGAAAAATGTTTTTGATCCGGCCTCTTTGCAAAAACTTAAGGAGGAGACTTGGCTTCCTGTGATAGTTGACCCTTCACATTCTGCGGGAGAATCAAAATATGTCGGAACAATAGCAAAATCAGCGCTTGTCGCGGGCGCTGACGGGCTTATGATTGAAATTCATCCGGAGCCTCAAAAAGCATTTTCTGACTCTCATCAGTCTCTTAAATTGAACGAATTTGAAAAACTTGTTGCAGAATTGAAGAAAATTTGCCAAGCAGTGGGAAAAAGGATTGAATAATGCTAAGGATTTTTAACACATTAAGCAGAGAAATTGAAGAGTTTAAACCTATTGATTTTCCAAAAGTGAAAATGTACTCTTGCGGGCCTACTGTTTATGATTACGCCCACATAGGAAACTTCAGAACTTTTGTCACTGTTGATTTTTTGAGAAGATATTTGAAATGGAAAAAGTATGAAGTGTTGAGCGTTATGAACATAACCGACATAGACGACAAGACGATAAAGAAATCAAATGAAGAAGGTGTTTCGTTAAAGGATGTGACTTTAAAATATGAAAACGCTTTTTTTGAAGATTTGAAAACACTGAATTGTATGAAATCAGATATTCATCCTCGCGCAACAGAGCATATTGATGAGATGATACAACTTTGCACAGACCTTGAAAAAAAAGGTCTGACCTATATTTCTCAGGGCTCTCTCTATTTCAGGATATCAAGTTTTGAAAAATACGGAATTTTAAGCAAGATTGACAAAGAAGGCATTCTTGAGGGAGCGAGAATTGACAGCGACGAATACGAAAAAGAGTCGGCGAGGGATTTCGTCCTTTGGAAGGGGAAAAAAGAGGGAGAGCCGTTTTGGGGCAGTCCTTGGGGAGATGGAAGACCCGGCTGGCATCTTGAATGTTCTGCTATGAGCAGAAAATATCTCGGTGAAATGTTTGACATACACACAGGAGGAGTTGATCTGATTTTCCCTCACCACGAAAACGAAATAGCCCAAAGTTGCGGGGCTACGGGGATTGAGCCGGTAAAATATTGGTTCCACATTGAACACCTTCTTGTCAACGGCGAAAAGATGTCAAAATCAAAAGGGAACTTTTATACATTAAGAGACCTTGTTCAAAAGGGTTATGACCCGATGGCTATAAGATTTCTCCTTTTGAGCGTTCCATACAGGAAAAGGCTAAATTTCACTCTTGAAGGAATAGAGTCGGCGAAAAGTTCAATAAAAAGGATAGAGAGTTTCAAGATTAGACTTGAGGATGAAAAAGAAAAATACCAAAAAACAGAATCTCTTTTCAATTTGGAAGAACTTAAAAACCTCAAGAAAAAGTTTGAAGAAAGTCTTGAAGACGACCTCAACACTGCGGAAGCGCTGGGCGGTATTTTTGAATACATCAGAGAAGCGAACAGTTTAATGGACAAAGGGGAGTTTTCAAAAGAGGGAGTAGATTTGTCCTTTGAATTGATTTCAGAATTTGAAGAAATTTTTGGAATATCAGTTTATAAAAAGGAAATTCTCAAAGAGGAAGTTGAAAGAAAAATATTGGAAAGAGAAGAAGCAAGAAAAAGGAAAGATTTTGCCCTTGCCGACAAAATAAGGAACGAATTGAAAGAAAAAGGCGTTATTCTTGAGGATACGCCAAAGGGAGTAAGATGGAGGAAAGAATGAAACAAAAAGAGATCAAAAGAAAAGAAATTCTTAACGCCGGGGGAATTGCGAGGTCTTTATCAAGACTCGCCCTTGAAATATTTGAAAGGCAGCAGGGACAAAAAGATTTTGCTTTCATTGGAATACAGAGGAGAGGAGTTCCTTTGGCAAAAAGAATTGCCAAAAAACTTAAAGAGATGGAAAAACTTGATATAGAAGTCGGGGCTCTTGACATAAACCTTTACAGAGACGATTTCTCAACAGTCGGGACCGCTCCGGTTTTGAGAGGGACAAATGTTCCATTTACGGTTGAGGAAAAGACAATAATTTTGGTTGACGATGTTCTTTTTACCGGAAGAACAATAAGAGCAGCCCTTGAAGCGATAGTTGACATAGGCAGGCCTAAAAAAGTTGAACTTGCTGTTTTTGTTGACAGAGGGCACAGAGAGCTCCCGATTCAGGCGGACTATGTGGGGCTTTCCCTCAACACGAGAAGAGAAGACAATGTGGAACTTCATCTTATTGAAACTGACGGAAAAGACTCTTTAATACTGGAAAGCGGAAAATAGGAGAGAAAAATGAAATTAGGCAAACATCTTCTTGGAATTGAAGGATTGTCAAAAGAGGAAATAAACCTTATTCTTGACACCGCAGAAAAGATGAGAGAGGTGTCTGAAAGGCCGATTAAGAAAGTTCCAGCCTTGAGGGGAAAGCTAATTGTGAACCTCTTTTTTGAGCCGTCAACAAGGACAAGGTCTTCTTTTGAAATAGCGGAAAAGCGCCTTTCGGCTGACACTTTGAATTTTTCAACAGGGACAAGTTCTGTTCTCAAAGGGGAAACCCTACTTGACACGGTCTTAAACATTGAAAGAATGCAGCCGGACGCTTATGTGATGCGCCACGCTTCACCCGGGTCGTGCGGATTCATAACAAATTACATCAAGGGGTCAGTTATAAACGCAGGAGACGGCCCGCACGAACATCCAACTCAGGCGCTCCTTGACGCTTTGACTATAAGGCAGAAAAAGGGAGGATTTGAAAAACTTGATGTTCTCATCTGCGGCGACATAACACATTCAAGAGTTGTTAGGTCTAATATCCATCTCCTTAAAACAATGGGAGCGAATGTTACTGTTTCAGGTCCAGCGACGATGATGCCTCCATACATTGAGAGAATGGGCGTGAAGGTAGAAACAAATTTTGAAAAAGCGCTTTCCCAAAAAGATGTTGTGATGATGCTCAGAATACAACTTGAAAGGCAGGAAAAGGCGCTCTTTCCTTCGTTGAAGGAATATTTTCTGACTTACGGCTTGACTGAAGAGAGGTTAAAGTTGTGCGACAGTAAGTGTATAGTGATGCACCCCGGTCCTATAAACAGAGGAGTGGAGATTTCTTCGGAAGTGGCAGACTGCAAAGATTCAGTGATTCTTGATCAGGTTGAAAACGGCGTTGCGGTAAGAATGGCTGTGCTGTATTTGCTTTTGGGCGGAGGCGAAGATGAAACTTCTAATTAAAAACGGAAGAGTGATTGACCCGCAAAACGGAATTGACGAAACCCTTGATATTTTAGTATCAAACGGCAAAATTCTTTCTATTGACAAAAAAATATCTGTTTCAAAGGATGTTGAAACATTTGACGCAAGCGGTCTTGTTGTCGCTCCCGGTTTTATAGATATTCATTGTCACTTGAGAGAGCCGGGTTACGAAAGAAAAGAAACAATAGAAAGCGGGTTAAAAGCCGCTCTTTACGGAGGTTTTACCGCCGTTTGCTGTATGGCGAACACCAACCCCGTCAACGACAACGCCGGAATAACAAATTTTATTCTGGAAAAAGCGAAAAAAGTAAGCAAAGTAAAAGTTTACCCTGTGGGTGCTTTGAGCAAAGGACAAAAGGGCGAAGAACTTGCCAATTATGCTGAGATGAAGGAAGCGGGAGTTTGGGCGGTTTCAGACGACGGAAATCCAGTAATGAACACCGCCTTAATGCGTCACGCTCTTGAATATGCTGGTTCTTTGGGCATTTTAGTGATTGACCACGCTGAAGACAAATATTTGTCAGAAGGCGGGTGTATGAATGAAGGAGCGGTTGCAACAAGACTTGGACTAAGAGGAATTCCTTCAGAAGCGGAACTTATCCAAATCAGAAGGGACACGGCTCTTTCAAAACTCACAAACCAGAGAATCCATATTGCTCATGTTTCGTCAAAGTATTCAGTTGAATCAATAAGAGTTGCAAGAAAAAGAAAAATTATGGTTACCGCCGATATCACACCCCACCACTTCACCCTTACCGAAGAAGAAGTCAAATCTTTTGACACAAACTATAAAATGAACCCTCCATTGAGAACAGAAGAAGATATAAAGGCGCTGGTGGAAGGGTTGAACGACGGAACAATAGACTGCATAGCGACAGACCACGCCCCTCATTCTTATGAAGAGAAAATGGTGGAGTTTGACAAAGCTCCGAACGGGATAATAGGCTTTCAAACAGCCGTTCCACTCGCCATAGAAAAACTTGTTCTAAACGATCAAATTTCGCTTAAGAGAATGGTTGACGCTTTCTCCTCAGCGCCCGCAAGAATTATTGGGCTTGAAAACAAAGGCAACCTTTCGGTCGGGAGCGACGCAGATTTGACGATTTTTTCATTGAGAAAAGAGACTCTTCTGAAGAAAGAGGACATAAAATCACTGAGCAAAAATTCGCCTTTCATCGGGAAGAAAATAAAAGGCGCAGTTATGGCGGTAGTCATTGACGGAAATTTGTTCAGATTAAGGGAAAAGTAGTTGGCTAAAAGGGAAATTTACTTTGAATGCGAAGCTTGCGGAGCAAAAAGCCCGAAATGGCTTGGAAGATGCCCATCCTGCAGCGCTTGGGATTCATTTGTTGAAGTGAAGGAAGAAAAGGACGCCCCATTTGTTTCCGTTCAGGAAAAAAGTCAAAAACTTTCTGAAATAGAAGAAAAAAGCTTCAAAAGAATTTCCACCCAAATATCAGAATTTGACAGAATTCTTGGAGGGGGGATTGTTGAGGGCTCAACGATTCTTTTGGGCGGCGACCCCGGAGTGGGAAAATCAACACTCCTGCTTCAAACTCTGGGCAACATAGGAAAAAATAGAATTGTCCTTTACTCAAGCGCTGAAGAGTCTTTGGCGCAGATTGCCGAAAGGGGCAGAAGAATCTCAAAAGAATCAAACTATCTTGAAATTCTTTCTTCAACTTCCCTTGAAAACATTATCGGAACAGCGGAAGATATAAAAGCGTCTGTTCTTGTTGTTGATTCAATACAAACAATTTTTTCTGAAAGGGTTCCCGCAGCGCCGGGAAGTTTAGCCCAAATAAGAGAATGCTCTTTTTCTTTGGCCCAGTTTTCCAAAACGAAAAACATCGCTGTTTTTGTCGTTGGACATATAACTAAAGAGGGAATAATTGCGGGTCCGAAAGCGCTTGAACATATAGTTGATGTCGTTTTATACCTTGAAGGAGACAACTACAAGAACTTTAAGGTTTTGAGAGCTCAGAAAAACCGATTTGGAACAACGAATGAAATAGCCCTTTTTGATATGACGGAGGAAGGGCTCAAAGAAGTTAAAAATCCTTCGGAAGTTCTTTTAAGAGACAGAATGGTTGGAGAGGCTGGCTCATCAATTGGAATTTCAGTTGAAGGAACGAGAGCGATTCTTTTTGAAATTCAATCGCTTTTTTCACCTTCCGCCTTTGGCTTGGCAAAAAGGATGAGTGTCGGTTTTGACAGGAACAGAATGCAGTTGCTGACCGCCGTCATTGAAAGGGCTACAAGGTTTATGATGGGGGACAAAGACATTTTCATAAATGTTGTAGGAGGGGTTGCGGTGGATGACCCCGGACTTGACCTTCCACTGTGTTTTTCAATATTTTCTCAAATTAAAAACAAAGCGATTCCAGATGATATGGCTTCTTTTGGAGAGGTTGGGCTTTTAGGCGAGGTGAGAGCGACATCATACCCGTTAAAAAGGATTAAAGAGGCTCAGGCGCTGGGGTTTAGGAGAGTTGTTCTTCCAAAATCTGACTTCGAAAGAATTGACTACAAAGAAAAAACACCCGAATTGATAAAAGTCTCATCGTTAAAAGACGCTTTAAAAATTTTTTCATATTGAAATTTTCCAAAAAAGCAGAAATAAAATTAATGTGATAGAATTACATCGTGAGCGATGATAACTTTTTTGTAAAAAACCTAAAGAAAGAAATTTCAAAATGGGTTGAAGAAGGTATAATATCCCGCGAACAGGCTGAAAAAATCGTTTCAAGATACAAAATTATTGAAGAGGCGGAAGAGAAAGCGGGGTCTTCAAAATTAATTACTGTAATTTCAATAATGGGAAGCCTTCTTGTGGGCATAGGCATAATCCTATTTATCGCTTCCAATTGGGGGATGATACCGAAGTGGGGCAAACTCTTTATAATATTTGCGTCGCTTTTTTCAAGTTACGCTCTTGGCTACTTTCTTAGATATGAAAGAAAAAATTATCCCAAAGTCGGAGGGGCGCTTATATTTCTTGGGACTTTAATTTTTGGCGCCGCTATTTTTCTGATTGCTCAGATTTACAACATTTCTGTCCATTACCCCAACGGTCCTTTGATGTGGGCAATTGGCGTTCTTCCGCTTGCTTATTTGTTAAGATTCAAGACAATTCTTTTTCTTGTTCTTGCTGATTTGGTCGTCTGGCTGCCGATGGAACTTACTTTTCATATTTCCTCTTACGGTTCGGGAATGATTTATTTTGTTATGTTTCTTTTTATGGGACTCTGTTATTTTTCTTTGGGGCTTACGCAGTCCCAATTTGATTACACAAATGAATTATCAAAAGTTTATGTTGTTCTCGGAGCGGCGCTCACATTTGGCGCGGGATATGTTTTCACTTTTGAGATTGCGAAAGATAGAATTAAAACAGGCAGTGATTTTGCCCCATTTCTTTGGGGGTTTTCCATTGTTTTTACATCTCTGTTTTTGTTAAATCTTTTCTTTGTTAAAAAAGACAAATTCATTCTAATTGAAAATTTGGTTGCGCTCTTCATTTTTGTTTTCGGGGTTTGGTATTTATTGACTGCGCCTTCGGAAAACGAAAAAATGCGCGGAGATTTTTTTGTAGTTATCATAAATGTTATTTATGCCCTGATGATTGTAGGAATCATATTTGTCGGGTTTAAAAAGAAAAATAAAATTTACATAAATGTGGGATTGTTGTTTTTTGTCCTTGATATTTTTGCAAGGTATTTTGATTTCTTTTTTAAACTTCTCCCCCGTTCAATATTCTTTATTGTTGGAGGGCTGCTTCTAATTTTTGGAGGAGTTTTCCTTGAGAAAAAAAGAAGAAAAGTGCTCAAATCTTTCAACATAGAGGAGGAGAAGGTATGAGAATTAAGTTTATTCTTCTTGTTCTTCTGCAGTGCCTTCTTCTTGTCGGTATGATAGGGATGAGAGAAATCTGGATTGCAAAAGGAACAAAAATAAAATTGAAATGTGTTCCTGTTGACCCAAGAGATATTTTCAGAGGAGACTATGCGCGGCTGAATTACCAAATATCCTCTTTAGACCTTGATTCATTGAACTGCAAAGAAACCTTCAAAAAAAACGACAAGATTTATGTTTCTTTAA
>Ga0272448_1006971_pt1 | contig 12061 bp, 18 predicted proteins | sample YNPCB0191_FD_202220 | JGI IMG/M metagenome (GOLD analysis project Ga0272448, IMG submission 202220) | Hot spring sediment microbial communities from Yellowstone National Park, WY, United States - YNP-CB-019-1 | ecosystem: Environmental > Aquatic > Thermal springs > Hot (42-90C) > Sediment... | reverse complement strand
ATCAGGTAGTATGTATGTTTTTTCTGGCTGGAATAATCTAAAAGATATTTTAATAGCAATTGATGAATTGGGTTTTATCACAGTAAATCATATTATTTGGAAATATCAGTTTGGAGTAGTAACGAAAAGAAAATTTGTTACATCACATTATCATTGCCTTTATGTCTGCAAAGATGATGAGAAGCGGAAATTTTTCCCTTATTCAAGATATGGGAAAGAAGAAGATGATAAAGATGGTGGCAGTTTACATTATAAAGATAAAGAGGATGTTTGGATAATCAAAAGAGAATACTGGACAGGCGACCAGAAAACTCCCACAAAGTTGCCAGCAGAACTGATAAAAAAGATACTTATGTATTCAAGCGAGGAGGGAGATATTGTTTTAGACCCATTTTTGGGTTCGGGCCAAGTTGCGGTTGTCAGTAAAATGCTAAATAGACAGTATATTGGATTTGAAATTGTAAAAGAATATTACAAATTCGCAAAAGAAAGATTAAAAAATAATATTTATAGGGTTGGGGGAAAAGACGAGAAACCAACTATAAAATGGATACATTAACAATTTTTAATAGTGTAATATAATTAGGTCAAATTATGAGGCCATATTATACAGATGGAAAAAGGACAATATATTTAGGAGATTGCTTGGAGGTAATGAAAATATTTCCTGATAAGAATTTTGATATGATTTTGAGCGATTTGCCCTATGGAACTACTGCTTGTGAATGGGATACGATTATTCCTTTTGAGCCACTATGGGGGCAATACAAAAGAATTATCAAAGACAATGGAGCGATAGTTCTAACAGCTTCACAACCATTTACAAGTATGTTGGTGATGAGTAATTTGAAGATGTTTAAGTATGAGTGGATATGGGAGAAAACAAGAGGAGTTGGTTTTTTAGCAGCAAAGAAAATGCCACTAAGAGTTAGTGAAAATATATTAGTTTTTTATTCCAAACAACCAACATATAATCCACAGAAATTCAAAGGTAAGCCATATAAGGCACATCCAGGAGGGAGCAAAAGCAACGGTATTTATGGGAGAGACTCGGCCTTTTTCCACAAAGGAAATGAAGAGGGAAATATGTTTCCAAGAAATGTTATCAAATTCAAGATAGAAAGAGGACTCCACCCCACCCAAAAACCAGTAGCCCTTTTTGAATATCTTATAAGGACCTACACCAATGAAGGCGACATAGTTCTGGATAATTGTATGGGAAGCGGCACAACCCTTGTCGCTGCCAAACGGACTGGCAGAAGAGCAATAGGAATAGAAATCAATGAAAAATATTGCAAAATAGCAAAGCAAAGGCTGGCACAGGAAGTATTGTTTTGAGAGCAAACTTATGAAGAAATGGAATAATGACTATCTGATGATACTAGTCTTGATTGCCTTGTGTTTCATCGGAGGATGTAATCGATTTCCAGGCAAAGTTGTCAAAACATCTCCAGCCACTACCGACAGAGAAAATGTGCTGGTTTTTTATGATACATTACAAATGCATACTAGATTCGTCGTAATTTATCAAGGCCGATGGCTGGATAAGGCTGGAGTATCACATTACATTTATACGATAACAGACCGAGTTACGATGGACGAGTATATTGCCATAACTGGTGTTGCTTTGGAGCGACCGTCTTTGCATCCACTGGATTACCGCAATATTATCATAGGTGGTTTACGCCACCAAAATAGGAGAAGCACAGATGGCCAATATTACCATAACCGAAGAAGACCTAGGACGCATCGTTCTGGTAGCGATGCATCTGGGAGCCGGAGAGAATCCCGTAACAGCCAATAGAGAATACATTAAAGATAAGGTTGAGAGGATGATACATAATCCCTTGATGGCCTGGACTGTGCTTGACCTGACGAGGCGTGGTCGTTTGCGGGAATGGTTGGCCTATTGGGACAAAGATGGGAAAGTTTTTAGTCTGGAGCAGGTGTTTTAATGTTGGCAGTAAATTTTGAGAAGAAAAGTGTCCGTGCCTTGAGATTAGGCGAACAGCCAGGTAAGGGCGAAGACTTGATAGATTTTACTCCGTTTGATGTGACTGTTGGTTGCTGGATGTGCGAATATTTTGTCGAGAGTTTGGTGGGTGACTGCAAGAACAGGAAGTATAGGTTGACTTGTGCTGGGTGTTTTCACAATGCCGCCAAAGCATGGGAAATTCAATAAAAAGGTGTTGACATTGATTTTGTATTGTGTTATTATCTATACTGTGGGTGGCTGGACAACTTCCGCTACCTACTCTTAACTCCCTCGAAAGCGTTCGATGATGAGTGTGCTTCCTGGTCAAGCGGGAATGTCCTGTGAAGCCCTCGTCTCGACGCTTTTTTAGTTGTAAGATGATATTGACTTAGATTTTCCAAATGCATAATGGCCCCTTCGTCTAATGGTTAGGACACCACTCTTTCAAGGTGGTGGTGCTCGGTTCGATCCCGGCAGGGGCTACCATCGCAGCACAGCATTAACTTGCAAATAACTTTTTAATATCAATCAGAAGAAAACCATGATATCAACTATATCTTATTCGTTTAGGCATGGTGAGCATCCAGCTTCGGATGCCGAGAAGGTGAAGGCTGAGTTGGAGCAACGCATCAGGGATATCTATGCTCCTCGGGGTGGGGCGGAAATTCAAGGTTGGCATTTTAACATTCATGATGAGTTTATTGTCAAAGTGACAGTTGAGGTAAAACATGGATTGCGAAATCTCTGAAAATAACCTTGACAATTTCCTAATAATATGGTATGATTCAGTCGGGTGCAAAAGCAATAAAGCAATGTTAATACTTTGTAGATAAAAGGAGGGAGTTATGTCAAAGCCAATATATGAGGCACTGCAGGAACAATTTGATGCCGGAGAACTGAAAGAATTTGTTATTGGACAGTTTCTTTCTGAATTGACTGACTATAATCTCAATATGTTGTTTGTCGGGGCTAAGAAAATTCTGGAAGGTCAGCCGATAGATGATGGGGGAGCAGCTGAGCAAGTGGCTGATATTTCTGCTTTAGTCTGCAGGATTGAATTATCAAAATCTACGCCACCGAAGCGTGACACCGAAATATTCCGCCAGTTCGTTACCGTGGTTAGTATTTTCATTATTTTGGAGTATTGCCGACGGCAAAAAATGGTTGAATTTAGGGGGTTGAATACGGTAACTAATTCTGCGTTACGGGTGGATTGGATGCCACATACTATTGGTCACCCCCTGCGTAAGATTGTTACCGAAGGATGCCTTAATATCTTAACTATATCCGCAAAGGTAATGGAAGATAAATGGATGGTTGAGTTTGTCCAAATGATAGAACGGAAACTTTACCTTCCACGATATAGTCTCAGTGTTTATCTTTCTCTGATTTGCGATGAGAATTTAGATGAAATGGTTGCGGCAGCTAAGACTGTTTTGTATCAGGTAAAACAAATAGAGGAAGGCAAGTCTCCAGAACTAAAGTTGGACACTATTCGGCTGGCAATCTTGACTAATATGTTGCTATTGATGGAGCGGGGGCAGAAAGTGCCTGACAATATTTCGCTTGGTGTTGATATTGCGAAACTTGCCCGATTTTGTGCTTTGTTAATAATGGAATGGCTGTTGCGCAGGGATTACCTTGTATTTCGAAGCGAACTATTTCTTGATGATAATAAATTTAATGTTATTGTGACCGAACGAGGTCGGGATTACTTGTTCGAAAATTTGCTATCACTTGATTTGAAATGTTTTAATTTTTCTATCGAAGATAAAAAATAACTTGACAAAAAGATATTATTGTTATATCATTCAGCCAATAGAGAAGCGACTTTTGGCCTTGGTTGTATGGAAGGATTCTAATCTTACCTGGAATAGTCATAACCAGTCATGGAAAGGCTTAAATGCCGAGATGTGAAAAAAGGGCACTCGTGCCGACATCTATTATTTTTACAGTTGAGTTGCCATTCCAAATTGTGATGACAGATAAGTTCTTGGCCGAGCATTTTGGCTTAAAAACAATTGATTTTTTTGATAACCAGGTTAAGGTCAAAGAATTGTCTGATAAACTGCGAGATGAGATAATGACTAAAGTTAAACAAGAGATTGCATTGGCCACCCATCATTCTCTTGTTATTATTAGAGGTCAGGGTGTGCTTGATGCTAATGAGCGATTGGACTTCGACATTGAGGTGTGTGGTCTTGGAGAATCGATGTTGTAATTTATGGTTAGTTTCTTGACGGAGAAAGGCATTGGGGGAGAGGGAATATGAAATCATTGATATTTATTCGACATAATAAAAAGTTGGTAAGTAAATGTGATTCTCGTTGCTATTTGGCTAAACAGCCGGATTGCAATTGTGTGTGTGGAGGAATGAACCATGGTAAAGGACTTGACCAGGCTATTATCAATACACAATCTTATTATAAAAGATGGGTGCGGAAATTCAAGAAGCAACGAAAGTTAACCAAACTTGTGGTTAAGGTTCCCGCTTTGCGTGCTGGTATTCAGTTGGATTTTTTTAATAATCAATGTTCGCAATCGGCTAAAGATAAAACTGGAATATAACTATGAGAGCAATAGAGCGTTTTATTAACTGGATATGTGGCAATTCTGATGTTTCCAGCATGAATGATTTCGGGCAACGAGAGTTTGACGATGATGACCATTCGTGGGTGATGATTAGAAAAATGAGCGAAAAGCCGAAATGCTCCCATCTTTATATTCGTGATGGTAAGTGCACAAGATGTGGCAGAGTTCTTGACGAAACACCAGAACTTCCATTAACGAATCAGAAGTCGGATGTTAAGAAACATTTTTCGGTTAATAAGAAGTCGCCATTTATTGATACTGACCCACGAAAGCAAGGAACACATTGACTGTTGAGATAACGAATCAAGTAAGACATGCAATCAATTGCATATATCAATTAACCAATTAATTAAGGAGGGAGTTATGTATTCTGAACAGCAACTTAACGACATTTTAGCCAAGTTTAGCACCGAGAGTTTTAATTCCGCTGATGCTGCCGTCGTTATTGCAAACTTGGTTGCTGAGGTGCGTTCATTAAACCAGCAGGTAATTTCTCTTAGTTCTGACGCAGCCTCGGCTTTTGCCACAAAGAATGTGGCCAAGGAAATTTTAACTACTACAGTTTCCATTATCGATAAGCACATCAAGATGAATGCTAGCATAGAGGACGAAGAGGGAAGAAAAATGAGCGACGGGACTATGACCGACCTTAAAGCCAGACTCGAATCTGCTCTGCGGGTGCTGTGAAATGGAAACATATTTTGACAAGCAAAGTATTCATATCGGGTTTTCATTTATCGACGGAGGGTTTGGTGCTAAAATTGGCTGGGCAAATGTTGCAGTCTATATTTGCTTGCGACGGTTTATTTGGCGAAAAGACAGTGGAGAACTTGGGAAATACTACAAAGCTGGAAAATTGGTAAGTTGTGTTTCTCTGACAAAATTGTCAAAGTTGCTTGGCATTGACCGTGCAGCCATATCCCGTAGGTTGAAAGCACTGGAGAAGGCGGGATGGTTAGATACTGTTGGTGTCCGAGCCTCTTGTAGATGTCAGATTTATGAGCTTGGCAGGCGGAAAAAGGTTAAGGGAAGCATGGTTGGTGAAATATTCTTTGCCGATGCTTTAGTTGAGGAAGCAGTTGCTAAAGAATATAAGAAGTTTCCAGCCAATAAAATCTTAGACGATGATAAATAGCCATGGATGGTGTTATTCTGTGTCAACAGGGTGTTGTCCTACGTCAACAGGGTGTTGTCCTACGTCAACAGGGTGTTGTCCTACGTCAACAGGGTGTTGTCCTACGTCAACAGGGTGTTGACGTAGGACAACACACAAGATTTTATAAGTAGTTGATTTATCATATTTTACCGGCAAAAAATACCGCCGAATATATTAAAATAAATAAGTAAATAAATAAGTAACAGAATATGATGCGAGCTAATCGCTCGCCGTATGGGGAGAGAGATAAGATGGTAGAACTAAGACATGCACGCTTAGCTCAAATAGACAATGAGGCACGGAATAGAATAAGAGAATCCCGTGACCGTGCTTTGCGGAATAAGTCGAAACGAGAACGAAGTTCGGATATAGCCCAGTATCGTGACCGCATTGTTTCCACACCACTGGTTAAGCGTTACATTCAACAAGCCAAGTTTTACAATATGGATATTCCCGTTGTCGGTCGAGCAGACCAACACATGGCCAAGAAGTTTATTGAAGTCTGTGGTTCGGTGGAAAAGGCATTGCTAATTGTAGATTATTTTTTTGCACATTGGGAGATGTTACGGAAGAAATGGAATATTACCGGTAGCACAATTACAATGCAACTCATTTTAAGATTTGGCCCACGACTAATCAATGATGTAAAAACATCTCCAGTTACAACAGCAATGACATTGCAACGGGCAGATAGTTATAATATAACTAAAGGTAGTTGGAGAAAAGATAATGGATGACAGAGAAATCACCGCTGAGCATAAGCGATATATCAACATTCCGGCTCGGTATTGGAATGTGGGCATTGAACAACTTAACGATGAGTTTGCCAGACAGGTTGCCATTATTCCGCAGTTGCTACAGAGCGGGAAAGTGATTGTTGTGCTTGGTGAGGATGTTGAGGGCGGTTCGTCGATTGGGGCTGTGTGTGCCCTGGAAGCATTCAGGGCACATAGCACGGCATATATGATACAGTTAAATGACTTAATGGTTCGTAAGGATGATAATTTTGATGATGGTATAACTGTCTATGAGCGCTGTCGTCGGGTAGACTTGTTAGTGCTTGATGGCATTATTATTCCGATGGACGAGTGGAAGGAAAAGCTATTTCGCTCGGTGATGCGTTATCGTTTTGACTGGAAAAAGCCGACTGTCCTAGTTTTTAATGTGCCATTAACAATTGATGTTAACCAAACTATTGTTAATATCCGTGCTACTATTAGTGCCGATATCCAACAGGTAGTGTTTGACAATGTTGCGGAAGTGCTGGCAGTGACCAAATGAGCGGCAAAGAAAAAGTATCTTGATGAGATTGTATTAGGACAATAGAGAGGGGTGAGATGGGGGATGTGAAGCTGATACCAGACCTAATGTTGATGGCAAAGATTATTGAGTCTGGAGACTATTCGTCGATATTGCGGGTTAAGGAGCGGGGGATCACCGCTGATCGTCTGGCGCCGGAGGCGAGGGATGTTTTCGAATTTATTGAGGCGCACTATAAGAAATACAATGCCATGCCGTCGTTCCAGACGGTGGCGATGTCAACACAGGTCGATCTGGGCAACGACAGTGTCGAACAGGAGCTTGAGTTTCTCATTGACGAGGTGTTTAATCGCAATCTATTTGACTTTATGGTGCCACAGGTTCGGCAAATTGTCGAGTTTTTGGAGCGTCGTGAGCCGATGCAGGCTTATGACGCAATGACAACTTTGGTATCAAGGATTCGCCACGAGAATATAGTTCCTTCTCCACTTACCAATATGCTGGCGTATGGCGACCAGGTGTTTCGTGATTATCTGGATGCTAAAGAGGGTAAGTTTGGGATAATGACTCCTTGGGAAACACTAAACCAGACGCTTTTAGGATTTCATCCGGAAGACCTGGTAACTATCGTGGCTCGTGGTGGTAAGGGGAAAACATGGGTGTTAATAAACCTGGCCGACCATGCCTTTAAGACAGGATATCGTCCGCTTATTGTGACGACGGAAATGTCAGAGATGGCAATGGCGAGGAGATACTACTCATTGCGACTAAAATTGCCATACGGATATCTACGGCGGGGGTCACTCAATAGTTACTATGAGGAGCGGTTAGCAAAAGGCATTGCCGAGATCAAGGCATCAGGCCAAGAGATACCGATTGTTGGTGGCATACACAATGTGGATATCAATGTTATTAGTGCAGCCATTGACAAGGCCGAACCAGATATTGTGTTTATCGATGGACTTTACTTAGTGCGTGGTGTGGGTGAGGGGCGTTTCGAAAAAGTCGCTAATGTTGCCGACGAGATGAAAGCTTTATGCAGGCAATGGAAAATTCCGATTGTTGTAACTACACAGTTTAATCGCACGGTAGACTCAAATGCTACCAAGGCAGACCTCGCCAGCATTGCTATGTCGGATAACATTGGATGGGTAAGTGATATTGTGATATGCCTACTTCAGTCGAGAGATATGAAACTTAATAATCAAATGATGATATCGATGCTCAAGTTTCGTGAAGGGGATTTGGGACCGGATGTTACGATAGAGTGGAATTTTAATGATATGGAGTTTGGAGAGATATCTGCAGTTGCCGAAAGAGAGATGTGACATGAGGGTTGTATTGTCCAACTATGCCTGGGTCTCGATGTCCGAACTCGGTCCACAAGCGATGAAAATAGCTGAAGAGTTGACGGTGTTTCCCAGAGCCTTTAGTGATTATAATAAAGAGCCTCCAGCGCCTATTTATGCTTTTAAGGAAGAGCGAGGCTTGATGGGGCTTCCTAGGGAATGGTTTTTGTCAAATGCAAAGATGGCGCATGATTATGAGTGCTGTTACTCTAATGGGACTCCTGTTATATTCCACGACACCATTGTATCAAGGGAAGGGCAGGCGGAATTGGTTGATAAGGTGATGAGGCACTACAACCAGGATGGTGGTCTTGGTGCTATTATTTGTGCTGGGACTGGATTGGGCAAGACTATAATGGGCTTAAAAATTGCTTGTATGCTCGGGACGACTACACTGGTTGTTGTTCATACTGAGTTGTTGCGTGACCATTGGCTGGAGAAAATTAGGGAGTTCGTGCCGAAAACAAAGGTTGGGCTGGTGCAGGGCGATTCCGAGGATTGGCGAGGGAAGCATATAGTCGTAGCCATGCTACAGTCGCTTTTGGCGAAGGAGATGCCGGAGGAGTTTTATCGCCACTACGGATTTTGCATCTTTGACGAATGCCATCATGTCGGAGCCGCTGTCTGGAACAAGGTCGTGCCGCAGTTCTACGCTAAGCATCGCCTGGGTCTGACGGCGACGCTAAAACGGGCAGATGGGACTGACGCCATTGTCTATTGGCATTTGGGCAAGGTTTTCACGGCAACGGTTTCTCGGAACTTGGAGAAGCCAAAGATACAACTTATTAACAGTAAGATGCAACTTGTCCGCACCAGAGATTTTGACCCAGAGCGGCTGAATAAGTCAGTGCTTATTAGATTTCTGTCTGCCAATAAGCAGCGTAACGCACTTATCGTCGGTTTGATTATCAAGGCTCTATTGCGGGGGCGTAAGGTGATGGTCTTATCGCATCGGATAGACCATCTTGTTCGATTGGCTACGATGTTCCGTGAGCACAAACCAGCCAACCTTAAAGTTTCAATCAGTTTTTTAGTGTCAAACAAATCTCTTCGTGAGAGGGGGCTGGCGACTAGGAATCGCACGAGGCGGGACCTGGAAAAAGCGAAAGGTGCAGATTTAATGCTGTGCTCCTATGCATTCGCCGCTGAGGGGGTGGACATTCCAGAGTTAGATACATTATTTATGGCAACACCAATCGGGAATGTAGTGCAGGCTGTTGGTAGGATATTGCGAGAGCATCCCGATAAGAAGCCACCAGTTGTGGTGGATATTGTTGACAGAAAAATACGGCGGCTCGAAAGAGCTGCTGAACATAGAGTTAAAATATATAACCAGCAGGGGTGGGTTGTTTTGTGTTCCCCGGAGGAACGACAATCAACTCCTGGCGAGAAACGGAGGTAATGATATGAAGCAAAAACGAGAAAAAGTCCAAGCGAAGATTAAGAAAAGTCAGGCTAACAAGGAATACTATCCGCAGTGGTGGAAAGAACACGGCAGTCGGCATTTGCTGGCCGAGCGTCAGGCTAGGCGAGCCGCACGCATTGAGAACAATATTCGGCCATTGCAAGAACGGCGGAAAAAACTTTGGGCTGAGTTGGAGAAGGATACGACTAATGTCGGTCTTCCTAGGGTTGTGAAATTGACTATTCCACTGTTTGGCAAGTTGCGGCGGATGAATTTTTATCCCGTTGGTGTTCTTTCTGCTATGCTTGGTCGAACACCACAGACTATTCGCATGTGGGAACGAAAGGGATATTTCCCCGAAACACTCTATAAGGATGAGAATGGGCGCAGGCTTTATTCCCGTGCGATGATAGAGGCGGCCTGCGAGGAAAATGATTTGAGGGGTGGCTTGCTACATATAGGCGATGGGTTCCCCGAACGGGTTAAGGAGCGGTGGATTGAACTTGGATTTATGGAGAAATAACAATGAGATATGATGCTTATTGGATTTCCCCAAGCGGGCAGATAGTCCCTGCTGAAGGTGAGGCTATTTCTCATATTAACATGATTTTCAAGAGGCCGGAGTTTTTTGGCTATACGAGAAAACAGCTTGAAGACCTGCACAAGAAGTATGGCGAGCGTATCGGGCAGGAGGGGAAAGCCCGTGAGGAAATTATGTGTGATCTTTTGCTAAAAGTTTGGATTCGCATCCCCTACCTTCCAAAGCAAATGCAGTTTGTTTTTCAGACTGATACAGTTAAGCCGAGGTAGAGGAAGGACATTATTTGGGATTGGGCTAATATGATGACTAATGGAGAGCTTGATAAACTTGACCCAAAATTCTATTATGTTTTTATTTCTACGGGGCAACCGAATGAAACCCAGACCTTATCTCTAAAAGATATTCTGAGTGCAGGGCTTGAGGAGTCTCGGCGGACTCCACCAGCCGTCATCGTGTATCTCAGCAGACTATAAAACGAAAGGAGGGATGATCGATGTCAGCCAAGAAGACTAAGAAAAAGGGCGGTCGCAAGGCTAAAGCTCAGTCTGGACTATAACTATAATCAATTAATGGGTGCGCCGAGGTCGCCGAACCTCGGCGCATACTAGGAGGAGGGTCTGAAGGGATGGATGCACAATCTATTATATATTTACTTCGACAGCTTGGAGTGAACAATGCTGTCATTAAGGGTGATGAAGTGTATTGTTCATGCCCGTTTTCTTCGTGGACACATGCGGGTGGGAACGACACTCATCCATCATTTAGTGTCAAGATTTCTGTCGGGCGTAGTGTCTATAATTGTTTCACTTGCGGGGCACGGGGCGGGCTTAACTCTTTAGTGTGGGAAATGAGCAAGCGGATAAATTGTGATTGGCGGGCTCTAAAGAGGTTTATTCAGCAGTCTGAAGGAACAGGAATTTACGAACGAGTCAGCACTATTGGTTCTTATGGTGACAAGTATTTCGTGAGACGGAATTTGCCAGTGATGGGCAATCCTTGGGAGAATATGCCATTACCCAAATCACAACCTGTTGAGTTTGATGGCAAGACTCTGGTGACGACTGATCCAAAGTTGATATTTAACGAAAGTCGGTTAAATGAGCCCGCTCGTTTTATGCGGGAGCGTGGTCTGGATGATAGTGTGCTACAAGTTGTCCCACTTGGATATAACTATAAGTATGATGTAGTGGTCATTCCTATTTTTAATATGGATGGGACTCTGGCCGGTTGTGGCTATCGCCAGAATAATCGTGAGCCGAAATATCTCTATAGTCGTGGGTGTCCCATTAGCGAAATTCTGTTTCTGGAACATGCTTTTTGGCGAAATCCGCATCCCGACCGGCGGGTTATTTTGGTTGAGGGGTTTTTTGATGCACTGAAACTCTGGCAGTGGGGATATAATGCTATGAGCATTTTGGGTTCGCAGTTTGGCGAAGCCAAAATGCAGAAGTTGGATATATTGCGACAGCGTGGGGATATAGTCTATCAGGTGTATATTATGTTGGATGGCGACAAACCGGGGCAAGAAGCCGAACACAAGATAATACATGGCGACCAGCGAACTACGGGGCTGGTGAAGCGAACTCCCGTGTGGGGGTGTGGACTAAAGGCGACCGAGGCACAGCCACACTATGACCCAGGTGATTTTAAGAGTAGGGACGAGGTGGAGATGGCATTGGAGAGGGCGACCTTGTATGAATGACATGATTGAGATGATATCATTGTTCGTCTGGGATAGGGGGGGGCGGTATGCAATCAATTGCATGTCTTGTGAGAACGAGAA
>Ga0272448_1006970_pt1 | contig 12061 bp, 11 predicted proteins | sample YNPCB0191_FD_202220 | JGI IMG/M metagenome (GOLD analysis project Ga0272448, IMG submission 202220) | Hot spring sediment microbial communities from Yellowstone National Park, WY, United States - YNP-CB-019-1 | ecosystem: Environmental > Aquatic > Thermal springs > Hot (42-90C) > Sediment... | reverse complement strand
CTCGTGCGACAGGCCTACGGGAGCTCGTAGCCGTACTCGCGCATAGCTGGCTCAAAGAAGTCGTAGTAGTTGGTTCCGGTATCGGTTCGCCAGCGGCCGACGGCTTCCGGCTTGACGGCAATTGGCTTCAGCGGGATACCCAGGTAGGACTCCAAACGGGCGAGTGTCTCGGCCTGGCGCAGGACGAAGTCCTCGAAGCGGATCTCGATCCAGTGCCGGGGCGGGGGCGTGGCACGGACCAGGTCGTACTGGTACTTCCACGAGATAGCCCGGCGGAGACGGATGTCATCGGTCGGCGGGTACTGGATGCCCCACTCCCGAAGGTCGTCAGTGATGTGAGCGCCGATAACGCAGTCGCGCGGATTGCGAATCCAGAAGATGTACTTGATGTCGGGGAACATCCGGATGATCCACGGATACACGAGAGTAGTCTCCGGGATCTTCCAGCCCTTGTGCTCGGCCGGGCTCTCCAGGACGACACGGAGGTACGAACGGATCAACCTGGTGAACTCCTCGGGCGGTTCCATGTCGAGGATCTTACTGAAATCCCATTCGAGACCGCCGAGCCAACGGACGTACCGTGCGATGAGGCGGCTGGCCGCGTACATGTCATCGGGCGGTAGCAGGTCGCCGGATCCGTTGAGGGGTTGGCCCATGAAGACGCCGCTCGCGGAGAGCGTGTGGGACATCGCCCGTGTGCCGGAGTGACCCCGGCCGATAACGGTGATCATCATCCCGTCCGATCTTAACTTCGCCGCGATCTGCGGTCAAATCGGGGAAGGCCACGTGCTGGTCGGTCCGTGCGATTCGAGAATCGTGTCACCAGGACACTGCTACCGCCGGGAGCGGTGCAGTAGGCCACGCCCGCTCCTAAAGGGTCTTCTGCCCGCGCTGGGTCTGGAGCTCGCGAGCTTGCAGAGCTTGGGCCGCTCCGGGCGAGCCGATATGCAACGTGTCGTAGGCTTCCTGATGGCTTTTGAACGGGCCGGTGCCGCGCCCGTGCCAGTTCGTGTTGGTGAAGATCGGGTTCCGCCGCCCGGTCTCCTTTTCGCGTTTCGCTATCCATGCTGCCATCCGATCTTCGAGCATCCTGACGACACCCGGCTCCCGTTCCGCGAGATTGTTGTACTCCTCCGGATCGCGGATCAGGTCGTAGAGCTCGACCTCGGGCTTGAAGTGGAAGTCTGGTTCAAGGGCGTGTATAAGCTTCCATTGCGGTGTGCGCCAGCCGTGCTTACGCTCCCAGGTAGCTTCAGTGATGTAGAACTCCGGCTCCGGAATCCGCGGTTTCCCGTCCATCAGCGGGACGAGGCTGCGGCCGTCGAACTCGATGCCGTAGTCAATGCCCATGAGGTCGAGGATCGTCGGCATGACGTCCTTCATCTGGCAGATATCCCGGAACCGCTGCCCAGCGGGCACCCTGCCCGGATACACGAAGATCAGCGGGATGTGGAGCGTGCAATCGTAGAGACCGTGATGATCGTAGTAGCAGTCGTGGTCGTGGAGTGTTTCACCATGATCGGAGTCAATAACGACCAGCGTCTCCTTCTCGATGCCGAGAGCTGCGATTGACGCAAAGATATTGGCGATGCAGGCGTCCATGTAGGCAATGGCCCCGTCGTACTGCGCGATGATATACTCCTTATCGGTGCACCCGGGCGGGAACCAGCTCGCGAAGTAGTCGCAAAAGGGCTTGAACTTCATCACGGGATCCAGCGAGTGGTTGTTCTTGTCGAACTCGTCCCCGTCGTAGAAGATCCTCTCGAACGGTCGCGGCGGAAGGTACGGCGAGTGGGGGTCCATATGGCGAAGGAAGAGGAAGAAAGGCTCTTTCTGCGCGGCAAGGCGCTTGAGTTCCGGAATCGCAACCGCGTTCAGGTTCTCCGCCTTGGGGCTGCGACCCTGTTCCCATGAACCCCAGCCCGAGAAGTCAATGTACTTCTGGAAACCGCGCGAAGCAGGGTTGCCGCTGAAACCGACACAAGTGGTGTTGTACCCCTTCTGGCCAAGAACCTCGGCGAGAGTCGTGAGGTGCTTGCCGAGCCCGCCCTCGTGACGCAAAGCCACGACGTCCGTCCCGAAACAATCCATCCCGGTGAACATCGAGCTGTAACCAGGCGTCGTAGGGATGTGCGGGCTGAACACGCTTTCGAACACTGCGCCGCGCGCGGCGAACTTGTCAATGTGCGGCGTCGTGAGACGCGTATAACCATACAGACTCATGTGGTCTGCGCGCAGGCTGTCAATTCCGAACAGGATGAGGTTTGTCCTTCGCGCCACGGTCTTATCCTTTCTGCGTTCGCTTGCTCGGTATGACGGCTTCTTCCGTGGAATCCGCTCCCGCCACCGTCACACCATACGCTACGCTGCTCCCATTTCAGTGAAAATCTACCAGATTCCTCTGGGACATTCAAGAGGCGCGGGGCCGCGCAATCGAGCGGTTCCCGTCGCACCGCGCGGCCGAGTCAAGAACCGGCCCAGTATCGCCCCGCCACAAAGGCTCTGCGCCCCACCGGCGACGGTACAACCGCTCTGCTTACGTCCGCTGTGCTCTTGGTAGCCGCCAGGGCGTTACCAGTTCAGCGCCTCGAGAATGCCGAGTGCGATGACAAGGTGGCCGCTCACGTATGGATGCACCGGCTCCGGACAGAAGTAATCGGCCGGCCTGCTCTTGAGCAGCTCTTGGAACCTCTCGTGCGTTCGCACGTGAAGCGCCCCGTACGTCTTGGCGAGATTCCGAACGACGGCCGTGTACTTCGGGATCAACGCCAGAACCTTGCTTCTCCAGGAGCCGGAGTGGAAGTCAGTGCTGATGTAGAACGGGTCAACGAGGATGAGCTTCGCTCGGGTATGCTTGCGTGTGAGGTCAAGACACTCACGATAGAGCTTCTCGTACTGGTCGGGCGGGAGCACGGAGGGATTGCCCAGATGACGGTGAAGGTCGTTGATGCCGATCTTGACGGAGACCCAGTCGGGATTGTGGACGAGTACGTCGTCGTGCCACCTGCCACGGAGGTCCTCGATCGTGTTTCCGCCTATGCCCTCGTTGAAGAACTTGATCCGTCGTTGCGGATACCTAACGGTGATGAGGTCAATCGCGAGCTTCACATAGCCACCGCCGTAGGGAGCCTGACTGTCGCGCCGCCCGCAATCGGTGATGCTGTCGCCGATGAAGACGAACGTCTGTCCGTCCTTGAGCAAGAAGTTTGCCATGCGTTGTCCTCCTGATGCGGCTATTAGCCGCAAGAGAAAATAGTATAGTGAAATCCGTATGCCAAGAAAGTGCAAAGCACAGAAGGGGTGCACGAACAGTTTTGCTGAGTGAGCCCGGCCCCCGAGTCCCGTAAGGGACGACGGGCAATAGCCCAGGACGAAGCCTTGCGGAGTCCTGGGTTCGACGGGACGCGTTCAACCAGCCGAGTCCCGTAGGGACGACGGAAAACCAAACCCGCCGATCCTCCGCCGTCCCTACGGGACTCCGGTGATCTCATATCGCCCGTGCTCCGGAAACCCAGGAATGAATTCCTGGGCTATTGCCTGCCGTGCCTTCAGCACCGGCACTACGTGATCTCGATTGTCTGCTGGCATGCTCGCGGATCATCTTCATCCGAGGCACTTCCCGACCGTTTCCGCTTCCACACGCTGTCCCTGCGGGACTGACGCGCCGGTCGCCGTGAGCCAAAACTTCGTCGACTATTCCCCGCCGTGCCTACGGCACTGATGCTGGATCTGGAGTAATTGTGCCCGGTCCTTGCGGGGCTCACGCTCGGATTCACACCCCTGCTACAGCCCCGGCGTTTCATCACGGCTCTCTCGTCTGTCCCCGCGGCACTGAGGCTGGGTCTTACGACCCCCGCTCCGAGTCGAGGCCATCCCGTCCCGGCTACTGACGGTCGTCCCTTTGGGACGGTGCCAGGAGCTCCGAGGGCGGGCAATAATCATGCCGGCCCCATGCGAGAGCGTTCGTGCACCCGCACAGAAGGCCGTGACTTCGAACGAGTATAATGCGAGTAAGGAACAAGCAACATGGGAGCAGCGCCGCGTATGCCAAGAGAGACTTTGACGGATAGGAGTATCGGGGTCAGTGCACAGGGGTTGCCTGAAGCGTCGCGGGCGGGGCAGGGAGCCCTTTCTCCTCCGTGCCCTCCAGACGCCATGATGGCCTTCAAAGGTGCCGTACTTTTGCGATCGAGTCCGAGTAAGCTGGGGCAAGTGTTATGTCCAAGGTAAGCATCATCGGCGTCGGCGATGTCGGGGCGACGGTGGCGTACACGCTTCAGGTCTCCGGGCTGGCGACAGAGATCGTACTGGTGGATGCGAATCGGGAGCGGGCGGAAGGACACGCATTGGACATGAGCCACGGTCTCTTCTTCACGCCGCCCGTCCGGATCGTCGCGGGTGACTACACCGAGTGCGCGGGCTCGCGGCTCGTCGTCATCGCGGCCGGCGCCAGGCAGAAGCCGGGCGAGACACGGCTGGAGTTGACCCGACGCAACACGGACATCTGCCGCTCGATCCTCGCGGATCTTGCTCCACATCTTGGCGATGCGCGCATACTTATGATCTCGAATCCCGTGGATGCCTTGACGTATGCCGCCCTGAAAACGTCGGGCTTACCCAGGAACCGGCTGTTCGGGTCAGGGACGGTGCTCGACTCTGCGCGGTTCCGCTACGAGCTCAGCCAGCTCTGCGGGGTCGACTCGCGGAACGTCCACGCCTACGTCGTCGGTGAGCACGGGGACAGCGAGGTCTTCGTCTGGAGCCAGGTGCATATCGCCGGGACGCCGTTGGAGACATTCTGCCGGGGCTGCAGCCGCAAATGCAGGATGGGCGAGCGTTCATCCGTCGAGAAGCGGGTGCGCGAGTCGGCCTACCATATTATCGAGGCGAAGGGTTACACGAACTATGGCGTGAGCCTTGCCGTCCTCCGCATCATCGGCGCCCTGCTGAGGGGCGAACGGAGCATCCTCACCGTTTCCACCCTGCTCGAAGGCGAGTACGGTTTGCGGGATGTCTGCCTCAGCGTCCCGTGCGTGGTCGGCGCCGACGGCATCGAGCGGATCATAGCGACGGACCTGACAGGGCCGGAGCAGGCAGCTCTGGAGAGTTCGGCACAGGTGATCCGGTCCGCGATTGCAGCCGCAGAGACGTAGCAGCCCGTGCCGGCGGTCCGGTCTTGCCGCATAAGCCCGCGCTATACGCATCGGTTCGTCGCGGTCCGGGACAGGCTCGAGACGCGAAGGTCTCTTTGCACAACGTGGGATGCGCTCACAATTCTCCCACAAGCTCGTAGATCAGCACAGATCCGAGCCGTCCTAACTCTCCCACGACGATCTTGTTGCCGGTCGCGACGAGACCGCCTACGCCTTCCATTGTCGGTATGCCGCCGAGGAGGAAGCCGCGCTGCGGATCGAAGTAGAAGAACCGCGGCATGCCCTCCGGCTCGCCGCCGACACCCAGGACGCCGGCTCCGTAGGCCGTAAGAGCCTGGATGGCGTGCTGGCGGAAGGGCTTGCCCCGGTTGACCAGGCGCGACGCCGCCGCTTCCCAGGTGAACAGGTAGCCGTCCGTGGTGCCGGCGTAGAGCAGACCGTTATAGGCAAATGCCTCGACCGCCTGCCAACTCTCTCTGCCAGGCACGCAAGGCAGTACTGCGAGCGGAGTCAGCTTCGCGTCGGCGAGACTGAAGAGCTTGCCGCCCCCGCCAAGGAGGACAGCATTTGACAATAGGAAGAGATCCGAGGCTATCGCCTTCCGCTCCTCGAAAGGAATCTTGTCGCCGACGGGGAGAGAAGTGTCGCCCTCCGGACGATTGGTTATCAAGTTTCCGTCCTTCGCACCCACTGCGTAGAGGACTCCGCCAGACCGGAGACAGCACACTATGCCCTGGGAGAACGTAGCGATCTGCTTCAGTTCGCCCGCGGCGGTCAGTTCGAACACCTCTCCTCCATGTTCCCGCGAGGTGCAGAGGCAGATACCCTTGTCCGATCGGCCGAAGCGGGCCGTGGCCTGACCAGGGATGCGGGCGAGCATCTTCACGGCAGCAAGGTCGGAACTCAACTGGAAAACGCGGACGGCCTCGCCCGAAGCGATCCCGTAGATCGTTCCCTTACTCGACAGAAGCCCAGTGACGGAGCGCTCGCCGGAGGCAAAGCCAAAATCGCGCAGGTTGAGCCGCGATTGCAGTTTCAAGTTCAGCGTGCCAGCCTCCAGGGCGGATGCAGCCGAGAGGAGGGAGAGGAGTAGGATTCTCGATTTTGACAGCCCCGGATTCGAGGGGCGGCGATTCACCGGTGCGTTCGGGACGACAGCCGTCCGCCCCGAGAACGGACGCAGCACGAGCGCGCGCTGCCTACCGGGGCCGATACCAAATCGCGGACGAGTCCGAGAACTGATCACTCTCACAACTTCCACTCATTGTCCCGCGAGTCGATCGAAGACGAGGAGGTAGAACGGCGAGATGTGGAGCACGTAGAGCGTCCCGTCCTTTGCGAAGGCCGAACCTTGGATGTGTTGGACCGTGAAGCCTCGATCCTCGGGTACCACTTTGCCGAGATTCTGGAGTTTCGCGGCCTTGGGATCGTACCGGAGGAGGAACAGTCCCGATTCTTTGCCGTTAGAGGCGTGACAGGTCCAGTAGATTCGCCCGTCGGTGCCAAGGCACATGGTATGCTGATCGCCGGCTGTCCAGCCGTCGTCAATCGTCCGGCAGGGACTCCGGACGATCAGCTCGCCACCCTTCGGCTCGTACTCCATGAGCCGGTCGTGGCCGATAGCGACACCGTAGAACTTTTTCCCGTCCGCCGAGGGAGCCATGGCATAAGGATGGACGTACTTCCAGGTGCCCTCCTGTCGGAGCGGTAGGTCTTCGAGGCAGTCCTTCGCGGGATCGTAACGGACGATCACGCCCGGCTCGCCCGGGCAGTAGAGGACACCGCCCTCGCACAGTGCGACGTATCGGGGATTGGCGGGTCCGACTACGCCGAGGTCGCGGCAGGTTCGCTTCGCAATGTCGTAGACGAGGAAGTGGCGTTTCGGGTCGGTCACGAGGTAGACCATGTTCCGCGTCTTGTCGAGGGCAATGCCGAGGAGTCCTTCTTGCTTCTTGAGGATTCCTCGGTCTTCCGCCTGCTGCGTCCGGGGATCGTAACAGAAAAGGTGACCGCCCGGGTAGCCCGCCGGGTCTTCGCCGTACTCGGGACGCGTGTCGAAGATCTCATGGCCCTGTTTCGTCCCGCCCCACACCCGTCCGAGGCTATCAATCCAGAGCTTGGTGTGAATCTTGCCCTGAGCGTTTATGCCGGTCCCGGCCTCCCGGAATAGCTCGTGCGTGCTGACGAGGTCGGCCATCTTTCCCGTCGCAGGATCGTAGGAGACGAGGTGCGACGATCCACCGTAGAAGGCTGTACCGATATAGACCTTCCCATCGAGGCCGACTTCGATGGCAGTGTAGCCCGACTCCTGGTTGTGGGTGCTCTCCGGGATTCTCACCGCACGGCATTCGAGATCCAGAGCATACAACAGCACCAAGCTCAGCATAAGATCAATCCGCGAGAGGTCGGTTTCCGGTCACTGCAGACACGCTCGATAGCCAGCCCGGTCGAGCCAGCACAGTGCCGACAAAGGGTTGGCCCCCGCTCCCGCCTCGCCCGTGCTGCATCTTGTCCCCAGTTCGGGGCGATCCGATAACCGACAGCCCTCTCCGCGCCGCGGGGACAGAGCGGCTTCGAGACAGAAACCAATCTCATACCTCGATCTTAGCTCGCTCAACTGCCGCAAACAAGTTGACCGTCCGACTGCGGTGGATGTCCAGAGCGCGCTCGAAGCTGCCGAGCCGCTCAGGCGATCCCCCTCCCGCTAGCCGCCCCCGAGACAGGATCGGCAATAGCCCCATAGGCCCCGCAGCTCAGCGCAACGCCGTCGCTTGATCCGGCCCAGCCGGATGCGGACAATGGACGACCATGAAGGATCGCACGGAACGGCGCGAAGCTGCCGCGGAGATCGGACCGATTCCCATCCTCGCTCGCAACTCGACGTGAGGCAGCCATGAATAACTTCCCCGTCGGCAAGCTCCCGTTGGAGGTACTGAAGAGGCTCCTCGCAAAGGTGCCTCGCACCGATCCGCGGGTGCTCGCGGGCTCCGCAATCGGTGAGGACGCCGTCGTGATTGATATGGGCGACCGTGTGCTCGTTACGAAAACCGACCCCATCTCCTTCGCCACTGATCGGATCGGCTGGTACGCGGTGAATGTCAACGCAAACGACGTCGCCTGCACAGGGGCAAGGCCAAAATGGTTCACGGCGTCCGCGCTACTCCCCGAAGGCAAAACCGACCTCGCCCTCGTCGAGAGCATCTTCGACGGCATACTGGAGGCATGCGAGCAGCTCGGCGTCGAGCTTTGCGGCGGCCATACTGAGATCACCTACGGCCTCGACCGCCCGATCCTCGTCGGCCAGATGTTGGGAGAAGTCGCGCGGGATCAGCTCGTCATCGGGCGTCGAATTCTGCCGGGCGATGCGGTCATCCTCACGAAGGGGATCGCCATCGAGGGCACAGCAGTGATCGGACGCGAGCGGCGAACCGAGCTTCCTGCCGAACTGGCCGAGCGCGCGGCGCAGTATCTGTTCGATCCGGGAATCAGCATTGTCAAGGAGGCGCTGGCCGCCTCTGCTGCAGCACCGGTTCACGCGATGCACGATCCGACCGAGGGCGGTCTGGCGACGGGTCTGCGCGAACTCGCCGTTGCCGCAGGCCTCGGAATCCTGGTGAGCGAGCCGGAGATTCCGATCCTCACCGAGTCGAAGGCCCTTGCCGAACGGTACGGCCTCGACCCTCGGGGACTGCTCGCATCGGGGGCGCTTCTGATCGTTTGCGCACCCGATGACAAGGACGCTGTCCTCGCGGCCATCCGGGCAGCGGGTGTCAGCGCCTCGGTCATCGGTCAGATGAAGGAGCAAGATTTCGGCCTCAGGGTCGCATCCGAGCAGGGGTTGACGGACTTGCCCGTTTTTGATAGAGATGAGATAGCGAGGCTGTTCTGAATGAGCGAAGTGTGGTCCGTCAAGGCGGACGATATCAAAGAGAGCACGGTCAGGCTGCTGAAGCTGACGGGTTTCGAGCCGCCGGCAGGCTCACGGGTACTCATCAAGCCGAACCTCGTCGAGCCGAGGCCGCCCTCGACGGGCGTTACGGCTCACCCGGAGATCGTTGCCGGGATCATCGAGTACCTCCGGGCGTTGGCCAACTACGACATCGTGCTTGGCGAAGGCTCGTCCGCCTTCCTCAAGAACAGCGTCGACACCTTCAAGGTTTGCGGCTACGAGCCGCTCCTCGCCCGGTACGGTGTGCCTTTCCTCGATCTCAAGCATCAGCCGAGTGTGAAGAAGCGCATTGACGGACGAACCGTGGAGATCGCGAAACCTGCCCTCGAAGCCGACGTGGTCGTCTCGGTACCCGTCCTCAAGGTTCACCAAAACACGACCCTGACGCTCGGCCTGAAGAACATGAAGGGCTGCGTCACCGACGGTGAGAAGAACCGGTTCCACACCATTGACCTCGACCAGGCGATCGTAGATGTGAACCGCTTTCTCAAGGTCAGGCTTTGCGTGATGGACGCGGTGGTGGGGATTCGGAAGGGCACCTGCGTCTCCGGCGAGCCGCTGAACCTGGGGATGATCCTGGCGGGCATGGACGTAGTAGCGGTGGACGCCGTCTCGGCAGCGCTTGTCGGCCTGGAGCCGGGAAGCATCCGGCACATCGCTCTCGCCGAGCGATGCGGCCTGGGAGTCGCCGAGCTGGGCCGTATCGAGTTCCACGGGACTGGCAGCCGGAAGCGTGCCACGGCGGAGCCACTGAGCCTGGCGAAGTTCGAGGGGGTCCGAGACGCCGGCGCCTGCTCGGCCTGCGCGGCCGCACTCGTCGTTGCCCTCGAAAAGCTCCGTGCGGTTCCGAAGGTCCCCATCCTCGTCGGCCCACACAAGGACGGCGAGGGGCTGCTCGTCGGGAAGTGCCCGAGGGGCAGGGGCAAGCGCGTACCCGGCTGCCCGCCAAAGGCACTCGACATACTGAAGGGATTGAAGGGATGAAGCTATTCGACGCCAACGCCAGCGTCGGCGTGAGCACCACCTCCGCACGCACCAAACACTACACCGCGCAGGACTTGCTCGCCGACATGGATCACTTCGGGATCGAAAGGGCACTCGTGTATCACGATCTCTCCAAGAGCTACGACCCCGCGGTCGGAAACGAGCGGCTCATGGAAACGATCCGCGGGCACGACAGACTGCTGCCCTGCTGGGCACTCCTACCCCACCATTCGGGCGACATGAAGGAGCCGCGCTCGCTCGTTCGCGAGCTCCGGGAGCGAGACGTGAGAGCGGTAAGGCTTTACCCCAAGACGCACAGCTTCTCGCTGGCGGAGTGGTGTTGCGGCGAGTTATTGGGTGAACTGGAGCAGGCACGCCTGCCGCTCCTCCTGGAGAGCGACGAGGCGAACCTCGACGAGGTGGCGAGCCTCGCCGCGGCCCACCCGAACCTACCGGTCGTCCTCTGCTCGATCTCTTACCGGCTGGATCGCTGCATCTACCCGCTCTTCCAGAAGCACCGCAACCTCCATCTGGAACTGTCATGGTACAGCGTTCACCGCGGGATCGAAACCTTCTGCGTGAAGCTCGGGGCAGAGCAATTGCTCTTCGGGACGCGGATTCCGACCTTCACGCCGGGGGCGGCGGTAACACACCTCTCCTACGCGGAGATCTCGGAGCAACAGAGAGAAATGATCGCCTCGGGGAATCTGAGGAAACTGCTGGGCATCCAGTGAAAGCGGAGCAGGAATGAGCAGCTTGACAGATAAAGCGAAGCGTGGCGAGAAGCTGGATTGCCTCGTGATTGATGCACATTGCCACCTCGGGCCGTGGCCGAACTTTCCCGTGCACGAGGGCGATGCGGCCGGGATGGTTCGCGTAATGGATCGGATCGGGATCGCGGTGGCGTGCGTCGCGGCCCACGCAGGGATCGGGCCCGACTTCGTCCTCGGAAACGACCTTGCACACGACGCCTCAAAGCGGTTCCCAGGCCGGATCTTGCCGTACATCTGTGTCAACCCGAACTTTGACGACGGCTGCCTTGCGGAGGTCGAGCGATGCATGGCTCTCGGGATGCGGAACCTGAAGGTACACAGCATACACGGGAAGCCGTACGACTGTGACGCATACCGAAAGGCATACGAGGTGGCGAATCGCCTCTCCTGGGTGGTGCTCGCTCACACCTGGGGCAAGGACGCCCAGGTCTTCGAGGGACTCGCCGCAGACTACCCACGAGCCAAGTTCCTCCTCGCCCATTCGGGCGTCGCGGACTTCGACTTGTATGTCCAGCTTGCCAAGAAACGGGAGAATATCTACCTCGACCTCGCAACGTCCTATGTGTACTACGACCTGGTCGAAGACTTCGTGCGGCGAGCGGGTGCGGAGAAGGTCTTGATGGGGTCCGACTTCCCCTTCATCTGCGCAAGCCAGCAGATAGGCAAGGTCCTGATGGCGCGGATCAGCGAGGACGACAAGCTTCAGATTCTCGGGCTGAACGCAAAGCGGCTGTTCGGGCTTTGATCAGCCCTCTCGCGAGAGAAGCATCCAGGCTCCCACCCCGATGAAGAGCAGTGCCGCAGCGTAGCGGACATAGTGCGCCGGGATGATCCGCAACAGTACATGACCTAGGAGAACGCCCAAGAAGCACGCGACCACAAGTGCAAGCGAGGCTCCGAAGAAAACAGACCAACGCGATGCGGCCGCGGCCGGGGAGGTAGCGATGGCCACAACGGCCAGTTGGGTCTTGTCGCCCAGTTCCGCCATCAGGATAGCCAGGAACGTGCTGAAGAGGATCTTCCAATCCATGTCTGGATAACCCCGAAAAAAGAACCGGGGAGGTCTGAGCCTCCCCGGTAGGATTCACGTCAAGAGGGCGCTTATTCAGCCTTTTCCTCGGTCTTCTCGTCCTTCTTCTCTTCACCCCCCGTCTTTTCCTCAGTCCCCTCTTCCTTCTTCTCTTCCTTTACCTCACCCTCTT
>Ga0272448_1006969_pt1 | contig 12062 bp, 10 predicted proteins | sample YNPCB0191_FD_202220 | JGI IMG/M metagenome (GOLD analysis project Ga0272448, IMG submission 202220) | Hot spring sediment microbial communities from Yellowstone National Park, WY, United States - YNP-CB-019-1 | ecosystem: Environmental > Aquatic > Thermal springs > Hot (42-90C) > Sediment... | reverse complement strand
GCCGCATAAATTCTAACCAGCGGATTTTGCTGCCAATTTCTTGAAGTCTCAAAACCATATAAATAACGCGGCGGCGTATGACAATAACAAATTTCTTTTGTCTCGCCTCCGGCGAGCCCTTTAGTAATCGCCCAACTGGCAGAAGAAATTACCAAATCATAGCCGGAAAAATCGAAACTTTTCCAAATCAAAGGAATTAAAAAACGCAAGGGGCTTATCAGTCTATCGCAAAAGGGTAAATATCCAAACCAACTTTGAATAATTTTTGCTTCGGCAAAAGCCTTTCCCGCCGGAGAATTTTTTTTCCAAAAAATCGTATAAATTGGCGCCTGGGGCCAAATTTCATGTAGGGCTTTCAAAACCCGCTCCGCCCCACCATATTCCTTCAAATAATCATGAACTAATGCTATTTTCATTGAATTATGAATAATGAATCATGAATTATGGGAAATGCTCTTAGAGCTTTTGATCAAACCACTAATTAATTTATGAACCATTATTGAAAGCCTTGCCAGCTTTTCAAATGTTTCTTTACTTAGATAACCAACGTCTTTAGCTATTAACAATTGATTTTGCAATTCTGTTAAGGATCCTTGTGCCATTGAATAAAATTGAGTCTTTTCTAAATAAGACTGTCTGCTAAAACCCTCAGCAATGTTGCTAGTAACAGAAACTACCGCTCTCTTCATTTGATCAACTAGGGCATATTTTTCCTCTTTAGGAAATTTTGAGGTTAATTTATAAATTTCCAAAACTAGTTTATGTCCAAACCTCCAGGCATTTAAATCAGTAAAGGATTTTATTCTTCCATTATTCATAATTCTTGATTCATAATTCAATTAATCTCATCTGTTCTCCTTTTGCTTTTTGCTCTTTCTCCGTCTCGCTCCCCGGTAATTTATTTAGCAGACTTCTAAACTCAAGCTCTTCAAAAAGCTGGCGGACTTTTTGCGGATCATAATCTTTCAACCGGCAGGCTTTTAAATTTAATTTTACCGGCGCGTTGGTAACAATAGTTGCCAATTTTTTTGACAATTGAGCGCTTTCTTTACCGGCAATTAATTTTTGGGCAATTAAAGGAGCAATTTTTTTCAGATTTTTATAAATATTTCCTAAATCTCTAAACTCCTCTAAAAGCTTAACTGCCGTTTTTGGCCCAATCCCTGGGACTCCCGGATAATTATCCGAGGCATCACCAACCAAAGCCTTATAGTCAACTACTTGCTCCGGCCAAACTCCTAAAACTTCCTTAACCTTTTGGCGGTCAAAAAATTCCCCTTCAGAAAAACCTTTCCCCGGAGCATAAACTTTCACCCCTTCTCTTACCAACTGCATAATATCTTTATCTCCGGTAACAATAATTACTTCAAGATTTGAATTATGAATCATGAATTGTGAATTGTGGGTTTTTTTTCCATGATTCTTAATTCTTGATTCTTGATTCTTCTTGGCAAGGGCCTGAAAGGCGAGCGTACCGATAACGTCGTCAGCCTCAAACCCTGGGGCGGTAAATATAGGAATATTTAAGGCTTTTATCACTTCCCAAACCCTTTGGATTTGTCCTTTAAGTTCTTTATCCATTTCCGGCCGCTGGACCTGATAGCCAACGTATTCTTTATGGCGAAAAGTTGGCACCGGCAGGTCAAAGGCAACAGCCACATATTCTGGTTGAAGCTCTTTTAAAACTGTCAGTAAAATTCGGGTAAATCCATAAACAGCATTAACAAGTTCTCCCCTTCTTGTTCGCAAACTGGTGGGAAAAGCATGATAGGCCCGATGGAGAAGAGCATGGCCATCAATCAAAACTAATTTTTCCATTGAGGCTATTTTACCATATTTACTGTCCTACTCCCCGCTGGTAAACCGCTGGCCAGGCAACATAATTAGACCAAAAAGTTTGCTCCTCTTTCAAACTTCCATCGGCATTAAAAACTTTTCTGGTAAACGAAACTTTTGCTCCCCAATGGGCAGAATCAATTCTTTTTACTACTCCTGCCGGCAAACTTGGCTCATCAACATAAACTGGTTCTGGCGGCGGGGTTTGCGAATGAATTACTGGCTTGCTTATCTCCACTTGCCGACCGTCCGCAGTTCCGTAAAGCTGGAAAACCAGCCGCTTTGCCTCTTTATCAACAATTGTTTGAATTAAAATGTAAGCCGGAGTATCGTTTTTAAATTTCAGATCTGGTGAGGGAGGATAAACAGTCGCATCCAAACCAGGCGGATAACCTCCTTGTTCATAAAAACCGACTCGGTAATAATGAGCTTTTCGCTCGACAATTGGTAAACCGGCGTTTAGTGCTGCCCGAAACAAAGTGGTGGAAACCTGGCAAACTCCCCCTCCGTCTTCCAAAACCGTGGCTTTATTTTTAATCACATAAGCCGGTTTATAGCCAACCTCAGCCGAAATTGTCCCAATTTTTTTGGCAAAAGAAAAAACCTCTCCTGGGGGAATGACTACCCCATGTAAATAAGAGGAAGCCAGAATAATATTGTGAACCCGAGAGGGAATGGAATCTTTAAAAAACGATTCTCCTTCAGCCAAAAGCTCCCGAATCCCCAGCTCATTACTTTTTTCGGTGGTTATTGTTGGGGTAATTATTTTGACTGGCAAATCCAAAGGAATGAAGTTTTTTTCTTCTCTTGGTTGGGAAAAGGCCAAAATTATTAATTTTTTAACTTGCGGACGGTCAACCTCCCTTCCCTCTTTGGAAACTTGAAAACTAACCACCTTTCCATTTTTAAACTCAAACAAAGCATCTTGGACCGGCCGGTCAACTCCGGCTGCTATTTCCCCTACTAACTTTTCAAGCTTTTCCTGGCTATAGCTAAAATTTGGTTTTATTTCTAAAGGAAAAATTAGCAAACGATATAAACTCAAAAATTCATTTATTCCTCCCTCCCGTCCTTTTAGCAGAGCCTCATTAATCACTGAAGGCCAATCCAACTCCCAATCAATCATTTGGGGAGTAACCTCCCAGCGTTTTTCTTCTTCATTTTTCCAAAAAAAAGAAACTTTTAAGTTTTTAATTTCCTCGTCTTTTTCTTTCAAAAATTCCTCAAGTTCGGCCGTGCTTTTTCCGGAAACTTCCTTTCCAAAGATAAAAACTCCGGGATAAACTTTTCCTTGATATTTCTCTTTAACAAAAAAAACCGCCCCTCCTAAAGTTAAAAGAATCAAAAAAATCCCTAAAAGGCAGCCTAAAAAAAATGGGTAAATAATTTTAATAACCCCTTTTTCCATTCGCCCTTATCGCTTCCAAAAAGATAGGAACAACAGAAATAAGAATCACCGCCAGAACTACTAAAGAAAAATTTTCCTTAACAAAAGGGATATTGCCAAAAAACCAGCCCGCCCCTAAAGCCACTAAAACCCAGGCTACCCCCCCAACAATATTAAAACTAATAAACTTTGGATAATTCATCTTTCCAATTCCGGCAACAAAAGGGGCAAAAGTTCTGACAATCGGCACAAAGCGAGCTAAAATAATTGTTTTCCCTCCATATTTATCAAAAAATTCCTCGGTTTTTTTAATGTGGTTGGGATTAATAGGAATTTTAGGATGGGCTAAAATTTTTCTGCCAAAAAAATGACCAATCCAATAATTTGAGGTATCACCCGAAACCGCTGCCAAAATTAGTAAAAAAATTAGCCAAAAAATATTTAAAAAACCACCAGCGGCAAAGGCGCCAGCGGCAAAAAGTAAAGAATCACCAGGCAAAAAAGGAGTAAAAACCAAACCAGTCTCCACAAAAATAATCAAAAACAAAAATAAATAAGTCAGTGTCCCGTATTGGGCAATTATTTCTCCCAGATGGGTATCAATATGGAGAATAAAATCTAAAATTGGCATAGATTTTTTTAAATTAATTTTAAAATTTTGTCAAGATCATGCCGCAAAGAGGGGGTGCGAATTAAGGTCACTAAAATTTTCCGGTTGTTTTTCTGAAGTAAGGCCACTAAAGAAAGCATTCTTCCCTCTCCCAAACCCGGCTTTGCTGCCAACACGGGAAATTCTTCCAAAAGCAAAAATTTATTCCGTAACAGGTAAGCTTTGTGACTAGCGGTTTTTGGCAAATATTTTTCTTTGGTCGTGGAGATTTCCAAAATTTTTGGATAGCGAGTAAATGCTTCTTTACCAAACAAAAATAAATCATAAGCAGTGGTATATTGCCCTTCTTCGTCTAAGCCTGAGGGGGTAGTAAAGTTGGTATTTTTTGCTCCTACTTTTTTCGCCCATTGGTTCATCCAGTCAACAAAAATCTCTCTTTTTCCCGCCAACCCCTGGGCAATCGTTTCGGCAGCGTCATTTCCGGAAACCATCAAAAGTCCATATAAAAGCTCCTCTAAGCTAAATTTCTCCCCAAAACCCAAATTCATACTACTCTCGCCAACAATGGTGGGAAAATAGTTAACGGTTATTTCCTCATCTAAATTTCCCTTATCCAAAGCCACGGCGGCAGTAACAATTTTTATGGTTGAGGCCGCCGGAAGTTGACGATGGGCATCTTTTTCAAAAACTACCCGACCTCGACTCAAATCATAAACATAAGCTCCCTGGGCCAAAACTTTTGTTTCCGGTTGAATATTACCAAAATCAAAATCAGTCTCTAGGGTAGTAATTTCCCCCAAAATTTGCCCGCCTGCCGGACGGGCAGGCCCTTCACGCGGTAGGAAAGTCAGCGGCGAAATAATTTCCCGCCCATCTTTAAAAGCTAAAAATAAACCTCTCAAAAAGGGGGATTGCCAAAAAGCAAATCCCCCAAAAACCAGCAAAAAACCAAGAAAAAAAATGCCCTTATTTTTCATTTGGAAGATTTCATCAGCTTTTGAAATTCTTCGCCTTCAATGGTTTCTTTTTCCAAAAGTTTTTGAGCAACTAAGTCAAGTTTTTTCCGGTGCTTTTTTAAAATCTGAAGTGCTTTTTGGTAACCCTCATCAACAATTCTTTTAATTTCTTCATCAACTTTTGCCGCCATTTTTGGGGAAATTTCTGTTGGTTGCCACCAAGCCTTTCCCCATTCTGTCTCTTCCATTTGTGGCCCTAAATAAACTGGCCCTAACTGGCTCATGCCAAAATCAACTACCATTTGCCGGGCAATTTGGGTTGCCCGATCTATATCCGAAGCTGCCCCAGCCGTAAGTTCGTTGAAAATCAACTCCTCGGCTGCCCGACCACCTAAAAGAGAAGTTATTGTCTCTTCCAAATGAGATTTTGTCTCGGTATAGCGCTCTTTTGTTGGGGGAATTAAAGTAAAGCCCATTGCTAAACCCCGGGAAATAATGGAAACCCGCTGGACCGGATCCATATGGGGTAAATGATAAGAAACCACCGCATGGCCAGCCTCATGGTAAGCAGTCATTTTTCTTTCCTCATCGGTCTGGAGCCTTTTTTTCTCCGGGCCCAATTTTACCTTCAGCCCTGCCTCGTTAATATCTTTCATGGTAATTGCCTTACGATTTTCTCTGGCCGCCAAAATTGCCGCCTCGTTAAGCATATTTTCCAAATCCGCTCCGGAAAAACCAACGGTTGAGCGGGCAACTGCCTCCCAGTCAACATCTTTTTCAAAAGGCTTTCCCCGGGCATGAATAGCCAAGATTGCCTTTCTGTCTTCCAAATCAGGCAGGTCCAAAACCACCCGGCGGTCAAACCTTCCCGGCCGTGTCAGGGCAGGGTCCAACAAATCTCCTCTATTAGTTGCGGCAATTACTAAAACCGCATCATTTGGAGTAAAGCCATCCATTTCCACTAAAATTTGATTTAAGGTTTGTTCTCGCTCATCATGCCCGGCGGTAATTCCCAAACCCCGCTGTCGACCAATAGCGTCAATCTCATCAATAAAAATAATTGAGGGGGCGGCTTTTTTTGCCTGGGCAAACAAGTCTCTTATTCTTGCTGGGCCAACACCAACCAACATTTCCATAAATTCAGAACCGGCGGCGGAAAAAAATGGCACATTGGCTTCTCCGGCGACTGCTTTAGCCAGCAAAGTTTTTCCTGTTCCCGAAGGACCAATTAAAATTACTCCTTTAGGTGTCCTTGCCCCTAATTTCCGGTATTTTTCCGGATGTTTTAGGAAATCAACCACCTCCTGAAGCTCTTTTTTTGCCTCATCAACCCCGGCAACGTCTTTAAAAGTTACTACTTGCTTTCCTTTAGAAAATACCCTGGCAGTTGATTTTCCAAAGGAAAAAATTGACTCTTGAGCTCCCCTTGCTTGGCGGAAAAGATAAACAAAGAAAAAAATCATCAAGGCCGCTGGAACTACGGTTGAGATAATATCCAAAAGAGCTCCAGATATTGGTAAATCTTTCACTACCAAATTAACTTCTTGGGGAGAAATATCTGCTGATTTTAAGGTCTCGGTAAAACTAACCCCTGGTTCTTTTTGGGAAAGGAAAGTTTTCCCATCTTTGTAGGTTAAATAAAGCCGACTATCTTCAATCTCGACTTTTTCCACTTTCCCTTGCTTAATATCGTTTAAAACCTGAGATAAAGGAATTTTTTCTCTTCCCGGAGCCTGCATTCTTAAGGAAACCAAAAAAGAAAACCCTACCCACAAAATCAGCGCCCAAAGCAAGAGATTTTTTAAGTTAACCTTAAACTTAAATTCAAATTTTTTTATTTCTGGCGTTTCTTTTGGCGCCTCTCTCATTTCCGTATTTCCTTTTCAATTTAAATTATAACGCTTTTAAATTAATTAATCTACCATTTTCCCCATACTTACTGCTTGACTTTTTTTAAAAAAAGTTTTATCTTATAATATAACGATGAAAAATCGTGGTTCCATAAGTTTAACCCTAATTGGATTAGGGGCAATCGCCCTCTCTTTGGCAACCCTTTCTTCTCTTATTCAAAATATTTCCAAAAGAATCTCCAGTCAGGGGCAAGCCTCATTTTCCATCCCCACCCCAATAATGGCTCCGCTTTCTACTCCCGCTCCAACTAATTTTGACATTACCGACATTATCTCTTTTGAAATAAACTCTTCAAAAACAATTATTTTATTAGTCAAAAAGGAGAAAATTAACTTGATTGGAAGAGTTATCTTCTACTACTCCAAAAAATCAAATGAACAAGATTATTGTTCCTCGACTGAAAGCCCCTCAACGTGGCAAAAAATTGGAGAGGCTAACCGAAATGAAAATATCGGAAGTTTTTATTTAGATTGGACTAATTATCCAATTCTTGATATCAATCAAAACCAAGAATATTACCTTTGGGCAACAGTTCTGCTCAATGACAATAGAAAGCTTACTGGTAATCCCGGTAACTGCCAATGGCCATCAAGTATAATCCCCTCATCTCAATTAAGAACTATCGCTGTTGTCTCCGGGCCCACTCCTACTCCTACCCCTACTCCTAGTCCATCCCCAAGCCCAACCCCTACGCCCAGCCCAACACCAACTAATGTTCCAATTTCGCCAACGCCAACTTTTACTCCAACCCCTCCTTCCTCATCGGAAAATTGTCTAAAAAAACAGAGTGGCGATGCCGATTGTAATGGAATCATCAATATTGACGATAAAAATATCTGGTTAAATTCATACAGGAATTACTTAAGTAACAAACTAATGGACTTAAGGGCTGATTTTAACAACGATCAGAAAACCGATTTGCTTGATTATAGTATCTGGAGGCTAAATTCCTTATGAAAAAAGTTTTTATATTTTTATATCTTTTTGTTGGTGTTGCTTTAATCGTCGCCCTTTTGGCGGTTATTTCCAAGCCCCAAAATTTTCAATCAAGGGCAGAAAATCCCAACCCCGCTGTCCTAGAAATATCGCCCAGTAAAATAAATCTTGGTCTTGGAGAAAGGGCAAAAATTGACATCCTTGCCAACACCAATGGAATCCAGATTGACGGTTTTACCGTAAGAATAGCTTATCCTAAAGAGACAATTAAAATCGTAAATATAGAAATTAATTCTCCTTACGAAAGTATCCTTAAATGGATAAGCCCCAATGGAGAGGTGGTTATTTCGGGAGTTCTTCCTCCTAAAACTACTGCCAATCAAAGCGGAGGAAAATTTGTCCTTGGCAGTTTAACCATCGAAGGATTACAAAAAAACAATAATACTTCAATTAGTTTTAATCTCGAGTATTCAAAGTTTCAGCTGGTTGGAAACGGAAATCAATTCAACCTACTTTCTGGACAAACAGCAAATATTTGTATTTACAACCAAGTTCAAGAATGTCTTCCGGAAAACACCTGTAGCCTTGGCAAACCAACAATTATTTACCCCATTAAGGGTAAAAAAACTCTTGACCCTCAATTTGAAATAGCTTTTAAAATCACCGGCAGTTGTTTTCCTCAAGAGTATAAAGTGGTTCTCAAAAAATCAAGTGGTGAAAAAGTCTGCGAAAGTAACTGGAAAAACGACCTTAAAAGTGATGAGGTTAAACGAGTTTATGGAAGTGAAATTGGTTGTCCGCTGATGACCACAGGAGAATATAGGGCTGAGCTAACCACCCGCTACCAAAATCAAACATCAGAAACAGATATTAGTTCATTCACTTACAGCTACATCTATGAGGGTTTTTCTGGGATTATTACTAAAAATTTTATTGGCGTATACGGAACCACTGATGTAGTTATCCCCTCCACCTATAATAGTTTCTCCCGAAGAGGAACCGGGAATGTTTCTTCCTATGTTACCTCTGGCAAACCAATAGTTTCTGCAGATAGTGCCTTTTTTGCCTGGAGAGAATGTTATAAAGACCAAAATCTCTCTGCATTAGTTCCTCCCGCCTATCAAAGTCATCGCGGTTGTTTAGGATATAGCTTTCGCAAATTAAGAGAGATGGCAATTAATTTTGGAGGGATTGGGAGTTTAAGTATTGATGACACCAACGACCTAATCAGATATCTTAGGGCATATGATAATTTCAATATGACATTGGGACAGCTAAAAACATATGTTGTCTCCGGAATAGGGGGAAAAATGGGCATTTCTTGGTATGAAGAAATGGATTGTCCCACTGATTCTACTCGTAACCAAATCGATTGGGTATTCTTATACGCCCACCACAAAAAAAATTTTAAAGACTCCCTTGAAAAAACTAAAGCCTGTTTTTCCGGAGCACAAATTATTGCTGGGATTTATCCTCGCTCAATGAGGGGTCTTTTTCCGAATACCCCCGATCAGGAAATCAAAAACTTAACTGATGAACGAGAAATCGCCGAAAGCTGCCAGCAGGCAAAAACAGCAATAGAATGGTTAAAGAAGGGAGAAATAATTGGTATTGAAATTTATGACAACTCTCCCCTTGACCAAAACTTTTCCTTTTACGACCTTGATAAAAAAATCGCCCAGTTAACATCGGATATTTTCGCTACAGGCGACTCCCCGTTTTGTCAAAACCCTTAAAAAATTATCTCTTGACAAAAAGATAATATCTTGCTTTAATGGAAATTAGCAATGAATATAAATTTATCAGGTTCCAAAACAAAAATAGCAATACTTTTCCTCCTTGTTTTTTTGTCCTTAAGTTTTTTGGTAATTATTCAGGCAATAAATAAAAATCAAAATATCCAAAGTCAAGCAAGCTGCACTTGTAGTAACCCTTTTGGGAGAGTGGGAGACCTTATCTGTACTCCCCAGGGAAATATTGGCCAATGCGTTACTAGATTTGGAGTGTGTTTTTGGTATCAAGTCCGAACTTGTAAAACCGGAGGGTGTAAAAACGGCACCTGTTGTATACCCGCAGGCCGAATGATTACTACTAGTGACCCCTGCTGTAGCCCGGCGGTTCCTGTTGCGGGTTTCTGTGTTGCCCCCACCCCCACGCCTATCCCTATACCAACTCCTCCACCATCCACAGGTAGTCCTTGTGTTGGAGAAAACGAAGCGGTAGTAAATGGCTCTTGTAATGTTGATAGTCCCTCTTCAAATATTAAAAATTGTTGTCCAGGCCTTGCTTGTTATTACGATAAAACCATTGGCTGGGAACGCTGCGTTAAACCCTACAATTGTTATCCTCCCTTCTTTAGCCCATCTCATAAATCAATGATTGGTATTACAGGTAATTGTGCTTCATCAACCCCCCACGCCCTAGCTTACCATGGATTTTATAATACCGGGTGTTATCCCCATGATGTTTATTTCCAACTCTATGATGAAAAAGAGCGGGCTCTCTACAACTCCGGTTGGTTAATTGGAGCAATAAGTAGTCGATACCAAGAAGCAAGTTGGTCCCCCCCACAATTAAGTGATGGTATTTATAAGTGGCGAGTAAGAATTAGGAATTCCAAAGGTCAATTAAGTGATTATGACAGCGCGGGAACAATTTTTGAAGTAGACACTACCCCAATAACCTTAAGTAGCTGCAGTGTTGTTGTTCAAAAAACAAACGGTTCAGAAAGAATTCCTCAAGTAATTTGGGAAAAACCTACAAATACGGGTTGCTTTGGCGTAGACAAATATCTAATTGAGGCAACGAAGGGCTATAATTTTAATAAAGCCTGTCTCAATCTGACTTATGTTGATAAAAACGAAACTTCCCTATCATTAGAAAACAGCTGTAATCTTCTTCCGGGAGAATTTCTCACCGTTCGTATAAAGGTAAGGGATTCCGCAGGAAGAATGTCCCCGGAATGGACACTTTGCTCTTTAAGATAATATTCTACAACCCCATTGCCTTTTTGACTTCTCCAAGAGTTTGGCGGGCAATTTTTGAGCAGTAATCTCGGCCTTCTTCTAAAATTTCGGCTACTAATTTTGGTCTTTCCTCAAAATACCTTCTTCTTTCTTGAATTGGCGCCAGTTCTTTATAAATCGCTTGGGCTAATTCTTCTTTTAAATCTTTATACATTATCCCCTTTGTTAAATATTCTTTTTCATATTCCTGGCGTCTTTCTTTGCCTTCAAAAAGTTCAACCAATGTAAAAAGATTTGCCACACCCCCGCTTTTTGGCACCTCTTTCCCTTTACCAATATCTGTTGGTGCTGCTGCCAACCGCCGACGAATAGTTTGTAAATCATCAGTCAGCAAAATATAGCTTCCCTCAATTGATTTGCTCATCTTCCCCTCGCCCAGCAAGCTCGGTACATATTCTCCAGGGGTGGCAAATCTTTGGGGTTCAGGAAAAATTGGAGCAAACATTTTGTTAAATTTCCTTGCCACCTCTCGCGTCAGCTCAATATGCGGTTCTTGGTCTATCCCCACCGGCACCAGTTGAGCCTTGTAAATTAAAATATCCGCCGCCATTAAAATCGGATAATAAAAAAGACCGACATTTATATAATCCGGATTTTCTTTCTTTTTATCTTTATAGGTTGGCAGTTGTTCTACCCGAGAAACTGGATAAATCGTTCCCAGTAGATAGGCAAGCTCAACATGCTCCGAAACTTGAGACTGAATCATCAAATGGCATTTTTTGGGGTCAAGTCCACAAGCCAAATAGTCCAAAACTACATCGTAAATTTGTTGTTGGTAGGTTTTGGGATTATAAGGAGTGGTGATTCCATGCAAATCAACCACCGAATAAATACAGTCTAAATCTTCCTTGTTTTGCAAGGCTAAATATCCTTTAACCGCCCCTAAATAATTTCCCAAATGAAGCCTCCCTGTCGGCCTTGAACCAGAAAAAACCCGCTTTTTCATTTTGGCAGGGCTGCCCCGACTCGAACGGGGAGTCCGGGTTTTGGAGACCCGTGGTTTGCCAATTAACCGACAGCCCTATAATAAAAAACTCGCCGCCTGGCGAGTTTTAAAACACCATTACAAACTCACCGGCGGTTTATTTACCCGTCAGTTTGCGCCACCAGTTTTTAACTGTCTCTAAAAATCTTTTCCACATTTTGAGGATATTTTAACTTCTCTCCAAAATTCTGTCAAGCTTTTGTACAGGTCACAGACTTTTTAGACATTCCTCCTTTCTCAATTAGGTAGTCTAAGGGTGATTTAAAACCCAAAGACTCATGGACTCTTTTACTATTATAGAATAGCAAATATTCTACCAGTTTTTCATAAAAGAGTTTAGGATGATAGATTAAATCTAAATTTGGTTCTAAGAATTCCTCCTTTAAAGTTCTTTGATATCTTTCAATTACTCCAT
>Ga0272448_1006968_pt1 | contig 12065 bp, 8 predicted proteins | sample YNPCB0191_FD_202220 | JGI IMG/M metagenome (GOLD analysis project Ga0272448, IMG submission 202220) | Hot spring sediment microbial communities from Yellowstone National Park, WY, United States - YNP-CB-019-1 | ecosystem: Environmental > Aquatic > Thermal springs > Hot (42-90C) > Sediment... | reverse complement strand
CGCAGCGGTCGCCCCACCGTGCTTCCACTCTCCTGTCCCTCAGGATTTCTATCACTTCACACATGTTCGAACACCCGCTGCACTCTATACTTTTTGCGCCATATTCATGCTCAGGTATGTCAAACCCTCTGAAACTGCTGGCATTACCCTTGCCGGACATCTTTTTCATTGCTATCAGCGCCGCTCCGTAAGCGCCCATTACTTCAAAATGCTCCGGAATGAATACCCTTGCGCCCAATGCCTTTTCAAAAGCATTTACTATTCCTACATTTGCAGCCACTCCTCCCTGGAAAACCACAGGGGAGTTTATATCCTTTCCCTTCGCGAGATTGTTAAGGTAGTTTCTGACCAGCGCTTCACACAAACCGCCAATGATATCCTCCATGCTGTGTCCGGTCTGCTGCTTGTGTATCATGTCGGATTCGGCAAACACGGCGCATCTTCCCGCAATCCTGACCGGCGAATTCGAACGCAGGGCATATGCGCCGAATTCCTCGATGGGAATTCCGAGCCTTGAAGCCTGCCTGTCGAGAAAAGAGCCCGTGCCTGCCGCGCAGACCGTGTTCATGGCAAAATCGACAACCATTCCGTTTCTCAGGAGAATTATCTTTGAGTCCTGGCCTCCTATTTCAAGTATTGTCCTGACGTCGGGGACCAGTTTCTGCGCTGCCACCGCATGGGAAGTGATTTCATTTTTTACCACATCCGCGCCAAGTATGATGCCTGCCAGCTGCCTGCCGCTTCCCGTGGTTCCGACTCCGCCTATTTTTACTCCGCCGCCAAGCCCCGAAGCAAGCTTCCGCAAGCCGTGATTGATTGCGTTTATAGGCTGCCCTCCGGTTCGAAGATAGAGCTTATGGGCCACATTTCCATCTTCGTCCGTTAAAACCAGGTTAGTGCTTACGGACCCGACATCAACACCGAGGTAATAGCTGTTTTCGCTCAAAATATGGTCTCTCCCTTCTTTGGCGCAGCAGATCTATAAAGGCTTCTATTCTCGTCATATAACCCGCTTCTCCCGTCATCTCGTCTACTATAAGCGTGAGAATCGGTATTCCCCTCTCCTTTCCGACCAAAGGCAGTATGCTTTGCGCCACAATTTCAGGCATGCATGTCAGAGGGTATATCTGTATTATTCCGTCATACCCCTTTTCCGCATAAAGCACCGCGTTTCCCACAGTCTCTCTTGCATGCCCGCCTATCATAGCTCCGAGATAGGGTTTTGCAGCATTCGCAAACCTTAAATCCTTCGGCAGGCGGAGTATGTTTTTTAATACATGCTCAGTCACCCACATGCTGATTGTAAGGTGGCGGTCTACCTCCACTCCCATATTTCCGAGCCTTGATTCAATATAAAGACCTGTGTGGTAATCTATGGTGGAATAGATTTCGCCGACTATACCCACCCGCAGCGGATGAACGCTGTCGCTTACGTTTATGCTCAAAAGCTTTTCCCTCGTTTTTTTTATTAATTTTTCTATTTCAGCTGCCGACCCGGTTTTAAGCACTTCTGCCTGAAAAGCCTTATAGAGCCTGTCGACAGAACCCTTTTCAGTTTCCAGCGGCCTTGTTTTGAAGCACAGCCGTTCAAGTTCATCCACTCTTATCGCAATTTCGACAGTATGTTTAACGGCGCGTATTATTTTCAGCAGGCCGGTATTGCCGGTCAGTTTTCTTATTCGCCGGATTAGCTCACGGACATCTCCGTTCGGGAGCTCAAGGGTAATGAAATCCATAGGGTATCCTGCATCTTTCAAAATTTCCCTTTCGACTTCGCCATAATAACCAAACCTGCAAGGGCCGCAGCCTCCGGCCATCAGGACGGTATCGGCCCCCGCTTCGTACGCCTGGATGAAATTTCCCAGATTGTATTTCAAGGGAAGACAGGCGCTCTCCGGAGCATATCTGGTCCCAATCTCAAGCGTCTTCCTGCTGTTGAAAGGCGGTATGACATAGTCAACTCCCAATCCGTCAAGAAGGGCCTTGGCCGGGATGTATGTATTACCCATATGTGGAAAGGTTATTTTCACCGGCGCGCCTCCATTCCAGCATATCTATAAATGCTTCGAGCCTCGTGTTGAAACCGGCTTCTCCCGAATGCTCGTCGAGCGATAAAATGATAAAAGGAGTGTCTCCCTGCGCTCTTGCTTTTCTTTCAGCGAGATCTGATACAAATGAATCTACTCCGCATCCGAACGACATGAGGTAAACTATGCCGTGAATATCCTTTCTTTCAATGGCGTGAAGGACAGCCCCTATACCCGTCCTTCCGAAATCCCAGAACATTTTTTTAGGCAGTTCGGAAGCTTTCCTTTCAATTTCGCGCCTGTCCATCATTTCGGGCGTAACAATACCTATACCGCGTTTTCTGAATTTTTCTATTATATTCATGTTTATATAACTGTCATAAAGGATATAGGCATGCCCTATCAGGGCAATTTTCATGCATCCCGGATTATCTTCCGCACCCGCGCAGCCGGTGCAGGGAACGCCTTCCCCGCACCGGCCGTTCGGCGCATCGTTTGGGAGAAAGCCTTCACGGACCTTTTTCTCATATTCGCGGTAATTGATTAAAGCGGTTTTAAATGCTCTTTTTATTTTTGAAGCATGCCCCGCAAAGTTGCTTCCAATCTCCAGTATAGCCTTATTCAAGCCTGCATCGGACTTCCTCAGGTTTATTTCGGTACATATGATCCCGGGCAGGCCGTTAATCGAGCTTTTAACCATATCGGGCAGTCCCCCGATTTTAGGGCAGATATACTCATTTCTCGATATGCTCGTGAGCCTCGGTATGAATATGCAGTCCACCCTGCCCCGGAGATTCATCACATGCCCGAAAAACAGTTTGACCGGCAGGCAGGCCTCGTCGACGCACGCTTTTACCCCGTTATCGAGAATCCTTTTCGAAGTATTGTCAGACACGACAATTTCTGCCCCCAGTTCCTCGAAGAAAGTCTTCCACAGCGGGAAGAAGCGATGGTAATACAGGCCTCTGGGGATACCTGTTTTTTTGTACATCGGCAACACCTCGAAAAATATTATTCACGCTGGAAAGTCAATTTATTCAGTTATTATGACAGGGGGGCCATCAGAGAAATTGCCATATTGCTCAAAATCAATAGAGGAATGGCAGGAAAAACCAAAAAATGACAGGAAACCGTCCCTCAACATTCGAACAGGGTTCCCCTGTTCAGTATAAATTGGGGGTCGAAGGTCTTTTTGACGGCCTTCATCTGTCCGATTCCGTCATCCCCGTACATCTCCCTCAGCAGTGCGGTCTTCAGTTTGCCGACGCCGTGCTCCGCCGATATTGTCCCGCCCATGCGGACAACCTTCCCCGCCCAGTCGATGTATAGTTTCTTTCCCATGTTATATTCCTCCATGCTGTTGGGCAGGATATTCACGTGAATGTGGTTGTTTCCGATATGTCCGAACATCACCGATTCGAGTCCTGATTCCTGAAGACTTTTGTTGTACATTGCGAGGGTCTTTTCAAGGTGTTCGTCCGGAACAGCCATGTCCGTACCGAGCTTGGCAAGTCGCGGGTCGATTTTCCGCTTTTCGTCTATGGTCAGGTTCACAGCCTCCGGAACCGCATGCCTGAAGAAATGGATATGCCCCATTTCCCTTTCGTCCGACGCCATCCAGGTGTCATCCTCGCTTCCGCCGCAGCCGGCAAGAATCTCCGCCGCTTTCATCACTGTTTCCCCTACCGCGTCGTCGTCCCCGCCATGGTATTCGGTATACACTGCCGTATGGAATTCAGGCTTCATTTCGGGGATTTCCGCAAAAGCGGGGTTATCCATTTTCTGTTTTCTCAGGAGGTTTAACGCGTCCTTGTTAAAATACTCCACCGCCGCCAGTCTTGGGGTTGGATCTTCATGATATTTTTTTGCAAGAGATTGTCTCGTTTCACGTACGAACCTCACGGCGTTTTCCTCGGATCCGAAAAACGCCATCATTCCCCACATCGACGCGGGAAGAGGCAAAAGCCTTATCTCTATTTCGGCTATTACGCCAAGCGTCCCCTCGCTTCCGACAAACAGGTCTATCAAATCCATGTCATCCTCTATATAGTATCCTGTAGCGTTCTTGACAGAAGGCATGCGGTAGTTGGGCAGAATTCCCTCGATAACCCTGCCTGAAAGCGCTTCAAGCCTGAAGGAACGATTTACAGCCTTATTCCTGCCGCGTTTCAGCAGCAGTTCGTCCCCGTCGGCAAGGATTATGCGCAGAGACTCTATAAATTTCCGCACCGGGCCGTAAAAGAACGAACGCGCCCCCGAAGCGTTACAGGCCGTCATGCCCCCAATGGACGCCGAGGTTTCGGTGGGGTCCGGAGAGAAAAAACATGGCCTGTGGCCTTTGAATTTCTCCAGCGCTTCAAGGGAATCCCCTGTCCAGCCCGTCGTGTCAAAATCCCTGTTTTCCAATATTCTGCGGAGTTCCGAAAGCGTAACCCCCGGCTGCAGTAGGACAAAAAAACGGTCTGCCGCCGGATCGTATCTCATACCCGTTATCCTGTTCATCCTGTCCAAATTCAGTATATACCCGCCAAAGGGCACCGCTCCGGCAGCGATTCCGGTGCGCCCGCCCTGGATGGTAACCCCCCGCGCGGAGCTCGATGCCTCCGACAGCACCCGCTTTATCTCTCCGATCGAAGAAGGGAACGATATAAACTCCGCCTTGCCGGTAACCCGGGATTCATCCCGGAGGTATCCGGCGAATTCGCCGCCAAATTTGTATATCAAAGCCTCCACCCCGTCTGCCGTACAAAAAAGAGAAGGCGCGTCAACCTTCTCCCTTTATACCGCATCTCTATTATGCCTTTCCTGCGCATCCGAGAACTTCGGTTATCTTATGCTTCACAACCTGCTTGATGGCTTCCCTTGCAGGTTTCAGGTACTGCCTCGGGTCAAAGTCCCCGGGGTTCTCCGCAAAGTGCTTCCTGATTGTAGCGGTAAGTGCAAGCCTCAAGTCCGAATCGATGTTTATCTTGCAGACTGCCATCGTTGCGGCCTTCCTGAGCATATCCTCCGGTACTCCCCTGGCTCCGGGCATCTGCCCGCCGTACTTGTTTATCATCTCAACATACTCCGGCATTACCGACGACGCTCCATGAAGGACTATCGGGAAACCCGGAAGCCTTCTCTGGACTTCTTCGAGTATATCGAACCTTAGTTTTGGTTCGCCCTTGAACTTGAACGCCCCATGGCTTGTCCCTATGGCTATCGCAAGAGAATCCACGCCCGTCCGCTTGACGAATTCCTCAACCTGGGCCGGATCAGTGTAGGAAGAATCGGCGGCCGATACCTTGATATCGTCCTCGACTCCCGCCAGCCTTCCAAGCTCGCCTTCAACCACCACGCCCTTTGAGTGCGCATAGTCCACCACCTGCTTTGTCAGTTTTATGTTCTCTTCGAAGGGGTGCTTCGAGCCGTCGATCATGACCGAAGTAAATCCGCCGTCGATGCACGACTTGCAGACTTCGAAATCCTCGCCGTGGTCAAGATGCACGCAGATTGGAAGGCCCGTATCTTCAAGTGCGGCATCTATCAGCTTCATCAGGTATACATGCTTTGCATACTTCCTTGCCCCCGCGGAAACCTGGAGGATGAGCGGTGCGTTTGTTTCCTTTGCCGCTTCGGTAATACCCTGTACGATCTCCATGTTGTTTACATTGAAGGCCCCTATCGCATAGCCTCCTTCATAAGCCTTTTTGAACATTTCAGTTGAAGTAACCAGTGGCATATATCAATCCTCTCCTTCTACTTAAATAAACCCTTTATCAGGCTATTATGTTAAGTTTTTGTCATATAGTCATATTCATTTTACCAGATTCTATTTCAAAATCAAGGATAAATTTGCGGTGACATATTCCATTGCGTGCGCCATTTTTTTCTTGCGGAATTGCATTTCCATTGACATTATGTTATATTTTTAGTGGTGCTTTGCCGGAACCTGCAGGATCATGGGCTGAATGCTTTCATTTTTAGCGCTTGCAGATTTCGGAATGAAAAAAGGAAAGATATAATAAGCACTTTGTCGAAAATATCAGGTTGGACTGCCAAGGAGGTAAAATAATGAGCGAATTGAAAGGCGCATGCATATTCGGACAGTCAGGAGGTCCCACTTCGGTTATCAATGCCAGCGCCGCAGGCGTCATACAGGAGGCGTTGAAGCAGGGCAGCATTACGGCGGTGTATGGCGCGGCCCACGGAATCAAAGGCATGCTTGACGAGAAGTTCTACGACATGAGCAAAGAGGACCCTTACGAACTGGAGCTGTTGAAAACCACTCCCTCATCCGCGCTGGGTTCGGTGCGCTACAAGCTGAAAAAGGCCGAAGAGGATGAAACGGATTATAAAAGGCTCCTCGAAGTATTCAAAAAGTACAATATAAGGTATATGTTCTATAACGGCGGAAACGACTCGATGGACACCTGCGACAAGGTCAGCAAGTACATGCAGAAGGCGGGATACGAATGCAGGATAATGGGCGTGCCCAAGACCATAGACAATGACCTCTGGGGCACGGATCACTGTCCCGGCTACGGGAGTGCGGCAAAATACATCGCAACCTCCACAATGGAGGTCTATCATGACGCGAGGGTTTACGACAAGGGCATGATGGGCCGGAATGCGGGATGGCTCACCGCTGCTTCAGCGCTGGCCGCCGAAAGGGGATGCGGGCCTGATCTGATCTACCTTCCGGAGCTGCCGTTCGACCTTGACAGATTCCTCGAAAAAGCCTCGGGCATATACAAAAAAAACAACAACGTCATTGTGGCCGTTTCGGAGGGCATAAAGGACAAGGACGGCAAATACATTTCGGAATACGGTTCGGACCTCGCTCAGTCGAAGGATGCTTTCGGCCACGCACAGCTCGGCGGTCTGGCATCTACTCTTGCAAATATAATCAAGCATAAGACGGGCGCCAAGGTCAGGGGCATAGAATTCAGCCTCCTCCAGAGGTGCGCGGCTCACATTGCTTCGCTCACGGATGTCAGCGAGGCTTATATGGCGGGCCAGGCAGCCGTCCGGTTCGCCGTGGAGGGCAGGACGGACTGCATGGTAGCGTTTGAAAGGGCTGCCGGGACGGAATACAAATGCAATATCAGGCTCATCAACCTGACCGAGGTAGCAAACACCGAAAAGAAGATACCGAGGGAGTGGATCAATAAAGAGGGCGACGGTTTGACCGAGGAATTCATCAAATACGCGGCGCCTTTGATCCGGGGGGAATCCAGGCCCCCGATCGAAAACGGCCTTCCGAGGTTCGCAAGGCTCAAAAAGGTGCTGGCGACAAAGTGAGCTGTTAAAGCGGAGGAGATGCCCCCGGGGCATCTCCTTATTTATCCGGCGCACATGAAAAACGGAGGCAGCGATGAAAGCAAAGCTTCAGTTTAAGCTGTTTTCAGTCTTCTTCAAAATTGGCGCCATAGCCTTCGGCGGCGGCTATGCGGTTGCTTCTTTGCCGCGGAGAGATGCGGTCCGGACCCCGGTCAGGCGTACCGGGATAAATACGGCGCCGTTCATCCTTATTTTTGCCGCAGCGGGAATCATCCCTTCCTGAAAAGGCACCTTGGCGCCAACGGGCATTCTTCGCACAGGGGGGTTTTCGCCGAGCAAAAGCGGTTTCCCACCCCGTCTATCTGGGCATGAAACTCATTAAAGAGGTCTGAATCGTGCTCAAGGTTGTCCATGAAGAACTTCTGCATTTCACCGTAGGATATGTCTTCGCTGAAAATGCCAAGCCTGCAGAAAATCCTCCTGGTATACGAATCAACCACAAAGATGGGCTTTTCTCCGGCGTAAAGCAGGATGCTGTCGGCCGTCTCTTCACCGATTCCATACAGCGACAGCAGTTCCCTTCTAATCTCGTAAAGATCCCTGCCGAAAAAAAGGTCGAGGCTGCCGGAATATTGCGTTTTCAGGTGCGTGCAAAAGACTTTGAGCTTTTTGGCCTTCTGCTTGTAGAACCTCGTACAGCGTATCAGCTCCTCAAGCCTTTCTTCGGAAACGCCGCATATGCCATCCACATTCAATATCCCTTCCGTTCTCATATTTTCAATGGCAGTAGTGACATTCCTCCAGGAAACGAACTGGGTCAATACGGCCCCCACGATCACCTCGAAGCTGGTTTGAGCCGGCCACCAGTGCCTGGGCCCGGTCCTGTCATACATAAGGCGGAATATATGCATCAAATCCTTATGAATTCTTTTGTCCAAACATTTCCCCCCCACTGGCTTATGCCTCAATGCTCCTGTATCTCGCGGCAGCCAGGACGTTCAGAATAAAGATTCCCGGGACGGCCAGAACCGCAATACGCACGCCCAACGCCAGATATACCGCCCATTCCGGCAAGCCGAAGAACAGCAGAAGTACAGAAATACCTCCGAGGATTGCCATCAAGACAAACGCCGATATCATCCCTGATTAATTATGCTTGGCTTATCATTTTCTATCCCGCTCATAAGGAACCTCCAAAGAAAAAAGCTGAGTCAGGGACTGAACCTGTTTAATATTTTACCAAGTAAAATAAATTATATATTATTATACTTAACGCCAGCTCTAAACTCAATAGCGACAAAAAGGGGCATATCCAGCAGTATGAGATATATCCCCTTTTGACAAGTGATTTTCTTTTAATGCTTATAACCCGCTGTCTACTACTTTTCCGGGTAGTTCTCGCGCCTTACGTAGCGCGTATGCAGCAGTTCATGGGCCTTGCGGCTTCCCGGCTTTTCAAAGTACTCATCGTACAGCATCTTTACCGCAGGATTTTCATGCGACTTGCGGATGGGCGCTTCCTTGTCTTCTTCGTATATGGCCTTTGCCCTTTCGCGCCTCAGGTCAATCCAGCTTCTCACGTACGAAGGCTGTATCGGCTGTCCGCCTCCGTTTACGCATCCTCCCGGACACGCCATGATTTCCACGAAGTGGTAATCCGCTTCTCCGGATTTAATCTTATCAAGCAGCCTTCTTGCGTTACCAAGCCCGTGGGCTACGGCAGCCTTGAGGGTAAGCCCTTCAAGCTCTATTCTTGCTTCTTTTATTCCTTTGACTCCCCTCACCTCGTTATATTCTATATAATCGGGGTTATCGATCGATTTCCCGCTCAAAAGCTCCGCGGCAGTGCGCAGGGCGGCTTCCATAACTCCGCCTGTAGCTCCGAATATGACGCCTGCGCCCGAAGCCTCCCCCATCGGGTCGTCAAAATGCCTCTCAGGGAGTTCCGTAAAGTCTATTGCTGCTTCCCTTATCATTCTGGCAAGTTCTCTAGTTGTCAGTACTACATCCACGTCCGGATAGCCTGTCGAAGAGAGTTCGGGTCTTTTCGCCTCAAACTTCTTTGCCGTGCACGGCATAATTGACACTACAAACACCTTTGCAGGGTCTATACCCATCTTCTTGGCATAGTATGATTTAAGCACAGCTCCGAACATCTGATGCGGCGATTTGCAGGTCGACAGGTTGTTGAGGAACTCAGGGTAGTTGTGCTCGCAAAACTTTATCCACCCCGGGCTGCATGAGGTAATCAGCGGAAGCTTCCCGCCGTTTTTAATCCTGTCCACCAGTTCGGTCACTTCCTCCATAATCGTGAGGTCGGCCGCCGTGTCGGTGTCAAAAACCTTCTTGAAGCCAAGCCTCCTGAGCGACGCAATCATGTTGCTCGTAACCCTTGATCCTATAGGCATTCCAAATTCCTCGCCGAGCGCTACCCTGACGGCCGGCGCTGTCTGTACCACAACGTGGAGATCCGGATTTGCGAGAGCATCCCACACCTTGTAAGTGTCTTCCTTTTCTCTGAGGGCTCCGACCGGGCATACCGTTATGCATTGTCCGCACATTGTACACGGCACATCGTTCAATGATTTCTCAAACGCTGACGAAACTATGGTTTTAAAGCCCCTTTCATTCGTGTCTATGACCGCGACGCCCTGGACGTTCTTGCACATGCTCACGCAGCGCCTGCACAATACGCACTTGTTGGGATCCCTGACCACCGACGGAGAGAAGTCGTCCATGGGAAGCTTGTAGGTTTCTCCCTCAAAGCGGATATCCTTTATGTTGAGTTCCTCCGCAAGCCTCTGAAGCTCGCATGTCCTGCTTCTCGAACAAGTCAGGCACTTCCTGTCGTGGTTCGACAGTATGAGCTCCAGCGTCACCCTCCTGGACTCCCTGACGGCAGGGCTCTTCGTCGATATGACAAGCCCCTCCGACACCGGGTAGACACAAGCTGCCTGCAAGCTCCTGGCGCCCTGTACCTCGACAACGCACATCCTGCATGCGCCAATCTCGTTTATATCCTTGAGGAAGCAAAGTGTAGGTATCGCAATATTGGCATGCTTTGCAGCTTCAAGCACGGTGTAGTTTTTCGGGACCTGCATCTTTCTGTCGTCTATTGTAATGGTTACTGTTTCCATAATCTACACTTCCTTTCGTCAAGCATTCTTGAATATGGCCTTGAATGGGCATTTTTCCATACAAGTGCCGCATTTGATGCAATTTTCCTGATCAATGACGTACGGTATCTTCTTGTCTCCGCTGATACATTTGACAGGGCAGTTCCTTGCACATATACCGCAGCTCCTGCAGACATCGGAATGAATCAGGTACCTCGTCAGCGACTTGCACACTCCCGCAGGACACTTTTTGTCCTTCACATGCGCCATATACTCGTTCCGGAAATAACGCAGCGTGCTCAATACGGGGTTCGGCGCGGTTTGCCCCAGACCGCAAAGAGCCGACGCTTTAATGTTCTTTGCGAGGATTTCGAGCTTTTCTATGTCGCTTTCCTCACCTTTGCCGTCGGTGATCTTCTCAAGTATTTCAAGCATCCGCTTTGTCCCTATACGGCACGGAGGGCATTTGCCGCAGGATTCGTCCACGGTAAAGTCAAGGAAGTACCTTGCTATATCAACCATGCAGGTATCTTCATCCATGACGATGAGTCCGCCCGAACCCATCATCGAACCCAACTGGACCAAGGTTTCATACTCGATCGGCACATCGATATGGCTTGCCGGGATACAGCCTCCGGAAGGCCCGCCAGTCTGTGCGGCCTTGAATTTCTTGCCGTTCGGTATACCCCCGCCGATATCGTATATTACCTCACGGAGCGTTGTTCCCATCGGGACCTCAACCAGACCGGTGTTGTTTATCTTTCCGCCGATGGCAAACACCTTCGTGCCCTTGCTCTTCTCCGTCCCTATTTTTGAGAACCATTCCGCGCCCTTGTTGATTATTACCGGGATGTTCGCGTAGGTTTCAACATTATTGAGTATCGTCGGTTTCTGCCACAAGCCCTTTACTGCGGGAAACGGCGGCCTTGGCCTCGGCTCTCCCCTCTTGCCCTCGATCGACGTCATCAGCGCCGTCTCCTCGCCGCATACGAAGGCGCCTGCTCCGAGCCTCAGTTCAAGATCGAAGGAGAAGTCGGTGCCGAAGATATTCTTGCCGAGAAGCCCGTATTCCTTTGCTTGTGCGATCGCTATATTAAGCCTCTTCACAGCGATCGGGTATTCAGCCCTGACGTAGATGTATCCCTGGCTTGAGCCTATTGCATAGCCTGCGATGGTCATTGCCTCAATTACCGAATGCGGGTCGCCTTCGAGAACGCTCCTGTCCATGAATGCTCCGGGGTCGCCTTCATCGGCGTTGCAGCAGACATATTTCTGATCGTTTATGGATTTTGACGCGAATTCCCATTTCAATCCGGTCGGGAACCCGGCGCCGCCTCTGCCCCTGAGTCCGGACTTCTTGACCGTATCGATCACCTGGTCGGGCGTCATTTCTGTCAAAACCTTCTGAAGCGCCCTGTATCCGTCATATGCCAGATACTCGTCTATTTCTTCGGGATTAATTACGCCGCAGTTCCTTAAAGCTATCCTGAACTGCTTTTTGTAAAAATCGACATTGTCGAGTGAAGCCAGGGCTTCTTCCGTTTCCTTGTCCCTCGGCAGGAGCCTTTTCACTATACGTCCCTTGAGAAGATGCTCTTCTACTATTTCCTTTACATCTTCAACCTTAACCATGGTGTACATGGAACCTTCAGGGTAT
>Ga0272448_1006967_pt1 | contig 12066 bp, 5 predicted proteins | sample YNPCB0191_FD_202220 | JGI IMG/M metagenome (GOLD analysis project Ga0272448, IMG submission 202220) | Hot spring sediment microbial communities from Yellowstone National Park, WY, United States - YNP-CB-019-1 | ecosystem: Environmental > Aquatic > Thermal springs > Hot (42-90C) > Sediment... | reverse complement strand
CAGTTACTTCGTTCGGGCAAATTGTTCACAGTTGTTTCATTGGCGGCCAAATCAGCATGGTCGCCCGGCCACCTCTATGTTTCAGAAGCAACAGCCAATGGGCGCCCCATCCCCTTCCCGCGTGGCGCCCGAGGGTGTGGGGCGTGCAACGGGAAGGGGCGGGGGATGGGAGCGACGCAGGTTTGATGCCTAGCCGCCAGAGGGCGGCTTCGCGCCGTCGCAGAGGCGGTTTTAACCGCGCCTGTCCGGCACAGGACAGGCAACTGCGCCGTTCCCACCGCGCCGACCATCTGCCCCGGTGCTGGGGCCGAGGTGGGGGCATTCCAGCGAAAGTGCTGTTCCCTAACCGTGAACAGTTACGGCCGTGTCGCAATTACCGACGCGCGCCAACAGATAGCGATAGAGGCGGTCGGCGTAATTGTAGCGCTCGTGCGTGAATGAGTGATGAAGTTCAGGAGCAGGTCTTGTGAACTTTGCTCTTTCATGCTACTTCGTCTGCCTGGCGCTGAGCCAGGTGCGCAGATTGGTCACTGAGAACTTGGGACTCTCCAGATCCTTGATCGCCTTCTCCGGCGCAACGCCGGCGGGCAGGTCAAACGCAGCGGCGATCTCGCTGATGGGCACATTGTACGCCTTGGCAATCTCACCCAGCGTCATCCAGCCCTTGATCTCCTCGACGTTGGTGCCGGTGGCGGTGATCTTCTCGCCCGTAGCGGTCACTTTGCCGGATGTTGACCAGACGCCCAGCGTCTTGGCCCCAAAGATAATAGCTACGAAGAGCGCCACAGCCAGGAACCCGTACAGATATGAGTTGACACGCATGTCAGCAATCTCCTTCGAATTGTTGTCTTACTTACCGAACGGCAGACCGAGCTTGAGTTCTAGCGCGCCGCCACGGGGGCAGGCGTCGACACATTTCAGACAGCCGATGCACTCTGGTGACGTGATCTTCTTGGACGTCGCGACGGGCAGGTTGACCGGGCAGGACTTGCTGCAGATGGCGCAACTTGTGCAAAGCGATTCGTTTCGTTCCAGGCGGAAGGGGCTGACCTGGCTGGCTATGCCGTTGATGGCGCCCAGCGGGCAGGCATAACGGCACCAGGGACGCTCGACGAAGAGCGATGCAACCAACGTGATGACCAGGATGATGAGACCAGGGCCCAGGGTCAATTCACTGAACTTGAGCAGCGTTGCATAGGGATCGTAGTCACGGAAGACCATGACGCCGGCGCTGATGGTGGCCAGGACGATCCAGGCCAGGACGATGTACTTGAAGTAGCGCAGCCAGCGATCGAGCGTCGCCAGCAGACCGGGTTTGGCCTTCGCCTGCGCCGACTTGATGGCTTTCTTCAATTGCGGGAAACGGCGTTGCAGCCAGACGCTGAGTGCCATGATGCCTTCCTGGAGCGTGCCGAAAGGGCAGATCCAGCCGCAAAAGGCGGAGCGGAAGATCAGCGCCGACGCGAGCGTAGCGATCAAGAGAACGACGTTCGACAAATGCGTATGGTTGATGGTTGCGCCGCCGGTGGTGAGGAGCTTATACAGCGTCTCGACGCCGCCGAACGGGCAGTATGCCTCTGGCGACGCGACAACGGTTGCCCCGCCTTCACCGACGACGACTTCCTGGATGGCGAGGAAGGCAATGAAGGCGAGAAAGGCGAGTTGGATCAGATGCCGGATGTTCTGGACCTTGAACCATGCGGCGAGCCCCCTGGGCTTGCGCTTGATTACTGCTGCTTGTGTGGCCATTCTATGTTCTCCTCCTGATGTTGTTGTGTTACAGCGACAGGAGGGATTATAGGCGAGGGGCGTGTACACATCGTGAATGTGATGTGAATATCTCGTGAAGTTAGAATCTACGGACCTAGAGTGCGACAGGCACGACAGATCAGGAAAGTTGTGAGCGGATCATCATGCAGTTTTTAACTATCAGAACCGGAAGTGGAAGGGGTGGCCCCTTGCCGAATTTACACACAAAACTTGACACTGCCCACCTGCAAAACCCCTTGACGAGCCAGGCTGAATACGTTATACTATGGGCACGTTGAGCCCAGGTGGCGGAACGGCAGACGCGCTAGGTTCAGGACCTAGTGAGGGCAACCTCATCAGGGTTCAAATCCCTGCCTGGGCACCATGATGATCATCCCCTCGGTGACACTGTCATCGGGGTTTTTTGTTTTTTTCCTGCTACCCAATAATAGTTGGCATCTGTTGCTGCCATCGCACATTGACTTTGCACCATACAGACAGTAGAATAGAGACGTGCGGAACAGAAGCGGCGTATCTCTCTGCCTTTGCCCAACGTTGTACCCACTAAAGGGGCTTGTATAGTCATTGAAGGAGAGACCAGATGAGAAGGCAAGCTATCCCGTGGCTGGTGGCGATTTTCTCCGTGGCGCTCATCGTCCTGACCGCTGGCAGCGGCGGCTTCGCCCGCGCAGCAGGGCAACCGGTCGGCGACCGTTTGCCGCTGCCCTCATCTCCTCCGTCTGGGGCAATGAGCGACGTTGCCTCGCCAGCACTCCAGGCCGACGCGCCGATGGTAACTGTGCAGCCACCGGCGAGCCGTGAACACCCATTTGGCCCCGATCGTGCCTCGCCAGATGATCAGGATACCGTCTTACCGCCACCTGACGCCCCGGCTGACCCAGGATCCCCCTCGATGCTCAAGAAAACGACGGCTGCTCCTCCAGCTCTCGCCGGGATAATACATCTCACGGCCGGTGGCCCCGATGGGGGCGGCTACTATTACCAGGATTCCGGCGATCCCCATGGCCCTGCCTATTCATGGATGGAGATTGCCGGCATCGGCACGGCACTTACGGCCGGCGACTGGACGGCAACCGGCTCCTATCAGGCTGATGACGAAGGCTACGCCCACATCACCCTACCCTTCTCTTTCCCCTTCTATGGCACACTCTACGATACTCTCTATGTAGATGCCAACGGCCAGGTGGGGTTTGCACCCTTTAGCAGTCCAACATTCACCGGCCCCGTTTCCATTCCCAATGTGAGCTACCCCAACAACCGTATCGCCCTCTTGTACAACGATCTTGATTTGGGGATGGTGGGGCCAACCGGTGGGGGTACCGTCTGGTATTACTATGACATTGCCAACCACCGTTTCGTCGTCGAGTACAAGGATGCACAGCGCTATGGCGGCCTGGGCCCGGCCGGCACATTCCAGGTTGCCCTGTACGACAACGGTGACATCCTCGTCCAGTATCAAAGCGTTGTCGTGTCGCCTATCTTCCCGGCCGGTATCGAGAACCAGGATGGCAGCGCCGGCCTGAGCTATGCCGGCGTCGTCACGGGCGGCCTGGCTATCGGCTACTATCGTCCGGCGGTAACCGTGGCCGTCCAGCCTTCCGTCGTTGCTCCCGGCGATATGGGCATCGTGACCGCCACCGTACGCGGACGAGATTGGTCGCCGCCGACGCCTCCCGATTCGACACCGGTCACCTTTTCTGCCGGGCCGTTGGGCAGCATGGTGCCGGGCAGCGGTGGTACCGTGGGTGGCACCACCGCCAACACGTTTGTCGCCGGAACCACCTGCGCGACGGCCAACATCACGGCGACGGCCGTGCTGAGCGGCACACCGGTGAGCGGCGTAGGCAGACTGACGGTCGGCTCAGGCCCAACCTACAAATCCGGCTACGTTGGCGCCAACGAGGTCTGGTCGAAGTGCAATGCCCCCTACGTCATCCAGGGTTCACTCGTTATCTCGCCGGGCGTCGTCGTGCTCGTGGACGAAGGTACGCTTGTGCAGTTCGAGGACAATGCCGGCATCGTCGTGCTTGGTCGTCTCGACGCCACCGGCCTGGCATCCTCGCCGGTTATCTTTACCAGCACCAACAGCCATCCTGCACCCGGCCTCTGGCGCGGCATAGCCTACGGTGATGAAACCTACGCCGCCGCCGGCAGACTGTTGTATGTTGACGTGGGCTATGGCGGTCGGAGTTACACGCATGGCGGAGGGACTCAGGCAGCAGCCATCCTGCTCTACAACACGGCGTCCTCTGTTGACATAACTAACAGTAGTATTCACGACAATCAGGGGGCGGGCATCGCCGTGCTCAACGGGTCGGCTTCGTTGATCTCCACCAATACGCTGATCAACAATGCAAGCTATGGCATTTACGTTGAGTCATCGTCACCGACCATCAGCAACAACACGATCAATGCTGCCACTCACGGCGTTTATCTCAACTTGGGGGCGGCAGCCATCGTGCAGAGCAACGCGATGCGACTCAACCAAGAAGCCGTACGTCTTGTCGGCAGCAACGGTGTCATCAGCGGGAACACAATGACCGCCGGCGGCTATGGTGTCATCGCCAGCTCATCGGCGCCGACAATCAGCAACAACGTGATTACCGGTAACCTGTCGGTTGGTCTTTTCGTTGACAGTGGCTCGGCAGGAACCGCCATCAATAACACGGTTGACAACAACGGCTCGGGCGGCCTCTATGTGCGCAATGCATCCACGACCATCACCAACAACCGTCTGCGCAACAACGGTAGCTTTGGGGCTTACCTGCTTGCCTCGAACACAAGCTTTTCGGCTAATGTCATCACCGGTAACGCCCCGTATGGCGTCTACATCAACGGCGGGGCGCCCACATTGAGCGGTGACACGGTTTCGCAGAACAGCCTGGCCGGTATATACTCCGACGCGGCCACGCCGACGATCAGTGGCAACACTATCGCCGACAATGGCAGCTATGGCCTGTACATGACGTCTGGCAGCGGATCGGTTACCGGCAATACGATCAGCGGCAACGGCACGGCCGGCCTGTATCTCAGCGGCGCGGCACCGCTGGTCACAGGTAATACCATCCGTGGCAACGGCACTTCTGTAGCGTCAGGGTATGGTATCCAGGTGACGAGCGGCTCAACGGCAATCATCAGCAGCAACACCATCACGGGCAATACCGGCACTACCCATGGCTATGGCATCTATGCCAGCTCATCGCCGATCAGGCTCACAAACAACGTGATCACAGGCAACATCGGCGTGGCCGGCAACGGCTATGGCGCCTACGTGGCCTCCACAAGCAACATCAGCATTACCGGTGGGCTCTTCTCGGCCAATAACGGTGCAGCCTCAGGTCTCGGTGTCGGCATCTATGTCATTAGCTCGACCGGCGCGATATCGGGGTCAACGGCAACGGCCAACGGGCTGACCTCGCAAACCGGACATGGCTTTAGCATTCATAATGCGACAATCACTCTGACCAATGTCACGGCCACCGCCAACAAGTCGGCCGGTGTTTTCGTTGATCCGTCCTCAGTGACGGCCGGCGGGCTGACCGTTGCCAACAACGCGGGCGACGGCATTGTCGTCTCCGGTGGCGCGCTGCTAACGCTCGCCAACAGCAACATCCATGATAATGGTATCGGCCCGCTTGGGGCAGGCCTGCGCGTCGTTTCCTCAACCCTGGTGGTAGACAGCAGCATCGTCAACAACAACGGTGTGGGCATTGAGCTGAGCCAGGCGGCAGCCGCATTGCGTGGCATCACCGTCACGTCGAGCATCAGCAATGGCTTGAATGTGCGGGCAGGCATACTGAGCATACAGGACAGCAATATCGGCCTCAATAGCGGCAATGGTATCGCCGGCGCGTTTACCTCGACGCTGACCGTGACAACGACAACCGTTATCAGCAATGCGGTGGCCGGCATCGTACTCAACCAGGCGGATGCTGCCGTCACCGGGTCTACGATCAGTGGCAACAGCGCAACTGGTCTTGAGGCGCTGGCCGGATCGCACCTGACAATAACAACGGGGACGATAGCCGGCAACGGTACTGCCGGCGTCCACGTTGTTACGGCGACCGTGGTTATCAGCGGCAGCGACATATCGAGCAATCCCGGTGTTGGCCTGCTGATCAGTAACAGCACGATGACCATGACCGGTGCTGCCGTGCAGAGCAACGGTTCGCATGCCCTCGACATGCGCGGTGGCTCGACCGCCATCATCGTGCGCAACATCATCCGCAACAATTCCGGCAGTGGCATCGTGTCTGGACTCGATGGCCAACCTTCGTCGCTGTACATGCGTAGCAACACCATCTATGGCAATGGACAGTCAGGCGTGGACGACAGTGGCCTGGGTGGCATGGATGCCCGCGGCAATTGGTGGGGCACCAATGCACCTGTGTGGCTGGGCAGCGCGCCGCGCGACATGACCGGTACGGCCAATATTACGCCCTGGATCACGCTCAAACTGGCGGCCACGCCCAATATCGTCCCCGCAGGCAGCGGCACCGCCCTCGTCCAGGCAATCATGAATGATGGCAGCGGCAACGACGTTGTTGACTTTACGACGGTCAACCTCACCACCACAGTGGGATCACTGGGCACGCCCGGCTTCACGTCCACCATCCAGACAACAAGCAACGGTGTTGCCACCACCGCCTTCTATGCCGGGGGCATGGTCGGCACCAGCATCATAACGGCCACGTCGGCCAACCGGGGCATTACCACCACCCAGATAGAAATCACATCCGGCATGCCCTATACGGTGAGCCTGGTGGCGATACCCAACACGTTGAATGCCGACGGCATTTCGACCGCGACGATCACGGCCACAGTCACAGACTACTTTGGCAACCCCATTCACGGTAGCGTAATTTCATTCACTGCCAACAGCCTGCTTTCCATCGGCGCGCCGCCAGTCACACGCACGTTGATCGGTGGACAGGCTACCATCACGGTGACGGCCACACTGACGGCGGGCGCCGGGCTTGTGACAGGCACCGTTGGTCCGGCGGTCGGCTCGACGACAATCATCCTCAATCCGGGACCGCCGGCCACCATCACGCTCGATGCCTACCCAACAATGGTGGGTGCCGATGGCATTGCCGCAGCCACGATCAGTGCCACGGTACGGGATGCACTGGGCAATCTCGTTGGCAACGGCCATATCGTTGACATCGGCACCAGCTTTGGCAGCATAACCCCGCCGTCTCTGACGCATGATGATAATGCAGGTGGCGTCACCTATAGTGGATCCTGGGGGCTGTATGCCGACGCCGGCTACTACGCCGGTGTGGAGCATTGGTCTCTGACGGCAGGCGACACGGCGACGTGGACTTTCACCGGTACCAACATCGCTCTCTTGTACACGTCAGAGTCCGATGCCGGTATTGCCAGTGTAACGGTAGACGGGGTGTACAACCGCAGCATTGACATGTATTCGCCGGCCACGCTCCACCAACGCCAGGCCACGATCGCCAACGGCCTGGGCACAGGGATGCACACGATCACGGTTACCGTGACCGGCGCTAAGAACCCGGCGTCGAGCAACACCTGGGTTGGCGTGGATGGCTTCCGCATCGGTCCGACAACGCTCGACGGTGTAGCCGTCGCCACACTGACCAGCACAATGACCGGCACCGCCTATCTCACCGGCACGATCAGCGTTTACTCGGATACCACATCCGTCATCTTCACACCTGGGCCGCCGTTCAGCATGACGTTGGTAGCGGCACCTGCCGCTCTGACGGCTGACGGTGTGTCCACGGCAGTTCTGACCTCAACGGTCTACGACCGGTTCGGTCGCTTTGTCCTGGACAATACGCCTGTAACATTCACCACCAATCTGGGTGTACTGGGCAGCGGATCGGCTACTGCTGTCGTCTCGACGACCGATGGTATTGCGACGACCGTTATCACCAGCACACAGTCGGGGCTGGCCGGTGTCATGGCCCATGCCGGCGGCGTCGCCGCCGGAACGACGGTCACATTCACGGCCGGCCATCCCTATACAATCACGCTGGTTGCCGTCCCGCCGAGCATACGCGGCGACGGGGTGACGACGACGACTATCTCGGCCACCGTTCGCGACCGGTTCGGCAACCTGGCCTTGGATGGAACAGTTGTTGACCTGCAGGCCAGCCTGGGCACGCTATCGCCCCCATCGCAGACGCAGGATGAAGCCTCGGGGGTGAGTTTCAGCGGAAGCTGGTCAACCGTCTCTGATCCCGGGCACCTGAACGGCGCCCTGCGCCGTTCGCAGACCGGCGGCGACACGGCCTCATGGACATTCAGCGGCGCCAACATCGCCTTGCTCTATGCTGCTCAAAGTGACGGTGGCCTCGCCCAGATCACAGTAGATGGGGCGTATACGACAACTGTGGACATGTACGCGCCACTGGCGGAGTTCCAGCGGCAGGCAACGATCGCCACCGGCCTGGCCGCCGGTCCGCACACGATTGTGGTGACCGTCACCGGGCTAAAGAACCCGGCCTCGTCGGCGGCGTGGGTTGGCGTGGATGGCTTCCGCGTCGGCCCGGCCACACACAATGGTATCGCCACGGCCACCTTGCAATCGGTGGTGACAATTGCCACGGCCACGGTGACCGGTACGGTTGGCCCGTACTCGAACACCGTTGCCGTTCCCTTCACCGCCGGGCCGCCGGCCAGCATTACCCTGCTGGCGTCTCCGGCGACCATTACCGCCGATGGGGTGCAGACCAGCCTGCTTACAGCGGTTGTCAAGGACTCGATGGGTGTTTCCGTCACCAACGGCACACCGGTGACGTTCACGACGAACCTGGGCAGCATTGCCGGCTCAGGGGTCAAGCTGACAACAAACGGGGTGGCGACGGCAACTCTGAGCAGCACGATCGCGGGCGTCGCCTCCATCTCCGCCGCTGCCGGCGCCGTCCTGACCTCGACAACGGTGACGGTGACGCCCGGTGCCCCGTGGGGCATCAGCCTGACGGCCAGCCCGGAGCGCATCGCTGCCGATGGCATCTCGACGGCAACAATCACAGCGACGGTGACAGACTTCTACGGCAATCTGGTGGCAAACGGTACCCTGGTGAGCTTCGCCACCTCGCTGGGTGTGATTGCTCCACCACAATCGGCGACAACGGCCAACGGCAAGGCATCCATCACGATTACATCGGCCACAACAGCGGGTGTTGCCTTCATCACAGGCACCGTTAGTTCGCGCCTTGGCTTTGCCAGGGTAGCCTTTGATCAGCGCGTGAATGCCGGCGGGCCATTCTATGTCGGCGTTGACGGCAAGAAGTGGGCAGCCGATCGCCCGTATGGGGCCGGGGCCTGGGGCTACACAGGGGGCTACACATACAGCGTCAGTGCTCCCATCGCCAATACGCTTGATGATGCGCTCTATCAAACCGAGCGCTATGCGATGAGTAGTTACCAGTTCACGGTGCCCAACGGCAGCTATACGGTGACCCTGAAGTTTGCCGAGCTCTACGTGGGGGCCCCCAGACTGCGCGTCTTCAATGTGAGCCTGGAGGGCACGCCTGTTTTGGTGAACTTCGACCTGTTCGCCGATGCTCCTGGCCAGTACGTTGCCGATGATAAGGAGTTCGTGGCATCTGTCGCGGATGGCCTGTTGACCATTGGCTTCACGCCGATAACCGGCGCCGCCAAGATCAATGCCATCGAGATTATGCCGATTGTGCCGCCGCCTCCGGCAGCGACACCGACGCCGACGTCCACGCCGACGCCGACACAAACACCGACGATCACGGCAACGCCGACACAGACCAACACGCCGACAAACACAACAACACCGGCGACGTCAACACCAACGCCAACAGAAACGGCAACTCCGACGAGCACGGCAACGCCAACGCCCACGCCCACGGCCACGCCAACAATGCCGCCATACGTACGGCGGGTGAATGCCGGCGGCGGCCCCTATACCGACGGTGGCGCCAATCTCTGGGAGGCAGACCAGGAATACACGCCGGGCGGTTGGGGCTACGTGGGCGGCAATACCTACGCCAACGCGTCGCCGATCGGCGGCACGAGTGACGACCCACTCTATCAGACAGAACGCTGGTGGAATGGCAACGGGGCCTATCGCTTCTCCGTACCCAACGGCAGCTACAGCGTGCAACTCAAGTTTGCCGAGATCTATCCCTTCACGCGTGCCGGCTACCGCGTCTTCGGCATACGTATCGAGGGTGTGACCTATGTCAGCGGTCTGGACATCTTCTCTCTGTCCGGCGGCCTCTACAAAGCCTATGACCTGACGTATAGTGGCATCACAGTCGCCGACGGCGTGCTCGACATCGAGTTCCTGGCACAGACAGGCGCGCCGAAGATCAGCGCCATCGCCGTCAATGGGGCTGCCGGCGGCGGGGGAGCGACGGCCACACCAACGCCCACAGCAACGGCGACAACGACTCCAGGTGGCGGAGGAGCAGCACTGTATCGCGTCAACGCCGGCGGCAGCGCCTACACCGACGGGCTAGGTAATCTCTGGCAGGCCGACCAAATGTATACAGTTGGCGGCTGGGGCGCCGTGGGAGGATTCACCTATTCCAACGTCCAACCCATCGGCGGGACGACCGACGATACGCTCTACCAGACGGAGCGATGGTGGAATGGGACGGGCGTGTACAAGTTTACCGTAGCCAACGGCACATACAATGTGACGCTGAAGCTGGCGGAGATTTACCCGTACGGCACGCCGACAAAGCGGGTTTTTGACATTTACATCGAGGGGATACTGTATCAAGCGAATGTGGATATTGCCCTGGCCGTTGGCCAGTACAATGCTTACGATCTGACGTTCTCCGGCATCACCGTCTCAGATGGGGTGCTCCAGATTGACCTGGTGCCCAGGGCCGGCTCGCCCAAGGTCAGCGCGATCAGGGTGTGGCAACCATAGCGAGGAGGTGACAAGGCCGATACGTTATTCGCCGGCCGGAGCCAACGGCGTGTCGCATTATGTCATTTTGACGATGATGTCGCCGATAATGTTGGCCGTTTCGTCGCCCCGGTCGGCGGCGTTGGACATGTGGCGGTAGATCTCACGCATCTTGAGCAAGTAGACCAGGTCTTCGACCGAGCGAGGCTCTTTGAAGAGATCGGCAATGGCCTCACGATAGATAGTCTCGGCCTGATTCTCGAGCACCTTGGCGCGGGCTGCGTGCTCAGAGGCCAGGTTTGGTCGGTCGCGCATCTGCTTGACGGCCATATACAGCTCCTCGGCGGCTTCACGCAGAACGGCAACCATGCGCTTGAGAAAGGGATTGGGTTGGACGCCGAAGATGGCCATTTCGTCAACGGTGGAGTGGGCATAGTCAATGACATCGTCAATGGCGCGCGAGAGCGTGAAGATGTCTTCGCGGTCAATGGGGGTCACGAATGTACGGTTGAGCTCATCAATGAGAATACGTCGCAGCTCATCGGCTTCCTTTTCGATTTCGGTCACGCGTTTGGCGTCTTTGGGATCGCCCGTCTGCATGTACTCTTCTAGTGCGACGAGGCCCTCGCGTGTTTTGTCTGCCTGGTCGAGCAGCAGTTTGAAGAAGTTGCTTTGCCGTGGCCGTAGGAAGTCGGTCAACCCCATGGCAGCATCTCTCCCGAGCTGATTGACGATTGTTGTTCAGCAGTCCCGTCCGTGGGTTGAAAGTAAAGTAAAGAGCCCCTGGCAGTCCGCAGACCAGGGGCGTTTTGCACATGCCAGAGCAGGTGAAACAGAACCGTCGGTCGGTTCGGCCGTTCACGGACGGCACGTCGGCACCGCCGTCGGCGTGGGCAGGGCAGCCTCATCCGTGGTTATGATCAGCGTTTCCCCAGGTGGGCCCCACAAGAGCATCGAGCGGGCAGCCTGCTCAACGTAGCTGGCCGACTGCATGTATTCGATGGCCGCACCCAACTGTTCCCTCTTGTCAATCAGTTCTTTCTGCTTTTGCAGCAACGCATGTTGTTGCTGCTTTAGGTTCCACACGTTGAGGCCGCGATGAACCACGCCGGCAACGAAGTAGAGGGCAAGAATGAGCACGACGATTGCCGCAAGTTGCCCGGGAGAAGCTGACCACTGGCGAGTTGGATTCTTCATCGTTGAGTGTCTCTCTATGTGCAGTATAGCCCACTTCAACTTCTATGTCAAGCGCTGCATCACCCCTTGCCTCCCGACCCGGGCGGTGCTCTGTCATTATAGACGATACGGGAGACAGAATGATACCTGGGGGGCCCCCAGTTTGCGACAAGGAGTAGGTTGAGGAATGCGGCGGCATCTGCTAGACTGTTGACTCTCATATTGACAGTTTAGGAGAAAGCTCATGTCGC
>Ga0272448_1006965_pt1 | contig 12067 bp, 10 predicted proteins | sample YNPCB0191_FD_202220 | JGI IMG/M metagenome (GOLD analysis project Ga0272448, IMG submission 202220) | Hot spring sediment microbial communities from Yellowstone National Park, WY, United States - YNP-CB-019-1 | ecosystem: Environmental > Aquatic > Thermal springs > Hot (42-90C) > Sediment... | reverse complement strand
ATACTACAGAACTGCACAGACGATGTTTCTGAGCGACGCGGATATAAAAGCCGTAAGCGACGTAATTGCAAAAGCCGCAGCAGAAGCAAAGGATAGCAGTGCCTTTGAGAAGGTAGCCGCAAAGGACTTGCAAAAGCAGGCCGAGGACAAGGGATTTCGCCCTGTGTCTGTCGATATTTCTCTTTTCGGCCGTATGGTAACGAGTGAAGCATTTGTGAACGTCGAGGCTTCCAGCCAGTTTGCTCATGCGATCAGCACGCACAAAATCGACCACGAATTCGACTACTTCACCGCAGTCGACGACCTGCAGCGTGCAGCGGATGACGACGCGGGCAGTGGCGCCGACATGATCGGCGATGTGGAGTTCAATTCCGCATGCTACTACAAATACTTCAATATCCATGTTGAAGGACTAGTCGACAATCTCACCGGCAAGGCGTTTAAGGGAGAAGCGAGTGAAGAAGATGAGAAGAATGCTCGCATTACAGCAAGCAAGGCTGTTCGAGCCCTGATTGAGGCAGCCTGCCGTGTAACTCCCAGCGGCAAGCAGAATTCCTTCGCTGCCCATCAATGCCCGAGTCTAGTCTGGGTAGAGGTGCGAGAGAGCAACCTTCCGGTCAGTTACGCTAATGCCTTCTGCAATCCGGTGAACCCGAGAGCGAAATGCGGTCTTGAAATAGAGTCTGCCAACGCACTGAAGGCAGAATGCGAAACACTTACAAAAATGTATGGATTAGACGCACGCAAGCGTCTGCTGCTGGCAAGAAATGATGAAATCAAGATCCTTGATGTCAAATCTTCAGAAAGCTTGACTGCCCTTCTCAATGGCGTGGAGGCGGAGGTACAGCGTGGCTGAATCCGTTCTACTCCTTTCGTTAGAGGGGTTTATACAATCCTGGGGTATGCGCTCTCGCTGGGACGTGCGTGATACAGGACTCGAACCAACAAAGTCGGGCGTGATAGGTTTACTTGGTTGCGCCATGGGACTTAGCCGCAATGCTCCGGAATTGGAGTGGCTTGACAAGGTTCTTCTCTTTGGAGTCCGCATCGATCGGCTAGGGGTGGTTTCCACGGACTTTCATACCGTGACAGGCTATCATCGCACGGCTGCCGGAGACTTCAAGCATAGCGGCGGAACTGCCAAGAGTCTTGCAAAGGCTCAGGAACATGGGGAAAGCACAATCGTGTCTCCGCACGACTACCTGCACGATGCAGCGTTTCTTGTCGGGTTGTCTGTGAAACCGGAGTATAAGGCTGAAAACCATGATCTGCTTGAACGTTTGGCCGAATACCTGCGAAACCCAAAGTGGCCCCTGTATCTGGGGCGCAAGGCATGTGTACCTTCGCGTCCTATCCTCGAACGTTTGGCCTGCGAATACGATAGCCTGGAAAGTGCGTTTGAGTCTGAGCCATGGACAGGGCATAGATTCAAATCAGAGCTGCCTGCCAAACTTCATGCCTGGATCGAATGTCAGGATGGCAAGTATGAGCGTCAGGATGCAATTCGTGTGAATCAACTTCGGTTCTACGATTATCGCAGATGCATGCGTATTGAGATCGATACAAGCTCTCTCAGGAGGATAGCATGAGTCTCTATCTCTCACGATTGATTCTCAATCCACGATCTCGCCAGGTGACGAGCGAACTGGCCGATGCCTACCAGATGCACCGGACGCTGATGCGAGCATTCCCCTCTCAAGAGGCGGGAGGTCCGGGCAGAGTACTTTTCCGCGTAGATACCGACATGTACAGCTATCCTGTCATATTGGTGCAGTCCGATAAAGAACCGGATTGGGGGTTTCTCTCGGAGAGGATCTACCTGGCAGACATCCAAGACAGCCTTACGTACAAGCCGTATAACCCAATATTCAGGGAAGGCCAACGCCTTCGTTTTCTTCTCAGAGCTAACCCTACTGTCAGGAAAATCTTTGAAGATGGTAAGCCCGGCAGGCGCATCGGCCTCTGTAAAGAGGCAGAGCAAACTGAATGGTTCAAGCGAAAAGGTGAATGCGGCGGCTTTCATGCCGACTCATTCAGCATACTCCCTAATGGCAAACAGATCAGCAGACGCGAAGGGCAGTCAAACACCCATGTGAGCGTCGTCTTCACCGGAGTCCTGACAGTAACAGATCCGGAGTTATTTCGAAACACGTTGGAATCAGGCATCGGATCTGCGAAGGGCTTTGGGTTCGGTCTGCTGTCCATCGCTCCGATAAGGTAGGTGATCCCATGCCCATGGATGATCTGCATCAACTACCCAAGTTTCGAGATGCTCTGTCGTATCTCTACTTGGAGCACGGACGAATCGATAAGCATCAGGAATCAATCGCATTCTATGATGAAGAAGGCATGATGCCCGTTCCGGCCTCATCATTGTCAGTCTTGATGATGGGGCCGGGCACTCGCATCACCCATGCAGCAATAAGAGTGTTGTCCGAAAGCAACTGCCTTATAATCTGGTGCGGCGAAGAGAATGTCCGCTTTTACGCATGTGGAATGGGTGGCACCAGAAGTGCCGCACCTCTCTTGCGTCAGGCGAAATTGGCTTCCGACGAACTTACCCGGCTGGAGGTTGTACGGCGCATGTACTCCATGCGATTCCTTGAGGAGCTTGATCCATCTCTGACTGTAGAACAACTGCGGGGGAAGGAGGGTATACGAGTCAAAGAATCCTATGCCAGAGCCAGCGCCGAATCCGGAGTGCCGTGGAACGGACGGAGCTATGACCGGTTTGACTGGAGAACGGCAGATCCTGTAAACAGAGCACTCTCTGCTGCCAATTCTTGCCTGTACGGATTGTGTCATGCAGCCATATTGTCATCGGGGTATAGCCCGGCTATCGGATTCATACATACAGGAAAGCAGCTTTCCTTTGTGTACGATATCGCTGACCTTTACAAAGCACAGCTCACCATACCGCTAGCTTTCAAAGCAGCCGCTGAGATGCCACCGGATCTGGAGAGATATGTAAGGTTATCCCTGCGAGACCTGTTTAGGGAAACAAAATTGGTGCAGCGGATTATTCCCGATATCCGGCTGGCGCTCGGAGAGAACTGTAATCAGGACGGTGTATCGGTGCTCGATGACGACCCAGCTATGCCTACTGACTTGTGGACTCCTGAATCAGAGATCACGGCCTCATTAGACAGTTGAAGGGATATCTACTATGATAGTGCTAGTGGTGGAAAATGCACCTGCCGGTGTGCGAGGCGAACTGAGCAGATGGCTGATAGAGCCGCGTGCAGGAGTCTTCGTAGGCAATGTCTCCGCTATGGTGCGTGACAAATTGTGGGAAAAAGTTACGAAAGGCGTAAAGGCCGGAGGTGCTATAATGATCCATAATTCAATAAGTGAACAAGGCTTCACTGCCCGCAGTCACGGAGATACATCGCGAAATATCGTAGATGTGGAAGGTCTCTTGCTGGTAAAAGTCCCCTCGAAAGACACTTGCAAGCCTGAATCTGCATAAGTTTTACGCAAATTCCAGTATAGTCCCCACGCATGTGGGGGTGAACCGGACACATGATCTTCGAAGATGGCACTCAATGATAGTCCCCACGCATGTGGGGGTGAACCGTTGTCCAAAGGCCACCTGCATGGTACCGAATGATAGTCCCCACGCATGTGGGGGTGAACCGTTTATCGAGTTGCGGTTTCAGTCCCCGAAACCATAGTCCCCACGCATGTGGGGGTGAACCGCTAACGCTTGCCCGATTCATTTCGGTATACTGATAGTCCCCACGCATGTGGGGGTGAACCGTCCTTTCCCGCATCGGTTACACGACATATGCTATAGTCCCCACGCATGTGGGGGTGAACCGTTTGAGCCTGCTGCAGACTCGTGACGAGTGTCATAGTCCCCACGCATGTGGGGGTGAACCGCGGAAATGGCGCTGGAGTTTAAGCAGAGACTAATAGTCCCCACGCATGTGGGGGTGAACCGGCTCGTCGAGCTGGTATCATCGCCGCGGACCAATAGTCCCCACGCATGTGGGGGTGAACCGCCAACACATCCAAAGAGGTGCCTTGCGTGGCAATAGTCCCCACGCATGTGGGGGTGAACCGAGAGGGTCGCTCTCGATCAAGGCCGGGAGCGAATAGTCCCCACGCATGTGGGGGTGAACCCGCGGTCAATGTGTCGGTCTTGGCCTTGATTGCATAGTCCCCACGCATGTGGGGGTGAACCGGGCTGAAAACGGTCGCTCCTGCAATCGATAAGATAGTCCCCACGCATGTGGGGGTGAACCGTACTCGAGTTTCATCTGCCCTTCATCAAGAATATAGTCCCCACGCATGTGGGGGTGAACCGGAATGCGACTGGTCACCGTTGATGGCGGCCAGATAGTCCCCACGCATGTGGGGGTGAACCGACGCATGAATAGACACAACAGGCGAGTGATAAATAGTCCCCACGCATGTGGGGGTGAACCGATCATGATGGGTTCGAGCCAGGCGCGTATGGAATAGTCCCCACGCATGTGGGGGTGAACCGGTTATGAAGGAAATGAGGGTTTCCCGGCTCATATAGTCCCCACGCATGTGGGGGTGAACCGATGGCACTCAATGTTCATGGGGGTGCAGGTGAATAGTCCCCACGCATGTGGGGGTGAACCGCTGTGCTGCGCACTTGGAAGGATAGAGGATGGATAGTCCCCACGCATGTGGGGGTGAACCGTACCGCGATCTGCGGCTTACCCTTGCTAAACAATAGTCCCCACGCATGTGGGGGTGAACCGCACGCTTTCGCCATATCCATCGCTTGATACCCATAGTCCCCACGCATGTGGGGGTGAACCGCTCATGTTTCCGGTCAAGATCACCTTTACGAAATAGTCCCCACGCATGTGGGGGTGAACCGACGCATGAATAGACACAACAGGCGAGTGATAAATAGTCCCCACGCATGTGGGGGTGAACCGACCGTGACATTGGCTGTTACCGGTCGAACTGTATAGTCCCCACGCATGTGGGGTGAACCAATGTATGTGCAAATTGTCTGAGCATTAATCATTCCTCGCCGACAGTTTGTGCTCAAACGCTTAACCATTTCCAGCCAGTCATCCCATCCCATAGTCTTCACGAGTGATTCCGAGCCTGATTCCGCCAAACCCGGCGATTAGATGGTACAAATGCGGCAGCGAAAGACACTTATCATAAGCAGGACAATATATTATTACCTCACCCTAGAAATCTTGTAGCAGCAGGAGTAAAACCACAGATATTGAGGGTATATTAGGGTCAGTCCTGCTGGGGACTTAGTTGAGGATAAGCAGAGTTGCAGAGAGATCACAGCCATAGCTCTATGCCCAACGAAGCTCCAAAGCCTCCGGAAATGCTGCAGGACAGGTTGATCTGGTATCGACTTACAGACTGCCTCAATGGCAAAAAACAAATCAAGTCAACAAAAAAGGAGATCAAAAAAAGCATGAAAACGTTACTCGTTCTAACACTCGTGGCCGTCCTTTGCATGGTCGTTTGTGCAGCGTATGCCGACGGTAAGTCCTCTCTGTCCGCGACAGTGTTTGTGCAGGTCGACCCCACCGTGTCGATCGCTGAGCCGGACAATCCCGTCCTGGTCAACGGTGGCCATGTGACCAACGAGATCGAAGTCGACGTCCCGTTCCGCGTGGAAGCAAACCAGCAGGAACTCAAGTTCAAGCTGGAAGCTAGCGACCTCTTCCTAGCCGGAGACCCCACCACTAAGGTTCCTGCAATCTTGGTAGACGTAGCAGACATAGAAGTCACCCATGGATCAGTCAAGCTCCCCAAGGACAACGACTACACATTCGCCGACAGAACAACTGGTGATCCCATCGACGGCTTCCCTACATTTGTGGGCAAGTCAGAAGTCAGCGGCAAGTGCTTCATTCCGTTCGTAAGCTCCCAGAATGGCAAGTGGGATCAGAGAATAGACGCAAACGTTAGTTGGAAAGAGATCGAGACTGCATTGACAGGCCAGTATGTCGGCAAGGTCAGGCTGACCGCGTCTCTGCTTGACAACTAGATGATCGATTTTGGTGCATATTTGTAAGTAATACCTATCAGTGCCAAGTTGGAGAACCCGGACTCTCCAACTTATACCTGCAGGCGAGGCATTTGCTCGGGCATCTTGGTACCGCCCATATCTATGAGCAAGCGATTTGCCTGCAGGCATGCACTCCCACACTCATATTCACATCAGTCCGCCGCTGCGAGATCCGTCGAAGTCCCCTGCCGCACATCCGACTTACCTGTACTTGGTCTGTCAGAGTCTGAATTTGCATGGCAGAATAGCAGATGATATTCATTCGCCGTCTGCTGTCGGCCAACATTATAACTTTGTTAGCGGCCAGGTGTAAGAACGGCGATAGTATGGTATATAATATGCGGCTAATCAGAGAGTAGTGACTGAAGGGAGAGTGCCTGAAATGCTTCAATCTGTGCGCGTGTACATGCTGATTCTAGGGATACTGATCTGCTGCAGTTCGATCCCCGTCCACGGAGCGGTTGCAGTAACACCTGGAGAGACCTGGTTAAGCACGGACGCAAGCACGGGAGATTGTCAGTTGACCATCTCCAACTCGAGCGATCAACCGGAGCAGTGCGAGATCAAGTTGTTTAATCCGGTGACAGTCAAGGCAACGGGTCCGTCGAGCGGGACGCTGACAGATAATCTCCTCTCTGGAGTAGAAGCGAAGCCCGCTACGTTCACGCTGGATCCCTACGGCAAGCAGGTCGTGACTGTCTCTTTGTCACCAAACGTGAAGTTCCGGGCCGGTACGTATCCACTTCAGGTCAAGGTAAACTCCATAACCACGAGACAACTATTGGCATCGGCTGCGATGAACGTCAGGATTTCGCCGATGGTTCAGGGTCAACTCATCTCCGCGGTCTACAAGGCAGATGATGAAGGCCATGGTATATACCGTGCGAGCATGCGATTTCTGCTGGATACTAATGCGCGCAAACTCCGACTGAATGCGGACGTTTCGCAGAATTGCATCCTTGCATTACAAGATGGAACCGAACTGTGTATCCCGATAGACACCTCTCGCGGTCTGGAGATATTGTTTACGGGTGTAGATATGCCAGCGGGCACCAAGACCATTGCAAACTACGTAGGAGAAGTTCCTGGAGCGGCGAACGGGTTGCGAGCGACTGAATCCCTTGTCTTCGAAAGCGATCAGCTCGCGGTCGCCACCCGTGAGGTCATGATCACAGCCTGGTGGCGTCTAAAAGACCCATTGCAGTTTGCCGGTCGGTATCAAGGCAGGATAAATCTCACCGCATCGGTCGAGCCCAACTAGGAGCGCCAGCTTCATAGGGGACATTTCAAAGGAGACAGTTGACAATGTCACGTTGCGCCATAAGTTATCTCACACTTCGCTTTATCTTCGGCATGATCCTACTTGTCATTGCGTGCGGAGTGTCACACGCAGCTATCGATATTTCTCCGGCTTATGTCCAGGTTGCCCTGGACAGGGGAAGGCCATCCGGAGAGTTCGTCCTAAGCAACACAGGCGACACCGAAGAACGCTACAGGATCAGAAGTGCATCCTACAAATTCTCGGAGACGGGCGAATTGCAGAGACTACCCTCTGATGAAAACTCTCTCGCTTCCTGGATCATTTTCAATCCAAAGGAGTTGACGATCGCGCCAAAGACAAAGCGTATCGTACGGTTTGTGATAGCAACTCACGGGAATGTGAGACCCGGGGAGTACTGGGCAGCCATGGAACTGGAATCTCTAAACGTCAGGACGACCATTCTCAAGCCGAAAAGTGAAACTTCGCTAAACCTGCAAATCAGCTCGTCCATACTCGTTCCGATCTACGCCCAGTCCGGAAAGATCACTTGCTCAGGAGGCCCTAGCAACGCTAAAGTCTTTCCGTCAAGCAAGGGGCCTGTGATCCAGTGTACATTCACCAACTCCGGAAACGGGCGAATCCAAGTGAGCGGCGAGTACGACATCCTCGACGCCGGAGGAAAGATAGTTCTTACAGGCCCATTCTGCCATGCGAGCGCTCTGCCTGGCTCGACACGACTGCTAACCAGACTCGCAGCGGATCCATTACCGGATGGCAAATACAAGGTTAAGATCCGATTCAATACACCTCAACTTGGTCAGACACCAGTACAGGAAGCGGATTTTGAATGGAAAGCACCTGCGCCGAGCAATTAGACGTGGAGGATATGCACAGTGTTGTTAGGAATTACACCCGCAATTCTCAAGTATGTCGCCAGTTCAGGCAGTCGAGGTGCTCGTATGCTGTGGCTCATCATCCTTGTAATCATGCTCAGCCGGTCTGTGGTTCAGGGGGCAGAGTTACCGACCACTCAGACTAAGCGACCTGGGACCGAGATCGCGCTCAGCAACTCGCAAGACACCGCCTCGGCAGTTCGCAAAGTTGAGTCGGAAGTGGTGAGTTTCCGGCTGCAGGGAAAGAAGCCCTATCAAAGCTTGAATATCGACGATATGGACGTGGTGCTCGTAGATTCCAACCGCCGTCTTCTACCTCTGTTCCGCATCCTCAATGCTTTGCAGGTGAAACCGACTATCTCCGGTAGTGTCATCACATTCCAGGTTGAGGGCAGCCCCAAGACAGATCTGAACATCTCAACCAAAGAGATGAGCGTTGGCGGTCACCCTAAGCCGATAGAACTGATCGAATCAGTCTCGATAATCACCAAGGAACGGGACGTATACCTCCCGCCGGAAGCGATAGGTGAAGTCATCGCGGCAGTGATAAAATGGGATGATACCCTGTACGCGTACGTCGGACGTACGAACAACGACTTGAGTATATGGGACTTCGCCGGTACATCCTCATCGAAAACCCAGACCAATTTCGCCTCCGTGAATCTTCCCGAACTGTTTCCCCCTGCGCTGCCGAGTAATACGAGCCTGGATTTCATGCAGATGCGCCTTCGTTCCAACACGGCTCTGGCAGATCCGAGCAACCCGACGCGAAGGTGGGGGCTTGACAACCCCGAACTCACTCTCTGGGGCGGCCTGGCGAAAGGACAATACAGACTGGGACTTCTCTCTCCATAGTCGATCGGAAACAGCTCAAGTCATGGCGCAACCCGTGCGGGTATTCAATGGGCTGAGTGGAAATACAGAGGATTGAACACAGAGATGGTCGCCGGCGACTGCAACATTGGACTGAACGATCTCGTCGTCCCTTACGAGACAATCACTGGATTCCGTGTAAGCGGCCTACTCGGGGTGCCTTCAAGCGGCAGAAAGGATGATCGAACTAATTTGGGATTGAACCAGGCTATTTTCCAGAACAGGGTTTTCGAGGGAACTGCCAAGATCGGTTCCAAAGTGGAGATATTCATTAATGATCGGTTAGTCGACAGCACCGAGGTACTAACCGGAAATGACAGGTCTCCGATGGGCATGGGAATATGGCGCTTTGACAACGTATCACTGGCCGGCAGCGATATGAACCAGGTTCGTATTGCCGTTACAGATCTGAGCGGAAGCAAGACTCAGTTGAATCAAGCAATCCTGGGTACACCTTTGCTCTTCCCGAAGGGCAAGGCATCTTACACCGCTGCCTTTGGAAGAAACCGGAACATGAGTGGATCACCCTACATGCGCGGTCTGATGAGTGGCGGACATGTTAAGTACGGATTGACAAGCACACTCACCATCGGCGGAGCGCTGGCGGCATACAATGGCTTCTATGTACCGCTCGATACATTTGACCTAAACCAGAACGGCAGAGATTATCCTGTATCGGGAGCGAACGCGGGACTCGACTTTGCGTGGCAGCCGTTTACCTCCCTCATGGTTTCGGGCGGCGCCGCGAGGAGTCTCTCAAAATGGCACGCAAGTACACAGCCCGGGAATGACACTGCTATGCAGTTGAGAGGCGATCTGTATATATCCAAGACTGCGAAAATGAACATGCGCATATTCCGCTACGGCCCCAATTTCTTCAGCGGCCAAACGCAGCAGTTGTACGACCGGAAAGGCTATACGCTGGATCTGCTTATGAATCCATGGCTCGGGTATCAACTCGATCTGGCTATGGGTACGGTTGCGAACAATCTCAGTGGCACATTGACGAATGGAAAATCCTACCAGTTTCAGCATGCAGCTCTGCATGGCAACGTATTTCGTAATACCTCGGCTGGTATTGCACTGGATCGTTTGAGCGGTGGCCTGACAGGCGAAAGCCTGCATATGATGACGACGCTCAGCATGAGCACGGTTCTGGGCAAGGATATCAGGTTCGACGGTGTTACGGCTTTAGGCAAGGCTCTGGCCACTGGGAGCAGTGTTGATTTCTTCACAGGTCTATCGCTCCCGGCGATAGACCTGTACTCTTCACCGCGGACGATTATGTCTATTCTGAAGCCGGTTTCTCTTCAGCATTTCCTTGGACTGTCATACGTAGAAGGCAACAGCGTCCGTCTATTGACTTTAGTCCACGGTTTCAAGCCCGGGCAGACCGCACGTGCAAACCGCGGCCTGGACGTTTTTACCGAGATCGGCAGGGACTTTTACAATCGGGAAATGTTCTTCCAAAGCCGAATTGAGTATCCTATGCCAATGCTGGGCGGCGCGAGGGTCGGCTTAACCAGTCAATTCTTCCGTGGTAGTTGGAAGGTGATGCTTGCCACTGATATGAGTAATCTATATGGCCTTTATCGCAGTCATCTACAGCCCATTACCGCGCGGCATATCGATCCGAATTACGGAGCAGTCCACGGCTGCGTTTTTCTGGACTATAACGGTAACGGGAAGCGGGACCCAGGCGAACCGGGGTTGGCGAATATTCGAGTGTACTGCGGGAGCAGACAATCCGTACTTACGGACCGCAACGGGTATTACGTACTCCCATCAACTTCGCGGCTATATAAGGAGAGGGTCTATCTGGACATCAACACTGTCCCGGCAACATATTCACCGACTCATGCAATTCAGACAGCGTATGTAAATCCGGGCAATCTCACAGAGATCGATCTGGGCGTCACACCGACACAGTCTGTGACAGGTCTGGTTGAGTTAATTACACCAAACGCCGGGTCTGTCCCACTTTCCGGAGTGCGGGTTGTGCTTCTGCAATTGGATGGCAAAGAGGTGACCGATTCCATCACTGCCCAAGACGGCAGCTACTATCTGGGCGAGGCTCGCCCTGGCAAGTATCTGCTTCACTTGGATAAGGACACACTACCGAAAGACTGCGCTCAGGAAAAGGACTTGACTCCAATCGATGTCATTGCGTCGAAGGATACGCAGGAAATGAAAGTTCCGGCGATCAAGGTCACGTTCGTGCAGCCTCTGATCCACAAGCTGTAGGGCTCGCTCGACTCTCTTCTGGCGAGGTTATTCATCCGATAACACTGCAACTATTCATTCATTCGTCCCGAAGAGTTCCGAATCGTCCCTGGTTCACATCGTAGCGAGCTATAGCGACCACACCTGGTTGTGACACAACTTGATCATAGTCCCCACGCATGTGGGGGTGGCAAAAAACATCCCTGATGGATGGTGCGGGCTGCATCGATCATCAGGGATGTGTGTGACAAGTATCGTTTAGTTGAAAGGATCTTCGACCGTCGGCTATCAGGCGTTTCGGCCGATGAGTTCGCGCTTCTTTTTCACGTAGTACCAGTAGTTTTCAAGCGTTACGTCAGGCGGGCATCTGTGGTCTACGTGCGGAATGAATCCGCCTTCATCGAGGAGACGACCGACGCGCTTCAGGTCTTCGTCTATCGCTTCCTTGCCTTTGATAAGGGCAACTTTGTTTACCCCGCCCATGAGCCTCAAGTCTTTGCCGTACTCTTTGCGGAGCTTCATGGGATCGGTGTGCGCGACTTCGAGCGGGAACATGATGTTTATCCCAGCATCGAGCCAGCCGGGCGCCAATTCATGGATGTTGCCGTCACAGTCCAACTGGTGCAGGGTGACGTCGTGCTTTGCAAGGAATGATGTGATCCGCTTGTATCTCGGCACCATGACCTTTTCAAACCATTTGGGGTTGACCAGCGGGCCGTGGTTGTAGCACATGTCTTCCCACCAGGTGCCGAAGTCGAATTGTACTTTATCCACCAGACGGGAAAGCACGGC
>Ga0272448_1006964_pt1 | contig 12069 bp, 10 predicted proteins | sample YNPCB0191_FD_202220 | JGI IMG/M metagenome (GOLD analysis project Ga0272448, IMG submission 202220) | Hot spring sediment microbial communities from Yellowstone National Park, WY, United States - YNP-CB-019-1 | ecosystem: Environmental > Aquatic > Thermal springs > Hot (42-90C) > Sediment... | reverse complement strand
CTTCGGGATCAGGTGTACCGTGGGAAGGGGAAAAAAATGGAGTAACTACTCGGGGATTTTTGTGCTCCTGCGGGGGTGTTGGAGGGTTTCGGAGGATGTGAGGAAAGAGGTCTATCGCCTGTCGTTCATATTTTTCCATGAGTTTATTCATGGGGTTCCAGCCCCTGGATGAAGGCGTCGCAACTCAGGGCAGGAGGTCAGAATATTCGCATTTTTTCTGCTGTCTTTCAGCTGAATTCCGGAAGTAGCCCTCTCTTAAAAGATTTCCTGCCTTATTTTGAATGCTGTTTTTATGCTTCTTTTCCTTGGTTACTGCTAATTTGGATGGTTTTATACGGATTCAGGTTTTGGATAAAGCAAATCTTTTTTTCATGGAGAAAATTTAGATGAAAGGATATGGTTATTATCGTTTCGGGAGAACCTGTAGTTAAGGTGATCGGGATGATGGTTCCTTATTACATACCTTTATTCTTTCCATACGGATCGTAACGTGCGTACCATCTCTATTTTCGTTTTACGCGATCTCTTATTCAGAAAATGACTCTTTAGTCCCCTTTCCTACGCTTTTGAAAATCTATCCACTACATGGATTAGATCGGAAGTTTCAGCAGATTCCATCCCTAACGCTAAAGCTGCCAAGTAGTACTGATAGGCTGCAGAACCTACTACCAAGGGAACCTTTGCCCGACGACTATCGCTCATTACTAAACCCATATCCTTACACATCTGCCCAAGACCACCCATGGAGGGCTTGTTTTCTAAAATACACCCGGCAAGCATACGGAAATAATCACTTCCTGCAACACCACTTCCCACTACGTTACACACAAGCTTTGGGTCTAACCCTTGCCGCCGCGCAAGGGTAATCACTTCCATTGTTACGGCCTGCGTAGTACCGACAAGAAGTTGATTACAGTGTTTCACCGCCTGAGCGAGACCTGGTTCTTCCCCCACATACACGATTCGTCCCTGAAGTTCGAGGATCTCCTTACATTCTTCCACAAAATCTTTTTTCCCGGCAGTAATAATCGTTAGGGTTCCCGTCTGAATCCGTTGTGGACCTCCCGTCACAGGACAATCCAGAAAAGGGACAGATTGTTCCGAACACCGTTTTTCTACCATCCGAAGGTTCTCGACGTCGATGGTGGCCATGCAAATCACGCCACTGCCCTCATGCACTCCTTCCAGGATTCCATTCTCCCCGGTAATTACTTCGATCACCTGCTGGTCGTTCAACACATAGATAATCACTTTCCCTGCTTCCTGAGCTACTTCTTTGCAGTTCCTGACTGCCTTTCCTCCTAAAGCAGTAAACTCATCGACGACCTCTTTCCTTCGGGCATATCCCACTACAGGGTACCCTGCCTGTAGATATTTCCGGGCTGCAGCCATCCCCATCCGGCCCAGCCCTATTATTCCTAAGGTCTCTTTCATACAGGTACCTCCCTAAAAAGTATATTTCCTTCTTTTACGACAGCTCTTACCTTAGACAAAGCTGTGATTTCCTCAAGTGGATTTCCCTCAATTACAACGATATCTGCAAATTTCCCCACTTCTAAACTTCCTACCTCCCTATCTAATCCACAAACCTTCGCGCCATTTAAGGTAACCGCCAGCAATGATTCCCGGTTGGAAGCTCCTGCTTCCACGATGTATCGGGCCTCATCAGCCAGATGCCCATGCATTCCATCGGTACCGACTGCATAGAAAAGCCCACTTTTTACAACAGTGGAGAGTCTTTCCCACACCTTCTCTCTATCTCTCCGAAACAACGCGGCCCGTTCCGGAGAAAGTGTAGATTTATCGGCAAGGAACTCACTAGGGGTAAGTACTATCCTAGATGTCGACTTGGAAAGAGCTTCAATTTGCTCATCTGTTATATAGTACCCATGTTCTATTGTGTTCACTCCAGTAGTTAAGCAAAGATCTAGTCCAGGCCCCCCAATACAATGCACGGCCGTAGGTAGACCCCCTCTGCTTGCCTCTTCGACAATCACCCGAACCTCTTCCGCAGAATAGAAACAGGGGATAACGGGTTTATCCTGAATCGTACCAGTGGCGTAAAACTTAATTAGATCAGCCCCCGCTTTTACATTTTCTCGGATCATCTTTCTTAGTGCATCTACCCCATCGCAGGGCAACCCCACGAACCCATGTCCATGGGAGGCTCGCATACCGCGCGTAGCTACCACTAGTCGCGGCCCTATGAACCTGCCTTCTTGTATCGCTCTTTTCAGATGGACATCAATGAAAAAGCGGTCACCCATGCATCGAGATGTAGTTACACCTGACCTTATATCTAGCTCTAGAGTTTGAACTGCCCGTAAAGTTAGTTCACATTCACTATCGTTCATCCTCTCCAGATAGTTAGGCAGCCTTGAGTCTAGAGAAAGATGGTTATGTGCATCAACCAGGCCAGGTATCATGACTAAGTCATGAAAATCTATTATCTCAGTTTCTGACACAGCTGAACGAAGAGATTCGTAACTGTCTACTGCAATGATTCTTCCTGCCTGAACTAACAGCGCTCCCCTAAGGATCGGAGATGTATTGGGATGGGGAATCACCATACGCCCGCAGAAGAGAATTCGACGATCCATGGTCAACTTCCTTCCTCTTCCCCATTATGGGCTATCTCCATCTTAGGAGTTAATTTCTTTGCAAAATAGGGCCAGGCAAGTGATAGGATAGTAAAAATAATAAACAATACTGCTAAAGGTCGTGTGAAAATCTTGAGCAAATTATTATTAAACATGACTAATGACATATCGACACCCTGCTCTAGAAGAGGACCAAGTATAAGACCCAAGGCTACAGGGGAGGGAGGGAAACCGTTCTTCTGCATGATCCAACCAACCAATCCCGCAGTGAACATAACGCCCACATCGAAAAAGGTCTGCTGCACTGCATAAGATCCTACAACCGTAAGGGTAATAATTAGGGGGACCAGGATGTACCTTGGGGCCTTGACAACTGAGATGGCCAATTTACAGAACCCAATACCCAGGAAATACATAAGGATATTGATCAAAGCGAAACCAACCAGTAATGCATACACAATATCTGCGTTTTTAGTGAAAAGAGTCGGACCTGGTCGTAAACCATGAATAAAAAGTGCCCCTAGGAATACTGCAGCAGGAGCACTCCCTGGAATACTCAGGGTTAGAAGAGGGATCAGAGAACCACCTGTAACTCCGTTATTGGCAGCTTCGGAGGCGATAAGTCCCTCTGGATTTCCCTTTCCAAACAGGTTACGGTTTTTGGAGGAACGCATTGCTTCATTGTAGGAGATAAAAGCGGCAATATCCGGGCCCGCAGCCGGTATGATACCAATAAAAATACCAATCAGGGAAGACTTCAGAGTCAGTTTCCAGTAGTGCAACGCTTCCCAAATGCCAACACGCATGGAACCTATTTTCGGAATTTCTGATTTATGCAGTTCGCTCTCCAGAATGTTAAACACTTCTGGCAAGGAAAATAATCCGATTAGTACAGGCACAAGGGGAAGTCCACCGATCAATCCGATCATTCCAAAGGTATACCTCGGGTATCCTTCCATTGGATCCTGCCCGACGGTTGCTAAGAGAAGACTCACAGCCCCTACAATGAGGCCTTTCAGCAGGTTTTCTGCAGTGAGCATGCAAACTACACTGAGACCAAATAGAGAAAGGGTAATTTGTTCAGGTGGTCCGAATTTTAAAGCAAAAGTTGCTAGCATTGGCGCTCCTAATAGAAGGGCCAAAGCACTTAAAAACCCTCCTACTGCAGAAGCATAAGTGACCAGTCCTAAAGCTTTACCCGCTTCCCCACGCTTGGTCATTACAAATCCATCAAATGTGGTGGGGACAGAAGCAGGAGTGCCTGGTATACCGATTAGTACTGCCGATATGGACCCCCCATAAATGGCTCCACAGTAAACACCACTGATTAGGAGAAGTGCCGCGGAAGGGGACATCCAAAAAGAAAAAGGTATGAAAACTGCAACTCCCATTGTAGCAGTAAATCCGGGCAATGCTCCAAAGAGGATCCCGATCAGGGTGCCAAACACCATAGCCAGCACATTCTCAATCTGCATTGCATGAAGGAAGCCCTGTAAGATAAGATCTAGCATGTGGGTACCCCTCAAATCGATGTCAAAATAAAAACCCCTTAGGAAGGCTAATCAACAGAAGTCTTGTGAACATAAAATATACAAATACTATCATTCCGATTGTGACCGGTACAATTATGAACCACTTCCGGGCACCTAAAAACACCATCACTCCTGTAATGAAAATAAACGTAGTACTATAGTATCCAACTAGCGGAATTAAAAGGATGTATATCAAAGTAGATACAATACAGAATAGCACTTTGCGGTTTAGGCGAAGCTGCAAATCTGGAAGTTTTTCCCGGTATTTGGGGATGAGGGAACGAACAAATAAGATAACAACAGGAACAAACATGATCAAAATGATGTAACGGGGATAATAGCGCACCCTATAGGGAGCAGTTCCTATATCGACCCAGAATACTATCCCTAGTAACATTAGAAGGATAGCAATCACCGTATCGAATTTAAGTTTAAATAGCATCGATATGTCCTCTATCTTAAGTAAAAGAGGTACCACCGAATCCACTTCGGCAATACCCCTTGGTAAAAATAGAAATTGAACCTATACTACCGAGTGTACCAAATCTTAATCCATCGGTTTCAAATTGAATTCCTTAATGAGAGATTTGTAGACTTCAAAATCTGCGGCTACATATTCTCTCGCTTTCTGTCCTGTTAAATTAATGGGGTTTAAACCTGCTTTCTTACTTTCCTCAATCCATCCGGGGTCACTGAAAGTTTTATCCAAGACCTTAATTAATGTATCTTGAATTTCTTGTGGGGTTCCCGGAGGGCATGTAATGGCCCGCCACTGGGCGTGAACACAGTTGATTCCCATTTCCTTGAAAGTAGGTACATTCGGAGCAAGAGGAGTACGTTCTTCCTGTGATACCCCTAAAGGAATGACCTGCTTTGCCTCGATGGCAGCTAAAGCTTCTGAAATAGACTGACTTGAAGTATCTGCGTTTCCCCCGACAACGAGTGCTAGTGCTGCAGCCCCACCCTGAGCTACTGGAAGCCTCTTGAACTGGATACCTGCAGCCTTTTCTAGTTTCATACGAAAGAAGTCATGTGAGTTCCAGGAACCTCCCAAAGCCATAGTGATTTCTCCAGGTTTACTCTTCATCAGAGCAATCAGATCCTGCATAGTTTTCACCCCCAATTGGAGCTTCGCTACCAAGAAGTGCGCATCTGAAGAGCCTACTCCAAGGATCACAAAGTTCTTTTCCGTATAAGTTACTCCTTTAACGATAAACTGATCAGTTAGCTGGAAAGGAACAATAGAGCCTAGTTGGTAACCGTCTGGTTTTTGTGTGGCTATCGCGGTAGCTCCTACCACACCTCCCCCACCCGTTACATTGTTCACTACTACTTTGGAGTTTGGGGGAAGATACTTTACCATGTACTTTGCCGTGATTCGTGTAAATACATCCTGTCCACCTCCTGCACCGTAAGGGACAACGATTTCAATCGGTTTTTGCGGATAAGCGACTTTTTCTCCAGTACCACCTGCAAACAAGATAATGGCTGAACATAAGGCTACAATTAATCCAAAAACCAAATGCTTCATAATTAACCTCCAATTTTTAATAAATTAAGATTTTAAAACTCACAGCAATATAATGCATAAATCATGCCAATTCTAACTTATTCTTCCTAGTTCTATTTCTTTCAATGTAATAAGATGCTATAAAAAATTATTATTCTCATCTGTCCTTAGAAGGCAACATTGCATTTTTACAATAATAATTTGCAAAACTACAATTATTGTACCTGTGCCATTTTTTCTATTATTTCACTGGCCCTTTCTGGATTGAAGACCCCACATATGCAACACTTGGCCAACTCTTTACCAGCTCGTTCAGGAGTTATTTTCTTGGACTTTACTTTCTCTACTAGCGATACAATTAGATCTGCAGAGATAAGATGATGCCCACACATAGTTGATATTTCTAGCACTTCCTTTGGTGGAAGCCTTTCCGTTTTACCGAATACTCCCAAAGACATGTGAATCGTATGGGGTTTTAAGCCCACCTTTCCACAACATTCATGTATATTGTTTATAAGCCCACCCACAGTAACAGATAGCCCCAAATCGGCTTCTTTTAATTCCTTCAAAACAGCAATTAGTTGTTCCTCTGAACGATACACCGCATGGACTAGCTCATTTTCTACGAGGATTTTTTTTACCGCTTCATCACTCCCTAGGGAAAAACGACTTCCTCCCTTAGAGTCGCCGATATTCACAGGATTATACTTTAAAAAGATCTCCAATGCCTTTGCCAATTTAGGCAATGATCCAGCGGAATTCAGGCCGCTAGAAGGCATTGCAAGAATCGTATAATCCCTAGAAAGAGATGGTTCATCTCCCTGCCGGTGCAATGTATGTGACATTCCAACCCTCCTTTATGGAATAAGGGGTCTTCCCAACCCCACATTAATTTTTGCATTAGGGCGATAGTACACCCCCGCAGCAGATAGGAGTTTCTCCACTTCCCATTTACCATCCGAGTCTAAACGACTGGCTGCACCCAGACTAAAAACTGTATCCATCGTTTCCCCAGTTTCCTGGATAATTTTAATAATCTCCAGTAGTCGTTCTTTTGGTACTGTTATCTCAATTATAGCTGATAGAACCTTTTCGTTGAGTATTTCGGGAGGAAGTTTTCCCGTTTCCTTATCAATTAAGTTGGTTAGAGGGTTCTTTGGCTCGAAATAAACCTTTGCCTTCGCCAGTGCTAAGCTCATTTTTTCCAAGTCCCTCATCCTAGCACCAACGCCAGGCCTTCCTACCTCAACGGCGATTCCAATGAATCCATGTTTCACTCTACCAGTAACGTCGTTAGTCTTAATCTCTTCCGTACCCCTCCCTGCTAAACCGGTTTCTTTATGGACATTCAGAGGATCGCTATAGATTGCTCGAACACTCCTTGGCCAAGCAAGTGGCTGCTGATAGAAAGCTTTAGTTGGACACACTCCAACTCGAAAACATACACCACATTCTGTACATTCATCCAAATCTATTACCGCTTTATTGTCTTTGAAATAGATGGCATGTGAAGTGCAATAAGGTAAACACCGCTTACACCCGATACATTTTTCTTGATCGATCAGCATAAATACTCCCTTCACTTTACCTAATTTCCCATGGATGCGATTCTCTCTAGGATTTCACCCGCATCCTTGAACTTATTCGTGTCAGTGATCTGTTTCCAAATTGGTTTAGATAGAGAAATGAAAGATTTAATGTCTGCTTGATTTATTTTTATCCCACTTTTCTGATGCATTAGATTTGCTAGTTTTTTATCTGCCTCTTCCCCTAAAATTCGTGTATACCTAGCAGCTTCACTTCCGGACTCTACTAAGATCCTCTGTAAATCGATAGGTAATGAGTCAAAGAATTTTTTATTTATCAGAAGGTGGAAAGCGGAATACACGTGCCCAGTAAAAGAAAGGTATTTTTGCACTTCATGTAAGGATGCTTGATAAATTACAGCTAAAGGGTTTTCCTGTCCGTCTATAATACCCTGCTGAAGTGCTCCAAATACTTCTGGCCAGGGCATAGCTACTGGATTTGCACCAAACGCTTTAAAGGTATTCATACGTACTGCACTTTCCGGTACTCTAAGTTTTATCCCTGATAGATCTTCGGGCTTATAGATAGGTCTTTTATTGTTAGTAATGTGTCTGAATCCATTTTCCCAGTAACCTAGATGCTTGATTCCAACCTCTTCCATTTGTCTAGCCATTTTTTGCCCAATTTCACCGTCTAATACCTTGGCTATGTGCACTCGATTGATGAAAAGATAAGGCGCATCTAAAAGTTTATAGTAGTCATTTAAAGAAACTATGGGAGAAGAGCTCAAACCTGCTTCGATGGTTCCTAACTTTACCCCTTCCTGAATGTCTTTATCAGCTCCAAGTTGACTATTAGGATAGTGTTCTACCTTGATCCTGTTATTGCTCCCAGATTCTACCAATTCTTTAAATTTAAGGGAACCTTTGTAACTAATTCCTTCTTCTGTATGTGTGTGAGCAATACGTACTACTATAGGTTTAATTTCATCTTTTGAAAGGGATGACAAAGTTTCTTTTGTGCCCTCTGACCAAAGAATCTGTGCCATAATTGTGAACAATAAGGAAATCACAAACAAATTTCTCATATTTTTCTACTCCTCTTTTAATTGGACTAATATGAGTAACTATTGTTTAGATAATTACTAGCTTCTCTGCTATTAGTTACAAATACCATGCCAAACTTAGGCAAAAAAAAAATACTTTAACTTATAGTGCTATAATAAGTTATTATTTCTTTAATATCTTTCGATCTTAGAAAAGGTATGACCCGACTTTATTCTTGCATCTCTGCAAAGTATTTATTGCATTTATGCAAATTACAGAATAAGATACTCCTATGATCGAAATCATGTTTTGCGTTCCTTATGCTTCGATGGAACAGCGGGTCCAAGAGGTCTTACAAGAACATCCTTTGAATTATAGGCTCAAAAAGGATATTCGAACAATCGAAGTGAAGGATATTCGGTCCATCAAGTTCCATGGGGATGTGATCATCGCCAGAGGAGTGGCTGCCAATATAATTAAGGAGTCTGATCTAAACATCCCTGTTATTGAGATCCCAATAACTGGTTACGATATTATTCATGCCGTGCATAAATGTAAGACCCAATTCGGAGCCCGAAAAATAGCTTGTGTTGGTCCTCCAGAGGTTCTTTATGGTGCTTCCTGCATTGAACAAGCAATGGATGTACGACTTATTTCTTTCAAAATTACTCGCGAAGAAGAAGGGGAATGGATTGTAGAAAAAGCGATATCCGCTAAGGTCGATGCCTTGGTAGGGGGGCTAATGGTCACCAAGATCGCCGCTTCAAAAGGAATCCCTTCTATAACTATAGAGTCTGGCTACGAATCGATACGCCAAGCAATAGATGAAGCGATCCGTGTAGCAATCATCACCCGAGCTGAGCGCGCAAGGGTAGAACGTTTCCGAACGATCCTGGATTATTCTTATGAGGGCATTATTGCCGTTGATGAAAAAGGTACCATAGCCCTGTTCAATAAAAGCGCAAAAGAGATTATCAAAATTCCCGAAACGCAACTGATAGGAGCCCACATTGATGAGGTATTTCCGGAAATAGGTCTTTCAAAAGTCCTGCAGACGGGAAAAGAGGAATTAGAAACAATACAAAAGGTAAATGAAACGATTATATCTGCCAATCGAGTTCCAGTATTTATCGGACAAGAAATGGTAGGTGCCGTTGCTACCTTCCAAAAGGTCTCCAGAATCCAAGAAATGGAAGAAAAGATTCGTAAAAAAATGCTTACTAAAGGATTTACGGCTAAATATACTTTCCAAGACGTTATAGGAAAAAGCAACACCATGCAAAAAGCAATTGCTATCGCTATGCAGTACAGCACAGTGGATTCGAACATCCTCCTTCTAGGAGAAACAGGGACAGGGAAAGAACTATTTGCCCAGAGTATTCACAACTATAGCGCACGTCGTACAGGGCCCTTTGTGGCAGTTAACTGCGCTGCCATTCCAGAGAACCTCCTGGAAAGCGAACTATTCGGTTATGTTGAAGGGGCTTTCACCGGTGCAATAAAAGCAGGTAAAGCTGGCTTATTCGAACTTGCCCATAATGGCACTATTTTCCTCGATGAAATATCTGAGCTATCCCTACCCTTACAAGCTCGATTGCTTCGTGTCCTACAGGAAAAAGAGATTGTACGCTTGGGAGGAGATCGTGTGATTCCCATAAATGTACGGGTGATTGCTGCATCTAACAAATCCCTAAAGGAATTGGTACGAAATGGAACATTCCGCAAGGATCTTCTCTATAGGATTGATGTGCTTAGTATTACTATTCCCCCGTTACGGGAACGCAAAGAAGATATTCCTGCACTGATCGAGCACTATCTGAGGCAAAACAATAGAAAGTTCGGGAAAACGATCTGCACCGTTACTCCTGAAGCAATGCAGTTACTCACAGAGTATAGTTGGCCTGGAAATATTCGGGAATTAATAAATATATGCGAGCGAATATCTATCATTACAAAAGGAGATGCGGTCACATGTGCTGATGTAAAAGCTGTTCTATTAGACGAAGAGGCTGCCTGTATGGAAACCTCTCCAGAATCTATGCATTTCACTGAAATCGATCGTACAATTTTCGAAAAAAGTGAAAAGGAGATAATTCTAGCCGCCCTGCGCCAGAGTCACTTCAACAAGAAAAGGGCGGCCGATTTACTCGGAATCGATTATTCCACTCTCTGGCGCAAGATGAAGAAATACTCCATCACAATAGCCTGATGATTGCGCGCTTCGGCGTCAACGCAGAGCACCCTTACTGGGCCAACACCTCCTCCCACGTAGTTACCGGCCATTCGGTTTTAAAGAGTTGTTCCACGGCAGGTTTGCCTTTCGCCCGGAAGGCTTCCGCATTGGGGATTACCACCTTCATACTCTGCTTCAGCATGTCCAGGATGGAAGATTCACTTTTCTTTAACTTGTCTGTTGCCCAATCACATGCTTTCCTGGCAGTTTCCACGATCAATTTCTGGTCCTCTTTGGAAAGCTTGTCGAAGAATGCTTTGTTGATCATCATGCCACCGGTCTGTACCAGATGGTTCGTGATGATCAGATGGCTCTGTACTTCCTGCAGCTTGAAGGAACTGATCTGCGAGAGATCCCCTTCGGAAGCCTCCGCCCTACCGTCTTTAAGAGAAGCGTACAGTTCGGTCAATGGAATCGGTACAGGATTCGCTCCAATCTCTTTCCACACTGCGATCCATGTTTTTACCGTGGGGAGCCGCAGTTTCAGTCCCTTGACATCGTCAGGGGTAACCAACGGTTTATTGGCCGTAGTTTGCCGCAGTCCCCGGTACACGATTCCCAGGTACTTCACATTCCCGTTCTTTTCCACTTCTGCCCTCGCAGCTTCACCTAACTTCCCGTTCCACACCCGCATGAAATGCTCCAGGTCTTTCATGACATAGGGCGCGTTGAAGAAGAAGTACCGGGGAGCATAGATCTCCAGGGCCCGATGACCGTTGGATTGCATCTCGATGTCTCCCTTGCTGTTCTTGTCGTTGATCACTTCCTCCGATTCGGTACCCACCTGCAGAACGACTTTTATCCTGCCCCCTGTTTCCTGTTCGACGATCTCTTTGAACTTTGCTGCAGCATCTACCAATATGTGTCCCTCCTTGAAAGGGCTCCCGATGCGGATCGTGACAGGTTCCCCACTTTTCGGACTGGTGGCACATCCCAATAGGGCTACCACTGCCAATCCCACCAACACACCTTCGATCACCCTTCTCATACACTACCTCCTCTCTTTTTACAGTTGAGAGATATTCTACTCTCCATTCTATGTTGTAAGACGCCTGATGTCAAGGTAGGGAGAAATAAGGTAGGGAAAAGCAGGAACTACCCTTAAACTCTGCCAGAGCCATTTTTCCTGGCCATTGCAAGGCCTACTTTCTGTGACATTTGGCAGATTGGGTGGCGAGATTCGCTTTCTAGGGCACTGATTACACCGATCTCTAAAAGCTTCCCTACACAAGCCCTCGCTTGGCTGCCAGGTACAAGGCCCCCCGCACGGCCAACAGGGATATTTCCATCGGGTCGGAAAGGGAGCGGATTGCGGCAGGGATATGAAGTTTCTCGGTTAAATAGTACTGGAAGATTTCGCACCGGGCCCGGGGGCCTACAAGAAAGATTCGTTCACCGTAAGAATAATCGAACTTGGGAAACAGCCCCAGCGCGAGCAGGTCGTCCACCGCCAGGGCAGATTCGACGAACTTACGTCGCTGTTGCCAGGTGGTGCGGAGCAGCACATCCATGAAGCGGGGCATGACGAACCCCCGCAGGAGTCCCGCCTCCCGCACGATATCGTACGCCAAATCGGCCATTGCCGGGTCGAAGGGAGGGGATTCTTCCTGGGCGGCGGCCT
>Ga0272448_1006963_pt1 | contig 12069 bp, 16 predicted proteins | sample YNPCB0191_FD_202220 | JGI IMG/M metagenome (GOLD analysis project Ga0272448, IMG submission 202220) | Hot spring sediment microbial communities from Yellowstone National Park, WY, United States - YNP-CB-019-1 | ecosystem: Environmental > Aquatic > Thermal springs > Hot (42-90C) > Sediment... | reverse complement strand
TGATCTGCGGCGACGGCAACAACTTCGGCGGTGTGGTGAACGAGCTGGACTCACTCTCCGCCTCCATCCAGTGGACCCACCGAGTGGAGGAAGTGACCTGGTCGGCGGCAGCGCTTGCCGTGGCCGGCGCCACCAAGCAGATCTCCGACCGATACGGCCAACTCGACGCTGTGCCGTTCCAGATACTTGCGCTCGGTGGCGATGACCTTAGCCTCTTCGCTGCGCCCGTGGCCGGTCTAGAGTTCGCAGCCCGCTTCCTCAAGCTCACCGACATGGAGTTCCAGCGGGGGCACGGTAAGGTCCTGGGCGGCAAGCGCATCTCCTTCTCGCTGGGCGTCCTCATCTGCGACGTCAAAGCTCCCGTGCAGCGAACCGTGGGTTTCGCCGAGCACCAGCTTCTTGGTGGCTGGGCCAAACGGGCTATGAAGGCTGCGGGGAGTGGGCAAGGCGCGGATGATCGGCCCGGCAACGTTGCGGTGCTCGTGGCCCAGAGTCCAGAAGACATCCCCTCCGACCTGGATCGCTACCGCAATGAGGTCTATTGGGGCGGCGGCGTGTCTACCAGCGCCAATGGGCAGATGAGGCTCTGCCTCACCCTGCGGCCGTTCACCGCCGCTGAGCTCGAGTACCTGCTAAAGCTGGCGGTGGAGGTCCATGACAAGCACTTAGGCCGCCTGCAGCGCATGTTGGTGCCGTTCGCTAAGGACCGGCCGCTTGCCGCGATGCTCCATTACGCCTACCAGAGCGGGAGATCCAGGGAGCTTCACGACACGCTGTCCGGGGCTGGGAATGGGCTGAAGGCGCTTCCAGACACCATGAAGAGCCTCCGCTATCCCGCCGCACCCATGCCTGGTCGTAGGCCCCTAGGGGTGGAGCCGACGGACGAGAACGTGTGGTTCTCAGCCCTGTGGGACGTCCTCGAGTTCGCCAAGTTGGTTGACAAGAAGAAGGAGGTGGAGGAGTGATCTTCCGCATGGCACTCACCGCCGTCGCCCGCGGGCCGATGCACACCAGGGGTCCCGGGCGCGTCCTTCCACTGGTGGACACCGCCATCGAGGTTGATGCCCGCGGAAACCCGATCATCCCAGGCTCCTCCGTCCGCGGTCGGGTCCGCGCCCATTTCGAGCGCCTGGTCCGCGCGCTGGGGCAGCCCGTGTGCCGGCCGCCCAGGCCCGAAACGATGTGCCCCCACGTCGACCTGGGCCGGGAGGACGGCTTCTGCCTGGCGTGCCAGGTGTTCGGCAGCGCGTGGCTTCCCGGCTCCGTCGCCTTCGATGATCTCACCATGCCGCCGGAGCTGGCCGTCCCCAACCTCCTGCCTGTGCGGACCGGCGTCAGCGTGAATCGCAAGCTGGCGTCGGCGGAGGCGAAGCGGCTTTTCGTGGTCGAGGTGGCGGACCCCACAGCCGTCAGTGGCGACCTTCAGTTCGAGGGAGAGGTGACGGGCGACCTAAGCCGGCTCCACATCGGCTGGCTCTTGGCGGCAATCCGCATGGTTACCTGCTTGGGGGGCGGCAAGGCCCGCGGCTTCGGCGAGGTGTCGCTGGCGGTCCATGACCTTGCCGAGTGGGATGCGAGCGCCGGCCGGTGGCATCCAGTTGAGATCCAGCCGCTCATCAAGGAGGCTCTCGATGCAAGCCCTTAAGGTGTGCCTTGAGCCGCTCAGCGCCATCGCTATCGGTGCCGGTATGGCGCTTGGCAACACCCAACTCAGCCGCGACTACGTTCCGGGCAGCGTGGTCCGCGGCGCCATCGCGAGCGCGTTCATCGGGGCGCTTCGGAGGGAGGGCCAGCAGACTAGCGACCGAATACAGGACCCGGATTTCTGCGCGGTATTCGGCCCCCAACAGCCGGTGCGGTTCGGGTTCCTCTACCCCTGCTCTGCCGGGCCCCAGCAGGCCGCCTCCTTCAACACCTTCCCCACGCCGCTCAGCGCCTGGCACTGCAAGTCGGGGGGCAGAGACCACGGGATCGTGGACCTCCTCGGGTGGTGGCTTCGCCGGGTGGCGCACAACGGCCGCCAGCCCCAGCCGGTCTGCCCCGAATGCAAGGACCGCCTGGTTCGGTACCGCGCGTACATCCAGGCGCGCGACTCTGAGCTTGATCCGGTCCCCGTTCGAAAGCGCCTGCGCGTGAGGGTGGGCCTGAACCGGCAGACCGAGACCGCCGAGGAGCAGATTCTGTACGTGGTTGAGGCCATCGATCCGCCGGTGGATGGGCACCTCACGTACGTGGGCGCCGTCTGGGCCACCGAAGACCAGAGGAGCGCGATACAGCGTATGCTCGCCAAAAGCGCGGTTATGGATGGTGCAGCTTGGCGGCTCAGGGTTGGCACCGCCAAGGGGCGCGGGCTGGGAAGCTGCAGGCTTCAGCTATGCCTTGACGGCGGCGGCAGCGTGCAGTCGATCGAGGAGCGCCTCAATCGGTTCCAAGGCCTGGTGGATGATCCGAGCCACCTGTACGCCGCGCTCACACTTCGATCGCCCCTGCTTGTCTCGCAACCAACCGATGGACTGCCGGCAACGTGCGTTGAGCTTGCGGCCCTGGCGCGGTACGTAAACGAACCGGTCCCGCGTGGCTTGGAGGTTCTTCATTCCGCCTGCGCCCTCGAACCAGAGGCGTGGGGCGGTTGGCAGGAGGCGTGGGGCCTTCCCAAGCCGCTGCTGATGCCGTGGGCTCCGGGCGGCGTCATCTCGGTCCGCGTCCCCAGCTCCGAGCTAAGGGCCCTCATCCGCTTCCTCGAGGCAGCAGAGCGGGACGGATTGGGTGAGAGGACCGCCGAGGGCTGGGGCGAGGTGGCAGTCTGCGATCCGTTTCACCTGCACAAGGATTATGAGGAGGGTGCATAGATGAGCAACGGTACGGCCGGTAAGGTCAGCAAGCTGTATCAGATTCAGGACGAACTGGTGCTCCGCGCCGAGAAACTGGTGGCCGCGAGGGCTCAGGCCATCGACGTGGGCAAGACCCAGATGTCACGGGCGGTTGCTACAGCAAGTGCCCCAGGCGTTACCCCGCGCGTTTTCATCAACTGGCTTCGCTGCCAGGCTGCCAGAGAGAGGGATCGGAGCCAGTTCTGGACGTTGCAGTCGGACTCCAGGAAGTCGCTTGCGGAGGAAGTGGCCGACCAGATCGACTGGATAGTGCAGCAGCCAGATCTGCCTAACAAGACGGAAGCCATTACCAGGTTCCTTGGCTACATGCGTCGAGCCCTGGTGGGCGCAGAGTGGCTCGACGTCATACGCCTCACCGGCGACGGAGGTACGCGATGAGCATGTGGGACGCGTTCAGCAGCCGCCTTGAGGTGACGGCCACGCTCAGGTGCACAACGGCGCTCCGCATCGGCGCTGGCGGGGAGTCGTCCATCCCATCGGCGACGGACCTGCCAGTGATGCGCACCGCCAACGAGGAGCCGTTTATCCCCGGCTCATCCCTGCGCGGCGTGGTTAGAGCCTACATCGAGCGCCTGGTGAGGAGCTTGGAGCCTCAGCCCGGCGGCGGCAAGGGCGCATGCGATCCACTCGACCTCAAACGTTCGTGCATCCGGTCCGGAGCCGACGACGAGAGACCCAGCGTGGATGAGGTGTGCAACGGCTCCTGTCGAGTGTGCCGGGTGTTCGGCAACACATACCTGGCATCCCGCGTCCGCTTCGCCGACCTGCCGTGCGCAGGCGCTTGGTCCGTGGAGGTGCGCGACGGCGTGGCGATCGACCGCGAGACCGAAACCGTCTCCGGCCGCAAGAAGTACGACTTCGAAGTTGTACCTGCGGGCACCACGTTCACCATGCGCGTGACGGCGGACAACCTCGACGCGGAGGAGAAGGGCCTGCTGTGGCTTGGCCTCAGGGAGCTTCGCGACGGCCACGTGCAGGTTGGCGGCGGCAAGGGGAGAGGCCTCGGCTGGGTCCAGCTTGAGAATACCGAGATCCGGGAGGTAGACGCCAGCGATCGAGAGGCGTTGATAGTTTACATTCTGCAAGGCCACATGCCCCTCGTGGAGACGAGCCAGGCGGACGGTTGGCTTGACCAGCTCTGGGAAGCTATGAGGAGGGACTCCTGATGCTCGCTCGGTTTCTGAATGAGGTGACCTTCGACGTAACGCTGCGGCCGCGGGGCCCGATCCTCATCAAGTCGGGGGCCGAGGGCGACGCGGCCATCGATCCCACGCTTCCAGACATGAACTTCGTGCGCACCCGGCCGCCGGGCGGAGAGGAGATGGTGTACATCCCGGGCTCCTCGCTTAGGGGCGTGGTGCGCAGCCACGCCGAGCGACTGGTGCGATCCGTGGCACCCAACAGCGCGTGTGACCCCACCACCCTCGGACGAAGATCCAGCGGGTTGGTGAGGCCTGCTTGCGACCCGGGCGGCTCCCGCGGGGGCAACTCCAACGCCGAACTGACGGGCCCACAAGCCTACACTGGCTCCTGCTATGCGTGCCAGCTCTTCGGGAACACCGCTCTGGCTAGCCGCGTGCGCGTGGGCGATCTGTACCCCACAAACGGCGTGAAGCCGCTGATCAGCACCCGCTACGGCGTCGCCATCGACAGAGTCACCAACGCCGTGGCCCAAGGGCCCTTTGAGCTGGAGACGGTGACGGACGGCGAGTTTGCCGGGAGGATTACCGCCCGAAACCTTACTGTTGGGCAGTTCGGCTTGCTGGCGGCGGCGCTGCTGGACATCTCCGACGGCTTGGTGCCGATCGGCTACGGCAAGTCGCGCGGGCTTGGAAGGGTGCAGCTTGCCATCAGTGTGAGCATCCGCACTCTGGAAGAGCCAAAGGGGGCTTTCGTGGGGGCTGGCGCGCTGTGCAGCGACGAAGAGCGAAAGAGATACGCCCTGCCAGGCGCCGACGCCGACCGCCTCCCGCTGCCCGGTGCCGCATCGTCGCAAGGGCGTGGCCTGTACGAGCTGCGCGCCGACGGCGACCAGGCTGTGGCTTGGCTTGAGGCCGCGGCCATGCGGTGGCCGAGCGAGGTGCAACGATGAACGGCTACATCCAGGCGCTGGAGGGAGATCCCGCCGAGCTTCTGGCCAGTCTGGCTCAGAACGGCGTGTTCCCTTCAGACGCCACGTGGTGGTTCGCGTGGAACGAAGGGGAGATCGTGCTGCCGAGGCCCCTATTCACAGCAAACGACCCCGCCGACAACCGCTGGGACGTTGCCCGGGTCTTCTCCGAGAAGGCTGAGCTGCGACTGGCGCGAGTGGGAGGCCGCCGCGGGGCATGGCTCCTAACGGAGGACCTGCAGGCGGCCGCGACCCTACCTGCGGCCGGTGAGCTCGAATCGTTCCGCGTGAACGGCGGGGGCCATCGCATCCTGTGGGGCGGCGACCTGAACATGCGGGGCCAGACGGAGCACGGACTGGTGCGGTTTCCCCGGCCGCTTGACTACGGCGTATCGACCGGTAAGGGGCAGCGCTTGGTTGCCGATGTGGTGCTGTACCTCGACGAGTTCGGGGCGGTGCGGACCGCTCGGTATCGCGCGCTCAAGGTCGTTTACGAGGGTGCAATCCAAGCGCCCAAGCTTCCGCGCACGGGCGGAGCACCGGGGGGTGTGCCATGAGACAGTATGGGCCGGAGTTCCCAAAGCCCTATACCAAGATACCGTTCGTCACCAATGCGAAGCGATCATCACCACCGGGTCACCACAAGGTGTTCGAAGGCCTATTGACAGGCGTGCTGGAGCTCAGGATGACCTGCCTCCGCCCGGTGCAGGTGGCCAGCGGCGCTCAGGACTTCCTGAAGCTACAGCACACCGAGGAGATCGCGTCGCTTCAGACGATGCTGAGCCGGTATGAGGACAAGCCAGGTGGCACCACTTCGCGTCTGGCAGTAGTGCCCGGGGCGTCGCTGAAGGGCGCCATTCGCTCTGCAGCAGAGGCCATCTCTTACTCATGCGTCAGGGTTACCACAAGAGACTCCAGGAGAACGTTGCAGCCCGGCATGTCTGGGTGCCACGACGCAGGTGCGCTCTGCCCAGCGTGCCGGGTGTTCGGGATGAGCGGGCAGGGCCGAAGCAACCACCAAGGGCAGGTGGCGTTTGAGGATGCCTACACATCCACTTCGTCCTTGGTGGGCGTCCGAACACCGCTGCTGTGGCGACCCTACCTCACCGGCCAGGCCGGGCGGAGGCTATACCACCACGGTCGGCTTGCATCCGGCGACGACCTTCGGCTCGCGATCAGGACGGGAACCGAGCTGGCCGTCAAGGCGCACTTGGCATCCCTGTCACCCGCCGAAGCAGGCTTGCTGGTGGCTGCGGTAGGCTGCCACCCTAAGCATCGGTTTCCAATCAAGATTGGCGGTGGCAAGCCGGTCGGCATGGGATCGGTCAGGTTTGAGCTCACCAGTTGGCAGCCGTGTGCGAGTATCTCGGCCAGAGGCAGGATGGGCACGAGCGCCGCCGTCAGTGGCGACGAGGCCCAATCGTTGGCTGAAGCTTGGACGCATGCCGCGGAAAGGGACGGCCTTCTGGCCATGGATCAGCTGAACTCCGTCGCGGCTCTGTGGGCAGAGGAGAGACTGGACGATGAAAGCCCAAGCGGAACCTACTGATGGGCGGAATAGCGCTCCTGTTGTTCCCACGGACTGGGACAAGGTACTCGACGCGGCTGAGCTACTCTCGCGCCAGTTCGTGAGGGACCAAGTGGACCTGGCGGAGGCGGAGAAAGCGGGAGACTACTACGTCCGGCGCAAGTGCGACCCGGCGGCCATGGTGAAGTACCTGCACGAGATGGCGACGAACCCACCGCCGCGCAGCAGGAGGACGCAGAGACAGTACGCTGCGCTAGAGCGGGCGTTCTCGGCGTGGAGGCCTGAGGGGTTGGGGCCAGCCGACCAGGGGCGCGCCTGGGGCTGGGCGGTGAGACTGGCCAAAACCGCCCGCTAGTGCGGCGGTCTGGGGGCTGCGCTATGGACACAGACGCGCTGGCCACAATCGTAGCCACCGCCGTGGTTGGGGAGCTGGTCCGCCGGAGCTGGGATGGCCTGGAGGCGCGAAGGAACAACCGGCGCAAGTTCCGCAACTTGCTCCGTCGGGCTGAGGAGCTGGACACCATTGGGGGGCCGGCCAGCCTACCAGAGGAGGCGAAGGTCCTGTTGGAGGCCTGCGAACTGGCGCCGCGGAGACGCAAGAGGGAGCTCATCGAGCGGACACGCGATATCTACCTGAAGCTGGGAGACCTAGCAATGGCCGACATGCTGGCACGACAGCTGCAGCAGACTGGCGGCATCTTCGGCTTGCTACACAGGAAGGTCTGCACCCCATCAACGGTGTCCCCGGCACGGCCCGCGAGCGCCTCGAGGCGCACATCTGGCGGAACGGCACGAGCGGTATGCCATCAAGGTAGGCAACCCGCTCCCGCTGGGGGCGGCCGTCAAGGCCCGGGGCCAGTTCGTAGGCCAGTGCAGCATCCGGGGACAGTGCCGTCGTTGCCTGCTCCGGTGGAGATACCGATCAGCGAACTGCCGCCGGAGGACTAGCCCACCAGGCTCAAAGGCCACGCCCGGGGGCCAGGGTAGCGAGCGCCAGCGCTCGGTTGCCCGTGGCTATGCCTGAGGTTCTTGTGCCTCTGCGGAGGGCAATCGCCGCCGGTCTGCCGCGGACCAGCAGAGGGAGGGTATGAGTATGCGGTCCATAGGTATGCTTTTCCATCGAGGCGGTAGGGAGACGGTCTACAAGGTCTGCTCCTTTGCCGCCCTGGCTGTGTTGCTCGCGCTGCTGGGGAACCACGTCTCGGGGTTGGCTACCGCCAGCGCCGCCGACGCGCCCAGGCTTTCGCTGTGGATCCGGTGGGAGGGGATTCTGCTCGCCGTGGTGGGTCTAGTGGCGCTGGTCACCCGTCCGCGTGGCGGGATCCAGGCCGCGCTGTACACACCCGTCAGGATTGACACCGATGAGAGACGCACTAGGTATGCCAAGCGCGGGCTCATCTTGCTGGTGGGCCTCTATCGGCCTCAGCCCAACTCGCCCGCTGCCAAACTCGGGCCGGGGGACTGGCTATCGTTGGCCCAGGAGGGTGACTATGGGAGTCTGCACCTGGACAAGTCGAATCTGGATCTCGCCATCAAGGCCGTTCAAGCGCACGCCACCCGCCTGGAGCACTGTTGGCTACTGGCGACGGCATCAAGCGGTACACCGCCAGCTCCGAAGGCGCTCGAAGATACCGACGGAGGAAGCGGGGCCGACGAGCGATCATCACAGCCCGCCACGGAGGATTCACACCAGGTAAGGGCTCCGTGGCGCCCAGGTTCCTACGATTACGTGCCAGTGCTTGTGGAGTACCTGCTCAAGAACAACCTCGTCTCAGCCAACTGCGAGTTCCACCACGGCACCGATTACAACCTGAACTTCGACGTGGACGACGTGTCGGTGAGCGAGGAAACCAGGAAGGTTGTGGATCGCATATTTGAGGAGGCTAAGAGACTTGGGCTGGGCGCCCGCGATATGGCCGCCGACATCAGTAGTTGCCCACGCAACATGGTCCTCGGCATGGTGCTGGCGTGCCTGGACGAAGAGCGGGATGTGCAGTTCATGGGCACGAACTATGACGCAAACGGCATGCCCGTTGGGGGGCTGGTGCCGATACTGTACACCTTCTCTCCACGGATGGAGACGAAGTAGCCGACACATGCCTGAGGCAACCCCAGTTGGGCGGTGAACAATGATCCTTCTTAACTTCTCCCATCCCATCACCCCACCGCAATTGCAGGCCGTGGAGGGCTTGGTGGGACCGGTGGACCGCGTGCAGGACGTGGAGACCCACCTGGAGCACGGCCAGCCCTTCGCCACCCAGGTGAAGGCGCTGGTGGACAGCGTGGGACTCTCACCCACGGAGTGGCAAACCACCCCACTCCTTGTCAACCTGCCCAGCCTCAGCGTCATCGCGGCGCTGGTGCTCGCGGAACTGCACGGCCGCATGGGCCACTTCCCGGCGGTACTCCGCCTACGGCCCGTGCCGGGTAGCACGCCGCCTCAGTTTGAGGTGGCAGAGGTGCTGAACCTCCAGGCGGTGCGAGACGCAGCACGGGCTGGCCGTAGCGCGTAACGCAACGGAGGCGGCGACACGACATGGTGGAGAGCGTGCGCATGGTGGTGTCCTCGGGCGATGACATGTGGTGGCGCATCCCCGCTGGCGTGCGGTCCTTCGTCTATGAGCTGCTACGGCTGGGCTCAGAAAGCGTCGCCAATGCCATGCACAACGACGATGAAGGGGCGAGGGCGCTCAACATCGCGGTCCTGCCCGAGGCGGCATGCCAATCCATACGGCGGTTCACCCATGGTTCGGGTGCTGGGGAGCCCCACACGGCGGACGCCTCGCAGCGCACGGTGCACCTCCGCTTCACAACGCTGAACGTTGCCACTTTCAACACTATGATGGCCGGGCTGCTGGCGGCTGGGATGGGCTAGCGCGTGCCAGTGGGCCGCCAGCGCCTGGCCATCCACGACGCGGTGGTTAGCAAGCCGCCCTGGGTCGACTCAAGCACATATCAGACCCTAGTGAACGCGCCGTTCAGTCCCTGCGTGAGGGTGCTTTTCCTCACCCCCACTGCGTTCAGTCAGGGCGGAGATAGGCATGTTCCGCTGCCGGTGCCCGATCCCTTGCTGAAAAGCTGGCATCGGCGCTGGAACGAGTTCGCGCCGAAGCACCTAGGTATTCCCGACGAGTGCGTGGAGGCAGCGCTATCGCGCCTGGTGCTCTCCGCAGTGTGCATCAACTCACAATCCGTGGCATTGGAGCCCTCTAGCCGGGGCCGCAGGCCGGCGCGAATGGTGGGGTTCACCGACAGTGCCAGCATGGCCGCCCTTCGCCCCGACGAGTGGCGGCCGGACGCCGCGCGCGCTTTCGCCACCCTCACCGCTTACTCAGCGTACTGCGGCACCGGAGCACGCACGACCCAGGGTTTCGGGGTCACAACACCTCTGGCGGCAGGTGAGCGGCGTCCGCGTGCACAGGCGCGGCAGCACAGGCCCAAAGCGGAGGCTGGAAGCTAGCCGGCCACGTCCCACGGGTCGTTGCCAAAGCCCTATCGGGCGAGCTGCCCCGGGGCTGCGTGACCCGCCGCCTCGTCCGCCATGTGGTTGCTGAACCCAAGGGCGTTGGGAGCGGGTGATCTCAGGGGAGGTGAGAAGGTCGGAGTGCTGGTAAGCCAAGCTGCACTCAAAACGTACTTGCGGCAGTACAGGCGGAGGGTGCAAGAGCGGTTCCGGAGCAGGGAGGGAACGCCGACGTGCTATCGAGTGGAGCTTCAGAAGCAGGCGGCGCACCTAAGGCGCATGGTGCTTGGGGAGGAGGAGTATTGGCCGTTCGTTGCACCGATGGGTGGCGACAACAGGGGGGCGGTGGCGCGAAAGGGGCACCATTCGGCGCTAACCTCAGATGAGCGTGGCTCAAAGGGTGGCGCGTGAGCGTGAAATGGGGGCTGGATTCGGCGCTAACTGGCTGGTGGGAAGGCGCGCGCTTAGGTTAGCGCCGCGGGCAATGAGCGTGGAAAGGGGGTGAGAGGGGCAGAAAAAGGAGTGAAAGTTAGCTCAAGCGAAGAGGTCAGCGCCGATGAGCGTGGAATTCACGTTTGAGGGTTACCGGCAACCACGATCCCCGTAGGGGTTTGAAACCGTCACGCACTTCGTGGTTTTCACCACGAAGTCAGCGAAGTGTCACCGGCAACCCCAGTCCTCGGAGGCGCCATTCTCACAGCGCAGCGCTGGGGCGCCCGAATCCTGGCGCTTCCTACGCGTGACCGGCTCGCGCCACGCCGAAGCGCCTCCTCACACACACCGAGCCGCCGGGATTGCTGCGCCGCCCAGCCACTCCTCCGCTCAGCAAGCTGCCTAGCGGAGGGCAGGAGGGCAGAAGGATGTTCGGCATGGCTGCCGAACCACAGGTAATGCGGAGACGCAAATCTGCCGCCAGCTTACGCGGCGCTAGGCCGGCTGCTAGATCCACTCCTTCTCCGGGCTTCACCACGGCTCCGCGGGTAACGCGGCCGGCCATGACCGCCCATTGACTGGGCCCTTGCACGGCTCCCGCCCGGTGCCGAGCGCGCCCGAGGTGGGCTTCCGTGCCCGCCCTGCTGCTGCCAGCAAGCAACGTAACCGTAATGCCACCCGCATTGCCAACTGGGGTCCTGGAGGTCGGTGAGCAGCGCGCCACTGGCTGCTTCGGTGGCCTCCTTTCTGACTGCTTACCACCCGGCGCTTGTCCACATCACGGATGTGTGCGCCGTCGTCGATGGCCGCCTTGCTAACGCGCCTCCCAGCCCCAACCTCAGTCCGGATGCCAGCCAGCAGGGCTCGGCTGATCTGGCCGTCGCGCTGCTTGAGCGGCTTCGCAGCCTTGTGACGGAGGACGGGCTTGAGGCCGCGCGCGGCTCTGCACACCCTCCGGCGCCCAAGTACAAGTCAGGCTGGGCCGCTGCCATCACGGAGTTGCTGGATCAGGGATGGCAGGCAGAGCTCCAGCGGAATCCGGACGGCGCCGATCTGATCGCGCAGGGACGCATCCAGGCGATGGAGCGCTTCTGTGCAGACGCCCAGAAGATTGGAGCGATTGCCGACATCCAAGCCAAGTACGTGAGCCAATGGGGATCCAAGCGCGCCGCCAGGGAGCTTGAGATTCACCTGGGTAAGCTACAAGACGCTACCAACGCGGCGACGTCAAAGGACCTGCGCAACCAGTACTGTCTGGAGCAAGATCTGATCAGGCGGTACGTGGTGCGTCTGCGCCAGTGACGCACAAGGCCCGGCGTGTCTGGGTGGCCGCCGCCTGAACGGCAGCGAACCTTCGTGCCGGCAACCGACATCCGATCGCCCGAGCAGTGGGACGGCTACCTGAGGTGGCTGCGTTACCTCAGCGGCGTCAGGCCGCGCGGGTTGTATCGGCCCAAGGAGGTTAGCATGAGAGTATCGCCGTGGCGGATCCTCGCATGTGCAGGTGTCGGAGTGCTGGTGCTTGCGGTTGCTGCCGTTACCGTTATCCGCAGGCCCATGGTGGTGAGCGTTCAGGAGCTGGAAAGCAACCCGGATGCGTACAGGGCACGCACAGTCCTGGTCCGTGGCAAGGCCGGTCCGGGGG
>Ga0272448_1006961_pt1 | contig 12070 bp, 10 predicted proteins | sample YNPCB0191_FD_202220 | JGI IMG/M metagenome (GOLD analysis project Ga0272448, IMG submission 202220) | Hot spring sediment microbial communities from Yellowstone National Park, WY, United States - YNP-CB-019-1 | ecosystem: Environmental > Aquatic > Thermal springs > Hot (42-90C) > Sediment... | reverse complement strand
GCAGGTCAGGAGTTATGTATTGTGTCCCCCGAATTCCCCGAATTCCCAGGAGTTATGTATTGTGTCCCCCGAATCCCCCGGCGGCTCGGTTCACCCCCACATGCGTGGGGAAGATGCCAAACCTTGCATTGCCGCTGTGTCCGATAACGGTTCACCCCCACATGCGTGGGGAAGATCGACCGGCCACGTACTCGCCAGGACGCCTCCACGGTTCACCCCCACATGCGTGGGGAAGATGCCAAACCTTGCATTGCCGCTGTGTCCGATAACGGTTCACCCCCACATGCGTGGGGAAGATTAGAAAGACGTCAACGTTTTGCGGCCTACGGACGGTTCACCCCCACATGCGTGGGGAAGATCAAAGGCGGATGAGGCGACCTATGCGCTTTCTCGGTTCACCCCCACATGCGTGGGGAAGATCAGACGTCTAAAGTATCCGGGGGACGTTTGAACGGTTCACCCCGACATGCGTGGGGAAGATAAGCGAGGCCGGCCCGCCGCTGCGCCGCGTCCCGGTTCACCCCCACATGCGTGGGGAAGATGCCTGGAGAAGTCCCGCCAAAAGCGATCCTGGCGGTTCACCCCCACATGCGTGGGGAAGATTCACACCTCGGCCGCGGACTGCCGACTCGTGGAGGTTCACCCCCACATGCGTGGGGAAGATATATTCGTATTCCAACTACGATACTCAGTCCGCGGTTCACCCCCACATGCGTGGGGAAGATGCATCCGGCTCCGACTGTACCGCCCTCCAAAAGGGTTCACCCCCACATGCGTGGGGAAGATCCCCGTTCCCCCCCCTGTACCCCCTCTTACCCTAGGTTCACCCCCACATGCGTGGGGAAGATATCGATGTGGGGTGGCGATTCCATTCCATTCACGGTTCACCCCCACATGCGTGGGGAAGATCCATTTACCACAATGTCAAGTTGTGCCGCGCTAGGTTCACCCCCACATGCGTGGGGAAGATCTTCTCGATAGCCGTGGCGCTGTCCACTTGGCTGGTTCACCCCCACATGCGTGGGGAAGATCGAACTAATTGGAAGTGCTTGCGATCGGGCTACGGTTCACCCCCACATGCGTGGGGAAGATAATCCACTCGGCGCCCGTCCGTTGCCGCGCCACGGTTCACCCCCACATGCGTGGGGAAGATATGAGATCATCAAGCTTTCTGGCTGGGAGCGACGGTTCACCCCCACATGCGTGGGGAAGATACGGGCCCAAAACCAGCCTCGCCGCTCCCTGCGGGTTCACCCCCACATGCGTGGGGAAGATACTGCACCGACTTGACATGGTCAGCAGCATCCAGGTTCACCCCCACATGCGTGGGGAAGATCAACGGCAAAGCGGCGACGGAGATAGAAGGGACGGTTCACCCCCACATGCGTGGGGAAGATCGGCTCCACAAGAGCCGCCGGGGGCCCGGCTTCGGTTCACCCCCACATGCGTGGGGAAGATCCGGGCAACCGATTCACGCCAAAAGCGTCTAACGGTTCACCCCCACATGCGTGGGGAAGATCATGCTATCCGCCCTGCGGAACACAAGCCGGGCGGTTCACCCCCACATGCGTGGGGAAGATTCGATGCACGGGGCTTCAAGAGCTGCCGATGCAGGTTCACCCCCACATGCGTGGGGAAGATTGCCCTTCTTTCGCGAGGAAATGCCCTTCTGGCGGTTCACCCCCACATGCGTGGGGAAGATTCAGAGAAGTAATAAATCTTTCGTATGTACATCGGTTCACCCCCACATGCGTGGGGAAGATGTCGTTGAAATGCGATCTCTAATGCTCGCGCCCGGTTCACCCCCACATGCGTGGGGAAGATCAATACCCGCACGCATGCATACACGGCCATGAGGGTTCACCCCCACATGCGTGGGGAAGATACGACGTGGATAGAGGCTTTGTCAAGGCCTTGCGGTTCACCCCCACATGCGTGGGGAAGATTAGGCTTCTTTCGCGTGGAAATGCCCCTCTGGCGGTTCACCCCCACATGCGTGGGGAAGATCTCTTCGCTGGTGGGGGCTTGGCGATTCTGCTTGGTTCACCCCCACATGCGTGGGGAAGATGCCATTATTTCAACACCGCTCAGCTCCTCCACTGGTTCACCCCCACATGCGTGGGGAAGATCGATCCGCAGCCAGCACCTGCTCGGTCGCAGGAGGTTCACCCCCACATGCGTGGGGAAGATGGAGCATGCGTGCCCGATATCCTCGCAATCATAGGTTCACCCCCACATGCGTGGGGAAGATGCACGCAACGAGCTGAGTGGGGCGACTGTAGAGGGTTCACCCCCACATGCGTGGGGAAGATTCTTTCGGATTTTTTCAGATAGGCCTGAAAAAAGGTTCACCCCCACATGCGTGGGGAAGATTCCATGCCACACCTTGAATACGAGCTGTCCATCGGTTCACCCCCACATGCGTGGGGAAGATCCCCGGAACCCTCCCCCCGGATGCGGCCATGTTGGTTCACCCCCACATGCGTGGGGAAGATGTATCTCTTGGAATGACAGGTGTGAGGCGGGTCGGTTCACCCCCACATGCGTGGGGAAGATCCGTCCAGTCGCAGCCCGGCTCTGCCCCATACAGGTTCACCCCCACATGCGTGGGGAAGATTTCACCCCCGCGGCCTGATCCGCAATGGCTGCAGGTTCACCCCCACATGCGTGGGGAAGATGCTTCTTGCGGTTTGATCCCCGTCGGGACAAACGGTTCACCCCCACATGCGTGGGGAAGATACTCGCTGTTCGTGGCCCGCTCCGGAGACCGACGGTTCACCCCCACATGCGTGGGGAAGATTGCGGCAGGCGCGGGGGCGATGCTTTGTGAGCTGGTTCACCCCCACATGCGTGGGGAAGATGCGGCAAGACGCCATTGGGGGCGGGGATTGCACGGTTCACCCCCACATGCGTGGGGAAGATAACCCCAATTACAATTCTTTACAATTCGGCCCCGGTTCACCCCCACATGCGTGGGGAAGATTAATCAGCCGCCGCCAAGACAGAAGTGCAATACGGTTCACCCCCACATGCGTGGGGAAGATCGCGCCATTGCCTCAAGCACTATGTCAATCCCCGGTTCACCCCCACATGCGTGGGGAAGATGCGGTTCCTAAGTGCCCTTTTTTTGTGGATAACGGTTCACCCCCACATGCGTGGGGAAGATTGCCAGCCATACTGTAAAGCGGGCAGTGCGAACGGTTCACCCCCACATGCGTGGGGAAGATAAAGCCGCTGGCTTCCGCAAGCCATCTCCCCAAGGTTCACCCCCACATGCGTGGGGAAGATTGATTGACGGCTTCCAGTGCTACGGCTGGAAGCGGTTCACCCCCACATGCGTGGGGAAGATATGCATCCCTCGAATTGCTTTTCGTCTAAGGGCGGTTCACCCCCACATGCGTGGGGAAGATCCGCATGGGCAGGTTGGCAACTGGGGAAGTGGCGGTTCACCCCCACATGCGTGGGGAAGATGGCAGGGAGCATTATGCGGCATCGGCGCAGGAAGGTTCACCCCCACATGCGTGGGGAAGATTTGCGAGAATATCGGGCACACATGCTCCAAGCGGGTTCACCCCCACATGCGTGGGGAAGATGCTCCGCAGCACGCAGTTAGGCGCGGAAACTACGGTTCACCCCCACATGCGTGGGGAAGATCGCGGCTCGCCTGCGACTTTTTCGAGCGCTTGCGGTTCACCCCCACATGCGTGGGGAAGATATTGGTCTCCCGCCCCGGACAACGTACCCAACCGGTTCACCCCCACATGCGTGGGGAAGATCTGGGACCGGCAGGCGGGGATGTGTCATTTTGCGGTTCACCCCCACATGCGTGGGGAAGATTGATCCCCACGATGATCGAGTCAGTCTGGCTTCGGTTCACCCCCACATGCGTGGGGAAGATTAGACGCGCGGCTTGTCGAGGACTGGGGCGACCGGTTCACCCCCACATGCGTGGGGAAGATCGTTGACGGCGTGATGAATGCGAGTAGCAAGCTGGTTCACCCCCACATGCGTGGGGAAGATTCCTGCGCACAGCGCCATTATGCATCCCTCGAAGGTTCACCCCCACATGCGTGGGGAAGATCTTTCGCTCATGGCGGAGGCGGTGGGGATTGGTGGTTCACCCCCACATGCGTGGGGAAGATAGCATAGCCAACTCTGGCGGTCAGTGTGGTGCCGGTTCACCCCCACATGCGTGGGGAAGATGACATGACAGTATTCGATCGGATTGCGGAAGCAGGTTCACCCCCACATGCGTGGGGAAGATCCGTGGATTCGCTCACGCTCATTCCCGTTTGGCGGTTCACCCCCACATGCGTGGGGAAGATATAATCTTTCTAAACCACTCTTTCAACTCATCCGGTTCACCCCCACATGCGTGGGGAAGATACCTGGCTGATCGTTCTTACACGCTCGATGCGCGGTTCACCCCCACATGCGTGGGGAAGATTAGAAACAGCATACCTAATGTTGGATTCCTACTGGTTCACCCCCACATGCGTGGGGAAGATGGTCTAAGCCCCTCAAAATCTCAAGCCCTTGGCGGTTCACCCCCACATGCGTGGGGAAGATACCAGTATATTGTATCAGGTGGGGCGGAGTACCACAAGGGGTAGTGGTAGGGCGATCCCCTGAGGAGACAAGGGAGAATCTGTGTGCTCTCCAGAGGGGAGTAGGGCAAGGCAGATTGTCAAAGAGCTTTTGCGGTCTACTGGTCGTGAGTTTTCTCGTGTTTTTCGTCAGCGGAGGCGGTTCGGTGTCGGAACCGGACGAGGCTGATACCTTCCATGTCGACGATTTCCCGATCGTTCTGGCCGAAGGTGCGCCATCTGTAGCCCTGGGGGCAGCGATCACTCCACACCTGGAGGACCCACCCCTCGCCGATCTTTCCGAGGGCGATTTTCCAGAGTTCGTCACGGATTCTTGCGCTGGGATTTCCGAGGAAGACTCCCGCTTTCGGTTCGATCAGATAGCGTGACAATGCGCCCCTCAAACTCGTTGGGCACCTCTCCAAGATCATCAGGAGCATGTAGCACCTCCGCTATGTCTGGTAGGATTCGGTCGAGGAGTTTCTCCTCGTAGAAGATGTCTCGGCAGGCAAGCCGTACGCGACGTTCGAGCGGCATTCGAGCTCCGGGGGAGATGCTTTGCGGAGAAGGGTTGGCGAGTGGTCGTGCGGGTGAGGTGCCATGTTGCATGTGACCGCACGTCTCCTCGGCAGCTTCGGCGCTGTCGGTCCGCGGCGAGCGGGCGGGGGGCGTGGTTTGCCGCGGGATCATCCCACGCGGCTCTTGCGCGTCAGCTCCGCGCTGTTCATACTCGGCTGCGACGCGGAACGCGAGCGGGACGGTGAGGTCTGTCTTGTAGAGGTCGGCGATGTCGTAGACGAAGCTGAGCATCGTGCCGGTATGGATGAAGCCGATGGCCGGAGAGTAGCCGGCGGCAAGGATCGCCGCATGGCAGACGCCGTAGAGACAGGAATTTGCGACCGAAAGGGCGCGGTTGAGGGGGTCCGCGGCCCGCCAATCGTCTTGGTCGTAGGAGCGACAGTGCCAGTGGACGCCGAGTTCGCGAGCGATCCTCTCGTAGGCTTGTCGGACACGGGAGCCTTCGAGACCGCGGATCTGCTCGATCGAGATCGTTGGGGGGAGCGGTGTGGGGAAGCGCTTCTGGTACATGCGGATCACGACCTGGCGGCGTTCCTCCGGATCGGTGTAGAGCGCGGCCTGGCGAAGGAGGCGAGTGGAGGTGTGAGTCCCGCCGGTGGAATGGGCATAGACGCGGACACATTGTTCGCCAACCCAGCAGACGAGGCAGTTGTTTTCGGCAAGGGCTTTCATGGCGGCGTGGGTGAGCGTCGTACCGGGGCCGAGCATCAGCACTGCGAGTTGGTCAATGGGGATGCGGAGGTCGCCGTCCTTGTCGTAGAAGGTGAGTGCGGCGGCCTCCTGGTCGAGCCGGCCATGTTCGAGGTAGAGGTAACTCCACCGGTCGCCGAACTTCGGCAAGGCATGTAGGTTACGCATGGCCTGTCAGTTCCGAGGGACTCGGGGAGACGCTTCGAGGCAGGAAGGTGCCCCCTGGTCGCCTCGGGTGGGCTTCTGGATTGCTGAGGCTGGCTGGGATCATTGGTTCGTGTCCTTCAGAGGCTTGACGGAAAGGAGACCGAAGCCGAAGGCCTTGGCCGGGCCGATGCCTCTTGCGAGCGTCGTGGCGAGATTGTGAGTATCGGTGACTTCGAGGTATCCCTCGAAGAGTACGGAGAAGAGGCGCTGGGACTTTTCATTGGTTTCCTTCTTTTTGAGATACACGTAGCCTGTGGTTTTCCTCGCGATTGTCAAGATCTTGAAGCCGCTGCTAGGACGCTCGGCGTGACGAGAGAGCCAAAGATCGAGCTGGTGGAATGGGACGGGGATGCGTTTGCCGTGCCATTTTGCATCGAGCGTGTTTCCTTCGCTGTCGCGGGAGTTGCTGGACGCTCTTCTGACCGGATTCGCCCTGAGGCGAAAGGCAAGGCGCTGATTTGGCGGGAAGCGAGGATCGAAGTCATTGACGATCGGGGGGTGAGCCAAGAGGTAGCCAGCATTCTGGAATGCATACTCCCAGTCCGGCTCCACGGCAGACTGGACGGTGATAATGGGGCTACCTCCTGGTATTGGGTCAACGCGAAAGAGGAACCCTACGCCTGACGAGCGGGGAAGATGGACGTGAGTTATTGGGAAATCGTCGGGCGAGTAGGGTTCGAGGAAGCGCGTATCGTTTTCCTTGTGGTCCCTGGACGGGAAGGCCATGCAAAGGCGCTGGTGGACGTGATACATGTTTCGGAGCCAAAGCCTGCCCGGTCGCGGGCGGTCCGGGTTGTCGCCGACGTTTATCAGGAGATAGGAAAGATACATGGCTATTCGACCTCCTCGGGTTCGAGCCGGCGTATTCGAGTTTGGAGCGAGCGAAACCGGATGATCTCGTTACGTTTTTCGATGATCTGGTCTCGCAAGCGTGGGTCTTCGGGGTTTATGCGGTCGAGGTCCATGCCCAGGCCATATTCTATCATGGTGATGGCATCATGGCATAGGCGACAGAGTGATCTGAGATCGTCAAGGACCTCATCGCCGCCTGCGCGACGGTAGGTGATGTGTTGTACAGTAGTGGCTGGACTCTTGCAGAAGACGCAGAGCTGATGGTCCTCTTTGAGCCTTTCTTGTCGGCGTTTTCTGTATTCGGAGTTGCGGTAGTCTGCCCGGGGGCGGTCGGGCTTACGCACGGTTGTTTGAGCAGGGCGATCTGCCACTGTCACACCGTCGTCGGTGCCAAGACTGAGCTGTTTGCGGACGACGAAGCGCGGGGCATGCGCGGGCGGGTCGAAGCTGAGTGGCACGTCATAGCAGACAAGTGCGTCTGGGGGTGCTTCGGACTGGTCCTTTGACGGCCTCCAGTCGAGCAGGCAATCCAGAGTCTCCAGAAGGGGGTCATCCTGAAGACGGCGTCTCCAGGGAACGGACCGGAGGGCCGAAAGGGGATCGGGGAACGATCCGGGGGGATGCTCCAAGAGTGGCCGCGATGGGGGACAGCATTTTCTGCCCAGGTAGAGAGCCCAGCGCGGCCTGCGCAAGTGGCTTTCGAGTTCTTCTATCAGCGGATGCTCGCCTTGAAGGGCAACGAGGAATGATGCATCGCATAGGTACTCTCGACGGGTGAGCATGGCTCCCGGTTTTGTCTTACCTTCAGCTTCGGCGATGCGCATTTGCATGCCGGCTCCGACCGTGTGGAAATCCCAGCAACGTACACCCGGGGAGTCAATGCGAACTCCCATAAGCAAGCTATTGAGTTTCGGTAACCATTGATCCCGCGCGGATGTGCGCGAAGCGCCTAAGGCGGCGCAGAGTAGCCCAATGACGCCGGACTTGGTTGGAGCTTCGGCAGTGCGGCGAACGAGGAACTTCGATTCGTTATTGCCCCACGCCTGGAGCGGTCCTTCGAGACGGAGGAATAGCGTATTAGCGTTCATCCGAGCACCTCTGGCCTTAGGGCAACCTTCTGGACCTGCTGCCAGTCATATCCAATGGCGCTGATCACGGCAGGGATCAGTACGTCAAGGGAGGTGAAGTTCTCATCGGCAAGCTTGACTTCCTTCTTGTCAATCGCCACACTGAAGGGACAACGGAGATTGGGTGAGAACCAGAAGCGTTTCTCCGGTCTGCCGTAGCCCGTGTCCAGGTCGAGGACGTACTGTGCAAGCTGAGCGATCGACTGGCTGAGAATGTCCCCCCGGTCCCCTATGGCAACGGGCTTGGCAAAGGCGTTGGCGTAGTTGATAGGGTTATTCCTTATTTCGATCAACACGCCATCGGGGCGGCAATGCGATGCGAAGCTGTTCTGCTTGCCGGAGGGATTGGTCAGGAGAGCAGCCCTGATAAAAGCACCTACGGTGTGGGCGGCCAAGTGCTCTTTGTTGCCTGGAAATGCAGCGAGATTGTCGACGAGCGTTTCCCAGTGAATCGAGAAGTACTTGTAGAAACAGGCGGACGCGAAAAGTGCCTCGTCCACGTAGCCCGCTCCTGCGTCTTCGCCCGGGATGTCATCGGCTGCGACATAGTAGTCCACCTCCGGTCTGGCTTCATGCGTAGAGATCGCATGCGCGACTTGGAGCGCTGCCTCGACGTTCCTCTTATACTCTTTCCATACTTCTTCATCCACCTTGCCCGGCTCCAACATACGCCCCGAAAGTGCCATATCCGGAACGGCAGTTCGGGTGGCGATCAGCTCAGCAAAGCTTCTTGCCAAGTCCTTGTCATTTGCTCCTTCGTTTTTGAGCAGATTTGCCATCTCCTTGATCGCTTGGCGAGTCGTGTAGATGAGCATCTTGCTCCTTTCCCCGGCTTCGGGAGCCTCTTCATCTTCGCCGGCGGCTTGAGCCTTACCCTTCTTCGCCTCGAACCCGCACAGGTGCAAAATCTTCTCTGCTCGTTTCTCGACCTTATCGTCGCCCGCGAGCTCTTCGGCAATGAGCTTGGCTAACTGCCGTGTACGTACACCGCCGAGAAGTGTCTTGAACTCATCGCTGGTGCGTATGCTTCGTTTGATGCACTGGCTGGAAATGCGGGAGCGCAGGACGCCACCGAAGTAGCAAGTTTTTGGTGCGCCCAGATCGTCCCGGTTCAGATTGGCCGGACAGTGATTTTGGATTACGTGGATCTCTATCAACATTCGTTTCTCCTTTCGTTGTGTGCAAGGAGTTCCTCGGCCCATCGGAGCCGAGTTTCTTCTCTCTCCCAGATGGAGAGATCATCGGTGAGTTTTACCCAGTCAATGTTTAGGCGTTGCGAGCCTACCAGGTCGAGCGCCCATTGCAGCGCTGGTTCGATCTCGTCAAGCGAGAGCGTCAGCATCAAGTCGAACTTCTGCCTGAAACGGCCGCCGTCGTTGTTGGGTTCGCATCGTCGAAGCTGGCGTGCGAGCGTCTTGCCCCGGTCGTGCGGGATCGGGCGAAATGCGTAGAGTTTCGCTACCAACCATGCGACTTTTCGACGAGGCACTCTCGGACTTTCCTTCCTGAGAGGCCACCAGAGACCCGTGAACAGGTCGAACGCGGCAACGCTGTGGTCGAGGTCTCGACCGGCATGCAAGCGCAACAGTCCGAGGTCGCCGGATTTCAGCGTTGTCAGTTTGGCGACATATTTCTCCGTCTCGGTCACTCAGCACCTCCTTTCTTTCGCGTCTGTTTCTTACGGGATTGCTTATCTGCCTGCACGTTGGGTTTTACAGCGGCAATCTGCATACGACGCTGGACCGCTGCCGTTGTGAAACCGGGAGAAAGCGATCTTGCGACGCTCTGAACCAACCGTGGGTATTCGTCTGCCGCTCGCTCCCAGGCTTCATTCCCACCAGCAAGCAGTACACTTACATTGGAAGAAACTCGCCCTTCAACTTGAGGACAAACCACGGAAGCGGTAGCGGCACCCAGGTTCGATACCTTTTGCGACTTCGGTCTCAGTATGTTGCTTAGCGTGCTCTTGAAATGCGATGGCCACCTGCCCCAACGCCTGAGGAGAGCTACGGGATCGTTCTTGAACGATGCCCTTGCTGGCAGGACGAGCGTGCGCTCCCAAACGTCGATGCTTAGAGCCTTCTTGGTTGCAAATCCTACGACGAGAAGTGGCGTATCGCTGTGTTCGGCTCCGAACTTGCGTGTTTCGACCACACGGGCGAGCAGGTCCAGCCACGGGCGATCCATGGTAAATCCGCGTGGTGCTGTCGGGTCAGAAGCCCTGAGGCCACGTCGTGGCGTTTTGTCGAGATAAACGACATGGGGATCGTTCCACAGTTCGTTCTCTTGCCTGCCTGCAGTCTGGAATTCACATGTTCGGATAAGAGCTTGTTCCCTCGCTCCACATACGATGCACATGCCCGGGGGCGGTGTCGGATCCGACAACCATACCCGTCTGGAAAGCAGCGTCAACCCGGTAAGCATAGGCACGGGCTGACCTTGGGGTGGTCTGACGGTGGGATCGAGCCACGCCGGATCGCCGAGGTCGTCAACCACATGCCAGTTTGCGAGCAGCGTGTCCAACAACGACTTACCACAGGGAAGGACATAGAGCGGCGGAGCGCCATTAATGCCAGGCGGATACCCTCGCCCACCCATAGCAAAAAACAGTGGCAAACGCAAAAGTCCCATTGCACAACACGCAATACACAGCCCATCCTGCCTGTCGGTCGAATGACGGAAATGCCAGAAGTTATTGCCAGTGGGAATCTCCTGGATCAGATACATAACCGCCTCTTTTCCCTTCTCGGTGCGAGCCACGCGAACCCCGCTGCGATCCTGGTAGAAGCGCTTGCCATCACCAAGAAGGTCGAAACACTCTTTGTTTTGGTTCAGCTTGGAGAACCAATCTGCCGGGAACGAATCTCGAGGCAACTCGCTTCGATCACTGGGAGGATTCCCTTTGCACCAGTAAAGGAGGGCAAGCAAGAAACGCAACACAGCAATACGGTCCATCGGATTGCTTGTCGCGATCTGTCGAATCTGGCCAGCCTTAGTAAACGCCTCTGTTATGCCAACCCGGCATACCTCCCCGTTGCCGAACAGAACTGGGATCCAACCCTTCTCGAGAAGATTAAACGATTCTGCCATGTTCCTCCATCTCCTCTCCGCCAGAGGCGGAACGGTCCGTCGGATCGGGTGAGCAGGGCACAGCTCACGGGCCCCGCTGGCCACGGCTCGCCATGCTCACAGGACAGTCCAAAGCTGCGTCGCGACTCTCGTCTGCGCGGGCACAGGCCACGCCGCGAGTTTGGCACCCGCTTGTAGCGGCAGCGGATGCGACTTCTACAAGACGGCGGGAGTCCTCCCACCGTCTCTCTCCGAGGGGAGATCCCCTCCCGCTCCGGGGTCTCTCTGCCCGGCTCGCCGGCGGAGGACGGCGGCTGGGGAGATCCCCTCCCGCTCCGGGGTCTCTCGCCATGACCAACGCGCCGCACTGCCGCACTAGCGAGATCCCCTCCCGCTCCGGGGTCTCTCCCTTCTTCTACCTGTTAGTATATAGCCGTTTCCCGTGGTGTCAATGGGTGGTGCGGGAGAGTGTAAACCCCAGTGTTTACACTCGTTTCCCCCGGTGTGGGGGTGCACGAACGCTCTCGCATGGGGCCGGCATGATCATTGCCCGGTCTCGTAGCTCCTGGCACCGTCCCAAAGACACGACCGTCAGTAGCCGGGACGGGATGGCCTCGACTCGGAGCGGGGGGCCTAAGATCCAGGCTCAGTGCCGCGGGGACAGACGAGAGAGCCGTGATGAAACGCCGGGGCTGGAGCAGGGTCGTGAAACGAGCGTTGGCCCCGTAGGGACTGGGCACAATTATTCCAGATCCAGCATCAGTGCCGAGGGCACTGCGGGCAATAGCCCAGGAATTCATTCCTGGGGTTCCGGAGCAGGGGCAGATATGAGATCACCGGAGTTCCGTAGGGATGGCGGAGGATCGGCGGGATTGGTTTTCCGTCGTCCCTGCGGGACTCGGGACGAGTGTAGCTTGCCGTCGGCCCCAGGACTTCGCCTTTGGCTCCGTCCTGGGCAAT
>Ga0272448_1006959_pt1 | contig 12073 bp, 15 predicted proteins | sample YNPCB0191_FD_202220 | JGI IMG/M metagenome (GOLD analysis project Ga0272448, IMG submission 202220) | Hot spring sediment microbial communities from Yellowstone National Park, WY, United States - YNP-CB-019-1 | ecosystem: Environmental > Aquatic > Thermal springs > Hot (42-90C) > Sediment... | reverse complement strand
ACGAGCACGCGCACAACCGCGAAGAAGGGCTCGCCGCCATGGAATGCCTGCCCGAGTGGCTGCGCGGCAGGCGTTTTTACATCCCCACCGGCCGCGGCGTGGAGGAGCGCATTCGCGAGCGCCTGGACGCCATCCGGCGGTGGAAGGAAGAGCAGCGCGGCAAGAATCCGGCCACGGAGGATTGATCCCGCCGCAGGCGGTCCGATGTGAGCGCGCCACGCCGCCAGGCGGAACGGTTGCGGCATTGACTCGAGGGATCACTCCCGCAGGTGCCGCACAGCCGTCGGTTGTGCGAGCGGAGCCCGGTTCAGGCCTCCCCTCGGCGCTGCTTTCGGCGACAACATACGGTGGGACAACGAACGGACGGACTCGGGCCGGCATGCTCCAGTCCGGGATTGAATCGATAGCAGGACGATGCCGGAAGCCGCGGATTCCGGGGGAGAAAATTCCGCCAACGGCGGACATGGCTGGTCGGGCCGCCGGGATTTGAACCCGTAATGGCAGTTTTCTGGCGTGTTATTGCGTGCTAACTCGTTGATTTTAATGCACAGGATTTAGCGTCCTGTCCACGCGATTTTCTCCTGTCCTGCTCTGGTGGCACAATTTTGGCACAATTTTCGGACCCCACAGCCTCACCGGTCTGTGAGCCACTTACTTCCGGGCAGGCTCACCCTGTGAGCCACCGCAGACAAAAAAAGCGCCCGGCGGGGAACCGGGCGCGAGTGACAAGTCAACAAGACAAGGAGCTTCTTAGCACATCGCTTTATTCCAACTGCTCCCACTCCGCCAAGACTCCCAGCTCTCGGCCGTAGGATTCGAGATCCACATGGGTGTCAACCACTGTGTTGCGCCAAACGTCGACGACGTAAAACCGCCCGACGTTCGCCTCCAGCCTTGAGCCGGGGCGCGATTTGTAGAGCTTCTTGTAATCGCGGTCGAGTCGCCGATTGATCCTGCCGATCAGCGCTCGCTCGGAAACTGGAGCAAGTGTTTTCGCCATGCCTCGAATATACACTAGGCGTGCACGTGTGTCAATAGCTATATGCGCTAGTGTGCCTTTACGCTCGAAGTGAATACTACCGCCCGCTTCCGCGGATACCCCGCAGCGCCCAGACCCGCCCACAAGGCAGCACTTGCTGGAATGCGGCGCCGAAGCTACTGCGCCGCCCGGTAGCCTGGAGCCAAGCCGTCAGCTCGTCGTTGTGCTCACGCAGGTATGCCCGCCTGGGATGCCCGCGCCGGCTGCGGATCACGCGCAGGTTCCCCTCGTGGCGCTCGCACCACTCCAAGGGCGCCCAGCCGATGAGCCGGCCGTCAGGGGAGTACAGGGGAATCTCGGCGCTCACCAGCCGCAGCGCTCCGGCGCTCGCGCAACTCGTCAGCGATGCGGCGCAAGCCGTCGCGGGCGAGCCACTGGTCGAGCTCGTGGCGCTCAAGCCATGCGGGCGTGATGCGCCGGCGAAGCGCAAGGTCGCGCCGGATCTCGCGCCGGCGGTCAGGATCGAGCCAGGGTGTGTTGGCAGGCATCTCTCGCACTCCATGAAAAATCGGGGCGGCGGCGAGACCATGAAGAACCGCCGCCCCAGCCAGCCCCGCGGAGGAGGAGCGGGGAACTTGTTCGCCTCGCGACGGGGAGGCGCCATCGGCGGCGTGGGGCCGGCCGATGGCGCATGGCTGGCAGCACCCCCGGCGCTTGGCCGGAGCTTGTTACGCCGGGCCCGTCAAGCCGTGTGTGCCGAGCTTGACTTGCACCGTGGTCGAGTTCGCAGCCGCCGGCTTGGTCGCCACGCCCACCAGGGGCTTCGAGCCCGTGCCGGCGGTTTTCGTGCACGCCGTGCCGGTCCAATAGAGCAGGTCGCCGGCCGCGATGTTGTCGGCGGCCACCTTGGGCAGCGTGAATACGCCCTCGCTCGCCACCTCCACCGGCTCGCCTTGCGCAGCGTCGAACGCCGCAACGCCGCGGATCGCGCCCACAGTGACAAACTGCCCGCTCGTCACCGCGGCAGGGGCGGTGACGGTGACGGTCTTGCCTTCCTGAACGTAGTTCTTCATCAGTCAAGCCCTCTCGATGTCTGGATCGTGAACACTCGCTGCTCGCCCGCTTGCGTCAGCTTCGCAATTTCGCGGTCGATGAGCTCGAGCGCTTCGCGCTGGCGCCCGTACTCGACGCTGCGCTCGCCGAACTGAACGCGTGTCACGCCAAGCGAACGGACAATTTCCTCGCGTCGCTCTTGCAATTCAGCCAGCGTCATCACGCAGCCCCCGGATTCTTGAACGCGCCGCGGTGGTCAATCGCACCGGCGCCGCAGTGCCACGTCACGCGGAGTTCGGTTCCCAGCGTATTCCAGCCCGGCCGGCTCTCGACGCGCGGGCCCTCATAGCCTTGCAATTCGGCGTACTCGAACACCGGCGCTTCGTCGGGCGAGCAGAAGACGTACCAGGCGGTGTGATTCTTCAGGTCGAAGCGAGGCTCCACCAGGGGAATCAAGCCGCGGGCGGCGGTCTCAGCCTGCGTGCTCGAAGTCGGGTACAAGGTGGCCAACAACTTGTCCACGCCAACCTCGTCGCGCGCGCCGACCAGAATGTATCGCGGCTGCGCGCCAATCGGGTTGCCGCTTGCATCCACCTGCTTGCGGATGGCCAGCTTCGCCGCGGCGATGGCGGCATCAGTCGGGGCAGTGCCCGTGCTGGCAAGGTTGCCATGATCGGAATGGAAGACGCCCTTGTTGTCGGCGAGCTTCGGGTTTGCGATGATCGTGTCCGCCAGGAAGCCAGCGAACCAAGCGCGCGCGCCGCGGGTGATTTTCGCCGAGAGATCACTCAACGCGCCAACATCGTCGTTCACGAGCGTCTGAAAGCTGATCGAGAAGCCCTTGGCGTAGCTACCCAGCTTGTACGACGCAAGCTGCTTGCCCTCGATCGTACCGAACGTGATCTCGCCAGCCTCGTTCACCAGCTCCAGCGCCGGGCCGTCCGACACCTCCAAGACGTGCCGGCTGCGGAAGTCCGCCATCGTGGTGCGGCGGAATACCTGCGTGATGGGGCTCGGGGCCGCGCGGAGCGTGAACAGGCTCTTGTTGAACAGTTCGGCCAGCAACGCCGAGAAGTCCGAAGTCGTGTGCATGGCGCGCGTCAGCAGCTCCGTCGGGCTGCCCAAGGTGCTCAAGCCGCGCTCTTGCAGGATGCGCTTCGCCAGGTCGCTGAAGCGCGAGTAAGCGAACTCGCGCCCCTCCTTGGGCTCATGCGCGGGATTGATGCGCGAGTAGAGCCCGTCCGCCATGCGCTGGATCAAGCCCTCGCTCGCATCCCGCACCACCACGGCCGGCCCGCGGTTGTCGATCACCGGCTGGCGCCGCGCGGCTTCGGCGATGAGCTCGCTTCGCACGCCGTCAAGGTTGTTGTGGCGAGCAGCCACTTCGTCAGCCACCTGCTCGGACAACGCCAGAGCGGCGGCGATGGTGCGCGCCTGCGCTTGCAGGTCGCTGTGATTTTCCGTCATTTCTCCACCTCCATGTGAACGAATAGTCGCCGCCGGATCGGCTCCGATCGGCACGAAACTGATTTCTCGCGGCGTCCAGCGCGTCGCGGTCTTGATGCGCTTGCCGTCCTCGCGCGACTCGCGCCACTCCTCTACCGAGTAGCCCACGCTGACGTTGCGGATAATTCCCGCGCGAATATCGGCGATAATTCCGGCGATTTCCGGGCGATTTCCGAAGCGAATTACCGCCTCGCCGCGCTGTCCATCGACGTGCGCGTCCTCGACGACACCCAAGATTGCCTCGACGCCGGAATAGCGGTCGTGGTTGTTCAAGACCGGCGCGCCGCGCAGCAGGCTCAAGTCCACGCTCTCCGGCGCAAGGCTCAGCCGCTCGACGAACTCGCCGCTCAGGTCGCGCCGGGCGACGTCGGCGCCGGCCGAGAACACCACGCGGATGGTATTGCTTGACGCGTCAAACGTTGTCGGCTCAAATGTCGCGCGGCGGGTGAGAAGGGCGGTTGTCATTGATTCTCCTCTCTGCCTCGAATTTCTCCAAGACGTCGCGCAAATCTGCGAGACGCCCCAGCCGGTGCTCCGGCAGGCTCCCCAGCACGGCTCGCAGGCGGTAAATCAACTCGTATGCATGCGCCACCGGCCCGCGGCCGCGGTGATGGCGCCAGTGATTCGGCTCAAAGTGGGTTGCGGCGGTCATCATTGCTCTGCTCCTTGTTCACTGCCTGCTGCCACCACGTCGGGAACATCTTGTCCTTGCTGCGTGCGCCGGCGCGCGTCGGAGTCGAAGACCAAGCCCAAGGCATCCGCCCGCGCGTTGTCCTGGGCGATCTCGGCGTCCACGTCCTCGGCGCGCCAGCCCGTCCGCCCGATGATCTCGGAACGGCTTGCAAAGCCCGCACGCACGCGCAGAAGGTCGGTCAGCACCTCCGCGCGCCGGTCGAGCATCTCAATCTCCGGCGCCACCCAGCGCCTCACCTCGACGTCGGCGTCGCCCGGCAGCACGCCCACGGCGCGCGCGAGCTCAGCCCAGCGGCGAAGCACCGGCTCACAGAACAGCGGGATGAGCAGGCCGTACTGGACGCTCTCGATGGTGCGCTTGAATTCAAGCAGCCCCGCGCGGCCAGAAGCGAAGGTCACCTGCGCCAGGTCTCCGCTCAGCACCTCGTACGGAATGCCCAAGCCGGCGGCGATGCGGCGTAGTTGGGTGCGAACGAATGGATCGAACCCCGCATCGGTCTCCGGCGGCTTGCTGAACTCAATGTCCTCGCCGGGCTGTAAGCGAACCACGCTGCCAGGCTCCAGGCTGGGCAACGTGCCGTCCTGCTGCAACGGGCCAGGAAAGCCCTCGGGGGCGCGCACGAAGGCGCACAACACAGCGCCCGTTTTCGCGCGGACAAGCGCGGCCTCGAGATAGTCGGCAAGTTCGCGCAGCGCGATCAGCACCGGCGCCAGCCACGATTGCCCCCGCGTCGCGCCGGGCAAGAGCCCGCGGTAGACGTGCAGGCACTCGGACGCGGGGACGTAGACGCTCTCAAGGTTTGCGCCGCTCAGCGCGGGGTTCTGGCGAAAGAGCCAGTAGCCCGTCGGGCGCAGGTTGTCGTACCGGATCCCGGAGATGGTTGACGCGTCAGTTTTTGACTCGTCAAGGAATTCCGGGCCGAGCACCTGGAGCGTCAAGGGTACGCCGGGCGCCGCTTCGTCCACGCGCAGCACCACGAAGGCCTCGCCGGCGACGATGGTGCTGGTCAGGACCTGCATGCCGACCCCGATCCAGTCGAGCCTGCCGCCGGCGTCGCACGCACGGCTCCATCGCTCCCACAAGGTTTGCACGCTGCGGTCAGTGAACAACGGCGTGATGCCAGAACCGCCCCAGCAGGCGTTGGTCAACGCCTCCACGCCGCGCCGACAAATCGGGTTGTTGCCGAACTCCGCGGCCGCCCGGGCGCGCAAGACGGAGGGATTGCTCCACGGCGAGTTCGGGGCTCCCGGTTGGGGGCCCCAGTCACTGATTCGGCTGACAGGACGCGCGGCGTCCCAAGATAAGTAGCGCTTCTGCTGCGGCGGGGCTACCAGCGCGCGCCAGGCGGCTTGAAGTCGGTTAAGCATCCTTTGTGGTTATCATGCCACACATGTGTGTCAAAAGCAACACGATTGTTGCGCGTGCTCGCGCGCCCGCAATTGCCTGATTCCAAGGGGGTTGCACCACGAGCGGAGCACTTTCGGCCACTTTTTGAGGGTTGCGGCTAGCGTGCCTGTGCAATAGCCCCCACCCGCCGCGGCCGAGCCCGAAAAATCCTTCGGCGGGCCCGGGCCGGGGCGACAAACGACAACCGACAACCTTTTTTCGCGCCAGACGCAAGCGAATTTGTGCCACATTCCCACCCGCCCGCAGCGCTGCCAAAAAATCCTTTGGCATCTTTGTATCCTGCTGATTTTAAAACAGTTTACCTTGCTCAGCACCACGGACGGCAGACTCAGTACACCTTGAGCCGGTGGTACAAGGTGGTGTGTCAAGCTCGCCGCGCTCGATAAGCCAGGTGCGGCGCCATTCTGCCCACCACACCACAGCGGGCTCGAAGCGCTCCGGCGCCGCCAGCACGCGCGCCATGCACTCATCCAAGCGGCGCCGCCACTCGTCAGCGGTCAAGTAGGTTCGGCGTCGCATCACCCGCCCGCCTCCTTGGGGCTGGGGCTGGTCCTATATAAGGAGCCAATTTTTTGTTTCTCTTCTCCACCAGAAGAATTTCCACCATCGGGGTCGTGACGATCCGCAGGTTTTGGGGCAGTTGGGGCAGTGGGGCTCCTTGGTTTTTGGTCGTTCCTCTGGTGGAGAAGAAGAACGGAATTTTTCTCCTATATATAGGTGCACCACTCAGCCCCGCAGACCGGGCCATCGGAACCTCCATTGCCCTGCGGGCTCGCACAGGTAAACTTCCTCGCGGGCTCTTGTAACCGCAACGTAAAACGTGCGGATCACCGAGTCGCGATCCTCGCCGCCCCGCTCGTAGCCCGCAGCCCCAGCCCGGCTCAAGTCGGGGAAGACCACCACGACATCGGCTTCCCCGCCTTTCACGCTGTGAATCGACCCCACCACAACCTTCGGAGCCTCTTGCAGTGCCCGCGGTCCCCGGGCGGCGGCGATCGCAACGGGGAACGCAGCGCGGTCCTGCACGCTGGCCAGGAGCCGGGCTTGCCACCACCTCAACAGCCCCAGATGCCCGTCCCCGAACGCCCGGCAAAACACCGGCCATGCTGCGGGCTCGAAGATTTCGTGCAGGTCCTCGGGCCTTACCAGCTCCGTGGGGCTGAGCTTGACGAAGTGGCTCTTGCCGTTCGGCCGCAGCACCCCCTTGCTGCTGAGCCATTCGACCCAGTTCGACGCGTCGCTCGAGTTCCAGAGCGCCTCCTCGCCCTCGAGGAAGGGCGCCAGCAGCCCCAGCACTCGGTTCACAGCCGCCCCGGGCTTGTCCCGCCGCAGCGGATTCCAGGCGCCGTTAGACCGCCTGAACGGATTGTGGAACGGGACGCCTCGCTTCCGCAGCCCCCGGATGACCGGCTCCAGCATGTAACTGCAACTTGCCAGCACCATGGCGGTCTTGTTCCGATCAAGGGTTCTCTCCACCAGGTCGAGGACGGCATCCGGGCGCGTCCAGGTGGCATGCAGGAACCGGCAAGCCCCATCCGCCTTGCGGGGCTCGTACTGCTTGGGCTGCCGGCGGGAGACGCGCGCAATGATCTGCTGCGCCAGCCCGTGCACCGCCTTGGGGACGCGATATGACAGCCCCAGCACCTTGATGCGCTCCTCGGGCAGGGGAGGGTCAAGCAAAGCGTCCACGCTCGCGCCGGTCCAGGAATAGATGCATTGGTCGTCGTCGCCAGCCAGGACAAGGTTCTCTGTATGGCGGCCCCACTTGCGGAGCAGCGCCATCTGCAAGGGCGTCAGGTCCTGTGCCTCGTCGGCGAAAAGCATCCTGGGGCGGCCCGGGGCAGCATGGATGTCGCGCAATGCCGTCTCGATCAGATCGGTGAAGTCCATTAGACGGTGCGCATCCTTGTAGTCGGACCAGGTTCGCTCGAACGCCCGCACCGATGCCGGCCAGTAGTCCTTGGGCAGCATAAGGCCCCGCAGCCGGTTCAGCTGCTGCAGAAGCGGATCGCCCTCGCGTCCGGCCGCGTCAGCATCGAAGTCGTCGGCCGGGGGCTCATCGAGCGCCGCCTTGTCGCGCTTCGCCGTCAGCGCCATCTCGGGATGCTCACGGTTCCACTCGGTGACGTGCGCCTCGGCAATCTCCGGCCCGCCGAGGGCCCGGTAACAGATGGAGTGCAGCGTCCCCACCTGCCCGGAGCCGATGGCCAGGTTGCGCGCCACCAGCTCGGCCGCCGCGGCCCTGCTGAAGCTGGTGACCAGCACCGCATCGGAGCCCCAACGCCTCGCCGCTTCCTCGATCCAACGGCTCAGCGTCGTCGTCTTGCCCGTGCCGGGCGGCCCGAAAATGCGGAACTCGCGCGTCTCGGCCGGAAGAGGCAGCTCGTCCGGCGCCATGCATGCTGCTGTGCTCATTGCTCCTCCTCCTCGTCCTCGTCCCGCTGCGCTGGCTCGAGCCCTGCCCAGTAGCGCGCCGGCGGGAATTCATCGGCCGGCAGCAGCCACCGGGATTGATCGCGCACCAGCCCCCGGCGTACCTTGAATCGCTTGCTCACAGCGCGGATGGCGACCAGCGAGGAAGCAAGCTCGTTGACGGAAATACTCGCGCCGCAAGAGCGCAAAAGAAACTGCTGGAAATCCGTCAGGCAGATCGTGATCACGCCGTCAATTACAGCCGGTTTGCGGCGTAAATGTGCGGGCAATTCCGCCTCGTCTTCGTCAAGGCGCACGAAGCTGGTCTCGGACAAATACTGATCCAAATACACGGCTGCGCTGCCTGCTCGGTGCAGTTCTTCGCCTGCATCCACGGTGACCAAAGCGTCCAGCATCATCTGGGCCAGCGCTTCCCACTCGTGCCCCTTGAATTTCGGGATGATGCGGTCCAGCCCCGCAGCCACCACCGTGCGGAATCCGCGCTGCTCAATCAGCTTCGAAACCGAGGAAAATTCGAGCGTATTTCCCGCCGCTGTGACCAGATGATACGTCGGCTCTTTGCCGAGAATCTTGCGGATTTCCGCCACCTCGAAGCCGAGCCGGGAGGAAATGTCGGCAAGTAAATGCCGTCTTTTTCCCTCATCGGTCGCGCCTGGCGGCGGGCTCGGCGCCGGTCCCGGCTGGGGCGGCGTCTCGTGCCGGCGCTCTCTCGGCCGAGCCTGCGCGATGAGCCGCTCGAAGTATTGCAGCTTCGTTCGCGGCCGCTGCGCATGAATGCGCCGATGGTGAACAATCAGGTCGATGATCTGCTGGTCGCCAAGCCCGGCCCGAGCGCCGAACTCGGCCAGCGCCTCGTCGTAGGCTTCCTGCCCGCGCTGGTCGAGGTCCGCCCGCTGGCGGCGCCAGATGGCGGCGAAGGCAGGGTCGTCAAGCCACGCTTCAAGCTGCGCGTCTTCGATCGATGCGTTCAGATTGAGGTGCAGCCGCTGCTCGACGCCCAGCGCGCGCATTGCCTCGCTGGCGGCCGCTTCGCCGACAAGCTCGCGCAAGGTGCTGTAGCCCGTGGTCTCTTCACCGCTCCCGAACTTCTCGTACGACGCGGCGACTTCGCGCGCCGCCTGGGCGTAATCAGGATCGCTCGGCCAGAGCTTGCGATAGATCCGCCGGGCGAGCTCCTCGGCAACCTGTTGCGCGACTCCCGCCCGGGCAAGCGCGCCGGCAAGGCTCAAGAAGCATCGATTCCGCACGCCCTCCGGCGGCCACGCAGCAGCCAGAATCGCGGCCGCGCGCTCGATTGCGTCGTCCTCGGCCGATCCTGTCCCCTCGGGCTGCTCGGGCTTCGGCTGCTCGCGCCGGCCGCCCTCGTAGACCCAGTCGGGCGCGTCGGCGATGTTCTGCAGGTCACTCACAGGGTCCGCGCCGTCCCAGCGGTAAACGCCGCCGGACGGATGCACGGATGGCGCCACCAGCGCATAGCTGCCGGCCCCGGACTTGCAGTCAATCCCCTTGCCCAGGCTCGCGCGTGGTTTCCAGCCCGGGCGCGCCCGGAAAAAGATGTGCCGGCCGCCGGACCCGGAAATCGCCTCGGGTGTCTGCGGCCAGCCGCCTGTGCGCTCCCAAAGTTCCTCGCGCGTTGGACCCTCGTTCCGCGGATCGAGGTCCACCAATACGAGCCCGTCCAGCGCCAGCCCGATGTTGGCGCCGGGCCGCTCGCGCCAGATGCGGCGCACCTGCTCGATGTCGTTGGTCGCAGCGTGGACGCCGCCCTTCACCACCGGCTCTTTCGCGCGATGACCGCAAGGGAACACCTTGAAGCCGAGAGTCGCGTACAGTTCCGCCGCCTGCCGTAGTGACAAGCCGTCAAAATCGTGGTATTCTACAGGTGTAAGGGTTTCCACCATAGAGATTCCCGCCATTCCCGGCCCGCCCCGCCAGGCGGGCCGCGTCGTTTCTGGGCGCATCACCGCCCCTCCTGTGGCTCCGGTGCGGGCTGGGGTCGATAATCGTCCTCAAGCCACTGCATCAGCCGCGCCCGGCTGATCAAAATGCGCCGCCCCAGCCGCTTGTGGGGCAGCAGCCCCAGCCTGAGCGACTTGTACAACGTTGAGCGCCCCACCACGCCGTCGAGCAAGTGGAGAGCATCATCTACCGTCAAAATCGAGCGGTCAACGCCGATTTTTGTTGCTTCTTGGTGTCGTCTGGTGTTATGCTGATCATGTGCGGTGTTCATGATTAGAAGGTAGCACATGCACAGTGAGCATGTCAAGTGCTCACACAAGGAGCAGCAGGTGATCAAGGACACTCTCAAGGAGCTACGAGCCCGCTTGGGGCTTACCCAGCAACAACTTGCGGTTCGCGCCGGGCTATCAGTTCGCGGTTACGCCGCATACGAAGGGGGGGAGCGAAACCCTGAGCCCGGCCCCTTGGCGGTACTCGCTTCGATCGCCGCCGAAGAAGGTCAGAACGATCTTGCCGCCCGGCTGGTGACCGAGTTGCTGAAACAACTTCGGTTGTATGAGCGTGAGACAGTGCTGGGGTACTTCGACATCCCCACGAAGGAAGTCGTAGACCGTGAGCATCATTTCAAGTACAACGAGCCTTGTGGTCCTCCGCGCGGAATGCTACTCGTCGTCCGCCACGGTCAAGAAGAAACCTCATTCCTGGAGGCGATCTTCTATGCCCTCAGCGGTCTACGCCACAAGGATGATGCCGTACGCGAGCGCGCCCGGGCAGCGCTAAAACAACTCGCCGAGGCGATGGGGGTGCAGGTATGACCGGCAGCGTGTACAAGTACAAGCTCCCGAACGGCCGCGCGGCCTGGCGCTACCAGGTCGACGCCGGCCGCGACGAGCAGGGCAAGCGGGTGCGCATCACCGAAAGCGGCTTCCGCTACGAAAGGGAGGCGCGCGCGGCGATGCAGCGCCGGATCGAGCAGCTCCAGCGCGGCTCGGGCGCCGTGTCCACGCGCACCTTGGGCGACTACCTCGAATGGTGGCTGCCCTGGCACGCGGAAACCAAGCCCTTGGCGCCGAAGACTGCCGAGCGCTACCGCAGCCTCGCCGCCCACGTCATTGCAGCGCTCGGGCGCGTTCCGCTCGCCGAGCTCACCACCGTCCAGCTCGACGATCTTTATGTCCGCCTTCGCCGGCGGCTCAGCGCCAAAACGGTGCGCGAGGTTCACAACGTCGTCCACGTCGCGTTGAAGCGGGCCGTGAAGACCAAGCTCATCCCTGCCAATCCGGCCGATCACTGCGAGCTACCGCAGCTCGACCAGCGCGAGATGAAGGCGCTTAGCCCCGAGCAGGTGCACGCCTTGCAGGCCGCGGCGTCGGGCACCTGGGTGGATCTGATTGTGCGCCTCGCCTCCGCCACGGGCGCGCGCCGCGGCGAGATTCTCGCCTTGCGCTGGGCTGATATTGACTGGGCGCAGAGCAGAATCAGGATCGAGCGCTCGCTGTTCCAGACGCGTGACCGAGTAGACTTCAAGCCCACCAAGACGAGGCAGGCGCGCGTGGTCGCATTGCCAGCGTCGCTGCTTGAGTACCTCCGGCTCCACCGCCAGAAGCAAGAGGAAGACCGGCGCCTGTTCGGCCCCGACTATCGCGCGGATCTCGATCTTGTCTTCGCCGATCCCGCCGGCCGGCCGCTTCTGCCGTCGAGCGTGTCTCGCGCCGTCGTGCGGGCCGCGCGGGAACTCGGGCTCAAGGGTGTGGGGCTGCACAGTCTCCGGCACAGCCACGCCTCAGCCCTGCTCCACGCCGGCGTTCCCATCACGAACGTCGCCCGGCGCCTGGGTCACAGGGACACCTACACCACCGCCCGAATCTATGCCCATGCACTGCCGGACACCGACCAGCAGGTCGCCCAAGTCTGGGAGAAGATGCTCGCGGAAGCGGCTCAGACTCATCCCATGGCACAACATGGCACAATCCGGGAGGGGTCGGAGGAAGGAAGTCCAGCAGAATCAGTGAATTAGCTGGTCGGGCCGCCGGGATTTGAAC
>Ga0272448_1006958_pt1 | contig 12074 bp, 11 predicted proteins | sample YNPCB0191_FD_202220 | JGI IMG/M metagenome (GOLD analysis project Ga0272448, IMG submission 202220) | Hot spring sediment microbial communities from Yellowstone National Park, WY, United States - YNP-CB-019-1 | ecosystem: Environmental > Aquatic > Thermal springs > Hot (42-90C) > Sediment... | reverse complement strand
AAAAAATTTTTATCTGGTTTCAGAAACAATCCTTGAAAATATCCTTTCTGCTGTAAATAAAATATCTCCGAATATATTGATTATAGATTCTATTCAAACAACATACAGACAGGACATTGCAGCTTCTGCTGGTTCTGTATCTCAGGTAAGAGAATGTAGTCAGGAATTCTTAAAATTAGCCAAAAGTAAAAACATTACTGTTTTTTTGCTTGGACATGTCACAAAAGAAGGCGATATTGCAGGACCAAGAATTCTTGAACATATAGTTGATACTGTATTATACTTTGAAACAGAAAAACATCATACATATAGAATTTTATGTTCATATAAAAACAGGTTTGGTCCTACCTCAGAAATAGGTGTATTTGAAATGACTGAAACTGGTTTAAAAGAAATTGATAATCCAAGTAAACTATTCTTATCTTTAAAAACAAAATCTGTTCCTGGTTCATGTTTGGTCTGCAGTGTTGAAGGAACCAGACCAATTATACTTGAAATGCAAGCACTTGTTACAAGAACTCTCTTTGGTTTACCCCGTAGAATGGTTACTGGAATTGATTATAATCGTGTAATACTTCTGGTGGGTGTTTTAGAAAAAAGAACTGGTTTAGGTTTAAGTTCTTATGATGTATTTGTAAATATTGCTGGAGGAATAAAAGTAAAAGAACCAGCAGTTGATTTAGGTACATGTATTGCAATACACAGTGCTTATTCTAATATTATATGCCAGCAGGATAGTGTATATGTGGGTGAAGTGGGACTTACAGGTGAAATAAGAGGAGTAAGTTTTTTAAGAGAACGTTTAACAGAAATAGAAAAAATGGGATTTAAAAACGCTTTTATACCAAAAAATAATTTACAGGGACTAAATTTTAAATCTAAAGATTTAAAAATCATACCTGTTGAAACAATTGACGAAATAATCAAATAAAATGCTTTTTTTGTTTTAGGAAATAGTTTAATTAAGAATTTATTTAAAATTCAGGAAACCTGAAGGTATTCAATTTATAATCATAAACATACCAGAAAGGTTGTTTGTTCTGATTTTTAATTACAAATATCCATCCTTTATCTGATTTTGAAAAGTCAAGTTTAATTAAGTCCTTATTTTTTGTTTCAATTAAAATTGTAAAATCTGGTTTTGTAAACCAGTATTTTTCTTCTCCAAATCCATCTGCCACTAAATTACATAATGTATTTAAAAATGAATCAAGTTTTGATGTATCTGGTTTTGTCTGAGAAGATTTTTTCACAATATACCAATCATTATCTTTTTTAATAAGTTCAAATGTTTGTTTAGTGCCTGTATATTTTATTTTTTCTATATTTTCTCTATCAAGTTTTAATATCGTTTTATCTCTCCAGTAGGTTAGGTCTTTATCAACAGAATATTTTTCAAGTCCTTTTGAAAGATATATTTCTTGTTTATCAAAAAATCTGAAATAATAATGATTATAATCAAAACCACTTTTCCCTATTATAAATGATTTTTCTGGAATATCTGGTTTATCTTTATAATATATTTTTAAAATTATTCCTGTTGATGTCTGATCAACTTCAAAATCCTGCTGTCTTTCTTTATCCTCTGATACAATATCTGTAAGTTTTATCTGAGAAAATTTTTCTAAAAGTTGTTTAACAGCATTTTCATCACAATCATATTTTTCTTCCTGTTGATTTAATGAATACACTTTCCATTTTTCCAGTTCTTTAATAAAACATAGTTGTTCTTTTTTAGAAATATTATTTATTTCAAATTTTGTTATTTTATCAGGTTTAATTTTTAATTCTTTAACTTTTTTTGTTTTTACAATATGTGTAATAATCTTTATTCCACTGAATATTAATATACAAATTACTAATATTACAATTAACAGATATAATGTTTTTTTATTCATGAGAATATATTTCAGTTAAATGTTTTTTAACAGAAACTCTTCTTCTCCATAAAAGAAAACCTAAAATTATAACCAAACCAGGAACAACAAATATATTTCCATATTTAATTAACAATCTTATTCCATATGGAAGTACTGCAAGTGGATAGAATCTCACACCTTTTACACGAATTGCTATTAAATCCTCATCCTGTGATAACCAGTCAATAATATTCATAAGTAACGCAGGATCCCTCATTGCAAATTCAGCAGTACCACAAACAATCATTCTACCTAAATTTTTTGTCTCGGATAAAGGATATTTCTGTTCATTTATTTTATTATTTTCTTTATCACACAGTTTCTTTAATTCATCAGTCATTTTATCAGTAAAATATGATTTAATAATACATCTTGGTTTTTGTTCAATTGTAGCAATTAAATTAAAAGGTCCTTTTTTATCTTCTTTTGTTGGAGAAAAATTGCTGTATGGACTAACATAAAATAAATTTTCCTTATACCAACTTTTTGGAGATGATTTAGTAATAACTGTTATGGTAAGATCCTGATTTTTATTAGATATTTCTATTGGACTTACAAATGGTAAACCAACACTTTCTACATTTCTTAAAATAGGACACTCTTTATTTAAATCTGTTACAAGTGGAATTAAAGGATAATTCAAAATATTCTGAATTGAGAAAAATCCTGATTGTTGTTGAACTGCTATTCTCTGACATTGAGCATCAACAATAAATCCTGGAAGTAATCTAACTCCATAATATTCCAGGAATTTATCAAATCCAGTATCAAGTTTCCTTGCAAAGAATCTGTTTAAATCAACATCAAATAAATTAATAAAAAATCCAACTGTTTTACCCTGCATAAGAAATTGTTCTATTATAAATAAATCTTTATCATTATATTTTTCTTTAGGACCTAAAATAACCACGCAGGAAACATCATCTTCTATGAATGCATCTTTTGTCTCTATTTTTTTTGAATTATAATTTCTGTATAATTGTTCATTTATTTCCGGTGGTAAATCCAATTCTCTGTGTCCGGTAATAAATCCAATGGTTTTTAAATTCTTTGCAACCAATTTTTTTATTCTGGAAGTAATATCATATTCAAGTCCTTCAACTTCTTTCACAACAGGTATTATTTCTGTTTTATCTCCATAAAGAAAAGCAAGTCCCATGTATCCTTCTTTAACTTCATATTTATCTCTTTCTATCATTGTAAATTTTAAAGGAGGGATACCTAAGGAATTTGCCTCAGATGTTCTATCTTTCGCTTCCAGAGGATCAATAAATTCTATTTTAATTTTACCACCAGAATATGTTTTGTATTCTGAAAGCAAATCTTCTAAATATTTTCTGTTGTTGGCATATTCAATAGGAAGTTGTTTTGAAAAATATGCTTTTACTAAAAGTTTATCTTTAAGATATTTCTTTAAAATTTTCTTGCTTGCATTTGAAATAGAATAAATATTCCCTCTTGAAAAATCAAACCTTAAAAAAATATAACCAGAAATTAAATTAACAAAAATAACTATTACTATAAGAATCAAAATACCTGTAAATGAAAATATCAATTGTTGTTTTTTCATTTTCTTGACCTGAAAATTGCTAAAGTTGAAATTAAGAATAAACCAGCTATACTTAGAAAATATATTATATCCCTTGTATCTATAACTCCACGAGTTATATTTTCAAAATGTGAATCAATACCAATAAAATCAACTAATTTAACAAAAACCGGTGGTACTAACATATTCAATTTACCTATAATAAAAAAAGCAAAACAAATAACAAAAGAAATTATAAATGCTACTATTTGATTTTTTGTTAAAATAGAACCAAAAATGCCTATTGAAGAAAACATAATAATAAGGAAAAATAAACCAATATACTGGGCTATTGTCTGACCTATATCAAGTTTACCTATAAATATTAAAGTAATAGGATAAAAAAATGTTGCCAAAATTCCTACTGAAATAAAAACTACCCCTGCAATATATTTTCCAATAAGTATTTCATAGTCATTTACAGGCTGAGTTAAAAGAATTTCAATTGTTCCTACTTTTATCTCTTCAGAAAACAATCTCATTGTGATAGCAGGTATAAAAAACAAAAACATTAAAGGAAGTAAATTAACTAAATGTCTTAATGTTGCCTGATTTATAATAAATAAAGGAACTGCAAAAAAATATCCTGTAATTAACAAAAACACAACAAGAACTATATATGCAATTAAAGAATTAAAATAACTTCTGAATTCTTTTTTAAAAATAATAATTATTTTTTCTATATATTTTTTATAAAATATATCCATTTTTTATGTCTCCTGTGTTAATTTCCTAAATACATCTTCAAGTGAAATTTTCTCTTGATGAAGATCTCTCACAATCCATTTATTCTCTACTGCTATTTCAAATAATTGTTCTCTTATATCTATTTTTGATTCTATTTCATAACCAAGAATAGAATCTTCCTTTTTTATTAAAACAATATTTTCTATATTTTTAATTTGTGCTAAGTTTTGAGAAACATCTTTATTAGAGCGAATTTCAAAATATATCTTTTCTTTACCGGCAACAAGTGACTGTAATTCATCTGTAGTACCGGAAGCAATTATTTTGCCTTTATTTATTATTAGAACTCTATCACAAGTTGCCTGAACTTCAGATAATATATGTGTTGAAAGAATAACTGTTTTTTGTTTTTTTAATTCTTTGATTAAATTTCTTACTTCTCTTGCTTGATTTGGATCAAGACCTGACGTGGGTTCATCCAGAATTAAAATCTCAGGGTCAGATATTATTGCCTGAGCAAAACCAAGACGCTGTCTATATCCTTTTGATAGTTCACCTATATTTTTACTAACAACTCCTTTCAGTCCACATATATTAACAACCTTTTTTATTTGTTCTTTTTTAATTGACCTCTCTAAATTTCTTAAATCAGCAATAAACTCAAGATATTCTATAACACCCATATCATCATATAAAGGATTATTTTCAGGTAAGTATCCAATACACTTTTTTACTTCTATAGGATTTTCTATTATGTCATAATTGCCAATTTTAACTGTTCCTTTTGTAGGAGAAAGATAGCAGGTAATAATACGCATTGTAGTTGTTTTACCTGCGCCATTGGGTCCTAAAAAACCAATAATCTCTCCTTTTTGAATTTCAAATGAGATATTATCCAATGCACAAACATTTCCATAAAATTTTGTAATATTTTCAACTTTTATCATTTGGGTCAGATTTTAATTCTCCAATCAACAAAATTTTTCAGATGTATTATATTTTAGATGCTAAAAAATTCATAGAGTTTCAAAAAAAATAAAAATTTTATTTTTCTTCAAAAGAAAAAACAGTAAATACATATAATTCTGTATCTGGTTTTTTCCATGCATCAGGTTCTAATCCTGCTTTCTGCCAGCAAAGTTCATTTAAGAAATCTTCTTTTTTACTAAAATGTTCCCATACCTGTGGTAAAAATAAACCGGACCTAAAACCCTTTTTCACAACAACTCCATGAATATTTGGAATTATATTCTCTGCTGATTTAACTCTTGTTAAAGATGATAACACAGAAATCTCTATTTTTACATTTTTCAATTCCTCAAATGTTAATGGTGAAAACCTTGTGTCTTCAAAAGCACTTGCTAATGCCATCTGTTGAACAATCTGATAAAGTGATACTTGTGGTACTGTTGTACCAATACAACCTCTTAAATTATGATTCATTGTAAGTGTTACAAAAACAGCACTTTTCTGCAGAAGTTCTTGGTCTTGAGTTGTAAATGGCAATAATGTTTTTGTTTTGAAATAATGAATTATTGTATCTCTTGCAAGTTTCAATAAAATTTTTTGGTTTTTTTCTGAAATAGAAAATGTTTCTTGCATTTTTTCTCCTTTTAATTGTGTTTCTTTCTCTTCTTTTAAAAAAACAACACTAGAATAACCAACAACTCTATTTTTATCACCAAACTGCTCTACATCACCTGAATTATAATATTTTAAAATCTTAATTTTATTTGCTCCAAGATTTTTTGTTAAATACATACCTATAATTATTGCTGTCTGACCGCAATATGTACATGCCAGATTCTGTATATTTTTTTTCATAATTTCATCACAGGTGCTTTTAAAAAATACAGGATCAAATTTTTCAAGTGCATTTAATGTTTTATTGTCAACATAATTTGCATCTTCATATTTTGGATAATGACTCATATCACTTGAAATAATAGTTATTATTTTTTTATCTTTAAATTTTTTAATTACATTAGAAATTATCAGTGCTGTTTTTTCACAAACACCAAGATCTGCATCACTTACTAATACAGGAACTATTTTGAAATTACTCATAACAACCTGTAAAAAAGGAATTTGGACTTCAATAGAATGTTCTGGACGATGAGCAATTTTATTTTCTTCAAAAAAATCACTGCTTTTTAACAATTCACTAACAAATTCTTTATCAATTGGAACTTTTCCAAGAGGTGATTGAAAATAATCTCCTAAATATAATGCTGGTTTTTTTAAATAAAAATTATGACTCTGCCCTATTATTAAAACAGTATCAAACTTTCTATTTTCAAGTAATTTATACGAATATGCTGATACCTGACCACTAAATATATAACCTGCATGTGGAACAAGTAAACCTTTTATTTCTCCACTAACAGAAATATCTTTGACATTATTAAGAAATTTTTTTATTATGTTTGTTAAATCAATTTTATCTGCTGGATAAAATTGACCACTAACTGCTGGCTCACGTATAATTTCTGTTTTTGACATATTGCAAGCACCAAATACTAAAATAATAAAAATTATAAATTTCATTATTATTTATTTTATCAAAAAAAATATTAAAAATCAAATTTTGCAATTAAATTATTTATACTAACAATTTACTTGACAATGTTTTTTATTTTTTATAATATAATAAAATTAAATAAAAGTAAATTCATAAAAAACATAACTGCATATTCTGTTGTGAATAATATGTTTTAACTTGAACTTTATTTCTGTAGATGATAAATTAAAGGATTTAGGTTATTCCAATAAAGTAGGCAGTTGTTAATAAGTTGCCCACTCTATTGAGAGAGCCAAGGATTTATAAAAATTAGGAGAAATAAATATGAAATGTCAAAAATGTGGAGTTGAAAATAAACCAGGTGCAAAATTTTGTAAAAAATGTGGATCTGCTTTAATTATAACTCCAATATGGAAACCCACTTGGAAATGGCATTTAAAAACCTTAATTATAATTTATGTAATATTGATTGTTGTATTTTTTACATTAAATTTTATTTTAAAACCATATATGCGAAAATTACCTTCAGATATAACACCATGGTTAAATCATCAAAAAACAACAGAAAAAAAATAATAAGAATTGCCACTAAAACAATTCTTACTGAACTTAAGGCTGTAAAACAGCAACTTAATCATATAGATTCTAATTTTATCAAAGCAGTTGAAGTTATTAATAACTGTAAAGGTAGAATTGTAGTAATAGGAATAGGTAAATCAGGTTTAATTGGCAAGAAAATTGTTGCCACTTTTTCTTCTATTGGTGTTCCTTCAATATTTGTTCATCCAACAGAAATTATGCACGGTGACTTGGGAATGATTGTTTCCGGAGATATTATTTTAATTTTATCATATTCTGGAGAAACAGAAGAAATTAAAAAAATATTTCCTGCTATAAAAAATATGAATTTATATATTATTCTTATTACAGGCAGAAAAAATTCTGTTTTATCAAAAATGTGTAATATTGTTTTAAATGTGAAAATTCAAAAAGAGGCATGTCCATTTAATCTTGTTCCAACATCTTCTACAACTGCAATGCTTGTTATTGGTGATGCTCTTGCTATGGCTGTAAGTGGTATAAGGGGGTTTAGAAAAGAAGATTATGCTAAATTTCATCCTGGTGGAACAATTGGCAAAAAATTATTTCTAACTGTAAAAGAATTAATGCATACAGGAAAAGAAAATCCAGTTATTTATCAAAATAAAACAGTAAAAGAGGCTTTAATTGTAATGACAAAAACAAAATTTGGTTGTACGAGTGTAATTAATGAAAAAGGTTGTGTTGTTGGATGTTTTACTGACGGTGATTTAAGAAGAAAATTACAATTTAACAGTAATTTACTTGATAAAAAATTATCTGAAGTTATGACTGTTAATCCAAAAACAATTACAGAAGATAAACTTGCTTATGAAGCATCAGAAATGATGCAAAAGTTTAATTGTGACAATCTTATTGTTGTTAATAAAAATAATCATCCAATAGGTATAATAGACGAAAGAGACCTTATTTTAGCAGGAATAAAGTAAAGTATTTGTTTATTTTTAATGAATCCAATAAATAATTATGTTAAGAGTTGTAAGAAAAAGGATTACTGTTTATTTATTCAGAATAATCTATTTAATGAGTTATTTATTCCCTTTAAAATTTTATCAGAAAATAGGTGGAGTTATTGGTTTAACAGGATATTATTTTATTCCAAAATACAGAAATATCGCTATAAAAAATGTTAAAAGTGTTCTTTTAAAAAATGATAAACAGGCAAAAAATTTAGTTAAAAAAGTATTTATAAATCAGGCAAAAAATTTCTTTGAGTTATTACAAATGTCTAAACTTAACAGAGATGATGTGCTGAAGTATATTGAGATAAAAAATATACATAATTTAAAAAATGCTTTTGAAAAAAAGAAAGGTGTAATTTTATTAACAGCTCATTTTGGTAATTGGGAATTAATTGGTGCAGTTATATGTTTTTATAAATTTCCATTAAACGTAATTGCAAGAAAAATATATATAGATGAATTCAATCAAATACTGATAAAAATAAGAGAAAAATTTGGTGAAAAAGTTATTTTAAGAGGAGAAATATTTTCTGCAAAATATATTTTGAAAGCACTTAAAAAAGGAGAAATTATAGCAATGTTAATTGACCAGAACACAAAATCAGTTCCCGGTATATATGTTAATTTTTTAAATAAAATAGCATATACACCTATTGGTCCGGCAGCAATTTCTTTAAGAAGTAAGTGTAGTTTAGTTCCTGCTTTTATATACAAAAATAAAAATAATAAACATACAGTTGAATTTTTACCTGAAGTTGAATTAATAAGAACCAATGACTATAAATATAATTTATTGTTAAATACACAAAAATTCAATAAAATTATTGAAAAATATATTCAGAATTATCCTGAACAATGGGTCTGGTTTCATAATAGATGGGATTGAAAACAAATAAAGTAATTCAAATATTTGTGTGTGGCTATATTTTATCTGTTATATTAAGCAATGTTTTTACACAGAATTTAGATGAACAGGTAATAAAAAATTTTACTGCATACCAAACAAAGTCAGGTAGAAAACTCTGGGATTTAACAGCCAAACAGGCAAATATTTATAAAGATAATAATTTGGTTAAATTGAAAGATATTTTTATAAAATTTTATGATACAAAAAAGAAAATCAAATTTGTAATTTCAACACTTAAAGCACAGGAAGGCAAAATAAATACAGATACCAATGATTTTTACACTATTGGTTACACTACTGTTACAAATTATGACAATGAAATTCTCTACTGTTTTGACCTTAAATATATTTCTAGTGAGGATAAAATATTTACTGAATCAAATATAAAATTAATTAAAGAAGACACAATCATTACAGGAGAAGATTTAGAAGCATCAATTGATTTGAAAAAAATTTTAATTAAAAAAAATAAAATAGAAATTAAAAATGATACTCCTAAAATTTATGCGGATAAAGTTGAAATAGAAAAAGACAAAAAAATAACCTTATTTGAAAAAAATGTAAAATATACAGAACAGGATTTAACTATTCTCTGTGATAAACTTATAAAATATGATATTGAAAATATAATTTATTCTGAAGGTAATATAAAATTATATTCTGTTACAAAAAGTAGTGAAAAAATAGAAATAAATTGTGATTATTCAAAATATTATAAACAGGATAATAAAATTGAATTATGGACAGATAAGGATAATAAAGTATATGTATTACACACAGATACAAATAATTTTGAAACAGAAGTTTTTTCTGATAAAATATTAGTTAATAGAAATGAAAGAAAAATATATTTTGACAGTGTCTTTCTTAAACAAAAAAATAACTCTATTTTGGCTCAATCAGGAATATTTAATGAAAATTTAAGAGAAATATCTCTTGATAAAGGGAAAATGCAATATAACACAGATAATTATATTTTAACATTTAGAGCAGAAAAAATTACTTTATTCCTTGATACTGAAAAAATTATACTTCAGGATTCAGTAAAAGGTTTCTTAAATCTATAGGAAATTATAGAATAAATATTGGTTTTGTTTTATTGATATGAATGATTTAAGGACTTATTCATTGGAAAAATATTATGGTAAGAGAAAAGTAGCAGATAAAATTGATATTAATATTTGTAAAAAAGAAATAGTTGGTTTGTTGGGTCCAAATGGAGCAGGTAAAACAACAATATTTAATATGATTGTTGGGTTGGTAAAACCCAATTCTGGTAAAATTTATATCGGAACAACAGATATAACACAATTTCCTATGTACCTAAGAGCACAAAAAGGAATTGGTTATTTACCTCAAGAACCAACAATATTTAATAAATTATCTGTGGAAGAAAACCTGATGTTAATATTAGAATTTATTGAAAAAGATAAAAATAAGAGAGAAACAATTTTACAAAATAGTTTAAAAGAGTTTGGTCTTGAAAATGTTCGAAAACAAAAAGGATATAATCTTTCTGGTGGAGAAAAAAGAAGAGTAGAAATAGCCAGAGCATTATTGATTTCACCGGAGTTTCTATTATTAGATGAACCATTTGTGGGTATTGATCCTATAACTGTTTCTGAATTACAAAATATGATATTTATCCTGAAAAATAAAGATATAGGAATACTCATTACAGATCACAATGTAAGAGATACACTTCAGGTAATAGATAGAGCATATATAATATATGAAGGAAAAATTCTTTTTGAAGGAAATTCAAAAAAATTAATAAATAATCCGGAAGCAAGAAAAATATATTTAGGAGAAAAATTTAAAGTTTGAGAGGAGTAATAAGAAAAAATGATAAAAATAACTGAATTTTTAACAAAAAAAACAATAGATATTGATTTGAAAGCAACTGATAAAAAAAGAGTTATTGAAGAACTTGTAAATTTATTAGTAAAAGAAAAACAGGTTAAAGATTTAGAAAAAGCTGTAGCAAGTATACTTGAAAGAGAAAAAATTGGAACAACAGGTATTGGTCAAGGAGTTGCTATTCCTCATGGCAGGGTAGATGAAGTTGAACGACTTGTTGGTGCATTTGGAATTTCCAAACGTGGGATTGATTTTGATGCATTAGATGGAGAACCAGTTCATTTGATTTTTTTGCTTTTATCACCACCTGAATCTGGCGGACAGCATTTGCGAGCTCTATCCAAAATTTCAAGATTATTCAAAGATAAGTTTTTCAAACAGATGTTACTTGAAGCCAAAACAGTGGATGAGGTATTTAAGATATTAATTCAGGAAGAACAATATTAAATTAATGAAAAAAGTTAATTTATCTGTAGAGAATCTGTTGAATGATTTAAGTCAAACACTGAATATTTCTATTATAAGCGGTAAAGATGGTCTTTCACGAATCATTAAAGTTCCTGAAATAAACAGAATGGGATTGACTCTATGTGGACATTTTTCATATTTTCCTGCTGAAAGAATTCAAATATGTGGAATGGCAGAACAATCGTATATTGAATCATTAGATTCTCAAAAAAAACTTAATATTTTTAGCCAGATTTTAAAATTATTTCCACAGATACCCTGTATTATTGTCACAAGAGACATACAACCTGTAGATGAATTGATTACATTGTGTCAGGAATTTTCAACTCCATTATTAAAAACAAAAATGCATACAGCAAGATTTATATCTGAATTAAGTGTGTATCTGGAGGAAAAACTTGCTCCTGTTATTAAAGTTCATGGAGTACTTGTTGAGGTATATGGAGTAGGAATATTAATATTTGGAGATTCAAGTATAGGTAAATCAGAATGTGCATTAGAATTGTTGGAAAGTGGACATTTACTTGTTGCTGATGATGTTATAAATATAAAACTCTTACCA
>Ga0272448_1006956_pt1 | contig 12075 bp, 9 predicted proteins | sample YNPCB0191_FD_202220 | JGI IMG/M metagenome (GOLD analysis project Ga0272448, IMG submission 202220) | Hot spring sediment microbial communities from Yellowstone National Park, WY, United States - YNP-CB-019-1 | ecosystem: Environmental > Aquatic > Thermal springs > Hot (42-90C) > Sediment... | reverse complement strand
GGTTAATTTTGCCGGGCTCTTGCTACAAACACTTGCGGGTTCGGAGCGAACAGCTCGGCAAATCCGTGGCAACCATTGGCAAGCGTCAGTCAAAACCAACGCGGAATTGGTTGCATTCTGGAAGACCACACTGGACAACGCGCCTCCTGTCAAAAGACACCGGGAGGCAAACCAACTGGGCAGCGACAAAGGCTATCCAGTGAATTCAGGCAAAGTGTGGTCGAGGTGATTGCAATGATTATTGCCGTTGAACCGGCGGAGATTTTTGATCAGGTAATCGAGTTTCTGGTCCATGTCAGCGAGCAGACAGAACATGCGGTCGAGCACATCGGCCTTGACGAGCACAGCAGTGTTTGATGATTTCCGTTTTCGTTTTGCCATGCAGGAGCCACACACCGCCCTTTATTAAGCCTTGCGGACAACTGGTTCGGAAAACGAAAATGAGCAGACCCGACCAACTCGCCTGCAACTGCAAGTCTCGGCAAAAATCAGGCGCCAAGGAATGAAGGTTCAGTGAGATGGTGTGTAACGAAGCCCTAACGCAGGCACGCCCGCCAGACACCTGCAGCCCGCGCAAGGATTTGAATCCTCCTCCTTGGCGTCCCTGGGTACGTTTCTTCGCGGTTTCCCCACAGGGGGGGGTGAAAGAATCTGGCTTTGCTTGAGGAGAGCCGGTTTGTTGAAATCGGGCCATGTCACAAAGTCTGCTTTATCATGCATTTGGGATTCCCAGCACGTATCGGTATGTGCACACCGAGTACCGGGCGGGGGCGGTTTGGTTTGCGGTGCGGCCGGAGGTTGAGCCGGAGTGTTGTCCGCACTGTCAAAGTCGGGAGTTCGGAGGGCACGGGAAGAGGGAGCGGAATGTGCGGACGGTGCCCATTGGGTTGAAGGTGGTGTGGTTGAAGGAGGAGTTGGGGCTGGGGTGGGAGCAGCCGAGCCGGGAGGCGATGGCTGATTTTTTCTGTGCGTGGTGTGAGAAGGCGATTGCCAGCGGGATCAAGCAGTCGATCAGCATGGCGAAGTGTTTGGCCGAGCACGCCGAGGGATTGTTGAGCTATGCTGTGACGAAGATGACCAATGGTCGGATGGAGGGGACCACCCGGAAGATCAAGACGCTTTTGCGCTAGAGGTTTCCGTTTTCCGAGACGACGACTTTTTACGCCTTAAACTCTATGCGCTCCACGAGTCAAAACACAAACTTGTCGGATGAGGCGAAAAAATGCACCGGATTGAGAGTGTTGATCGTCGAAGTTGATGGCCACGCCAAATCGCCCAAGTTAATGAAGCTGTCGCCCAAGAACAGGCGGACTGCTGTCTACATCAAAGGTCGGTGCGGTTATCCTGCATTTCGTATTGTGCGCGCTAAATTACAGCTCAGGCAGGCGGGTGAGGGTGCTGGGGGAGTCGGAGCGGCAGAAGGAGCCCGCGGAGTTTTTACAGGTACGGCTTTGTCATGTGCGAACCCGGGGAGGCAAAGAGCCCGGAGGCGGTTTTCGAGCGTCACGCACTCAAAGGCCGTTGAGTTTGACTCAGGGAGGCCAGTCCAAGCGGACTGAATGGCGGAGCTTTGTCTGGAGTCCGCTGTTGGCATCAAACCAAGTGGGATTTATTCGTCTGCGCGTGCTATTTTGGTGCTCTGTTGAGCGAAAAATCCCCGTTGCTGAGGTCTGACTGCCGCTTTGGCTGACACCAAGTCGGGCCCTTGCCGCACAAGTCCCGAGCAAGAGCCGTGCCAAATCATTCGCTAAAGATTGTGGAGGAATTTTCGCGCATTCTACTTTAGGCTTGTTCCTAACTGAAGTTTAAGCAAGATTGAATCGAAGGAAGCCATGAATGCAGAAAAACAACCGGCATCCCTAACGCTAGAGGTTCTAACGGAAGCTATAAAAGGCTCGGCAGCAGCTTTTCGCTGCCGTCGGCGACTTCAACCGGCCGGCGGTGCTGGGGATAAGGTGTTTCCTCCTACGTTTGCCGGGGCTGTCTATGCAGTCGAGCACCGGCGCCTGCCCGGCAGGGCGGAACCTGTCACTTGCGTGATCCTAGACACCGTCCAGTCTCAGGCCAACCGAATGGAGGTGGCCCTGCAAGAAGCTTACGACGCCGAGAAGCTCAAGCTCCCCTTGGTCATCGTGGACTTTACGCCGTGGTCACCCACGGGGGATGTGGAGGCTGACAAGGCAGCGAATCGGCTGATTGACGCCGTAGGTGAAATCACAAGCCTCCTGGTGCCGCACCGCTTGGCGGACGCCATCCTCCGTGACAGTCAAACGCCTGAGGGCGTGGAATTCCGAAAATCCGAGAAAGGCAAGGCGCTCAATGCCGTCAGCCTGCAGAATGCGACGCCCCTCTATCAATTGTGTCCTACCGGTTTGATCTTTGGCATGTGGGATTCTACCGGCCCGAAGGGTGGCCTGGGCGCGAAATTCGAGCGGGCACTGGTGTCCGAAGTCGTAGGTGTCGGCGCATCTCTCGATGAGATACATCGGGCCCGCGGTATTCGACGTGATCCGCTAGAGATTCGGAAAACAGTTCCTGTTCGGAAAGATCCAGATGGGTCTTGGACCATCCTGGGACCGGGGACCAAAGGCGCAAAGGCGCCATCTTCAATCAACCATAGCAGCGTGCCATTCGAGTCCCACAATGCGGGCACAACCGTCGAATACGCCGAGCAAACCACCACGCTTTCGTTGGTTGTCCTGCGGCGGCTGCGCTTTCCCCTCAACGGAATGGCAAAAGCTGAAATCGACGTTGCCGCTCGTACCGTTCTTGCAGCACTCGGTCTTTGCGCGGCCACGCTGGCCTTTGCAAATGGGATGGGACTGCGTTCGCGCTGCCTGCTGTGGCCGGAAGGTCCGATGCGATGGGAGTTATTAGATAAGCCGGGCGAGGATCCCAAGGTCTTTACCCTCACCGGGGACGAGGCGATTAACCTGTTCAACGAAGCGGTAGAAGCAGCCAAAGCAGCCGGGGTCACTTGGGAAGAGGCGCCCATCAAGCTGCTGCCGCAGCAAAAGCTTGTGGAACTGGTCCGCCGGAGCCAACTCGAGGCCACCAAGGAAACCGGCGAGGCAGGCGAGTGAACATGTTTGCCATTTGTATTCGCTACCTCAATAGCCTCGTGGTTGCCTCGCACGGCACGCGCGAGCGGGTCGAATGGCCGCCACACCCGGCCCGCGTGTTCATGGCCCTGGTGGCAGCGCACTACCAAACCGGCGGCGATAATGCCGAGAGAGAAGCCTTGCTCTGGCTGGAAAAGCAACCGCCGCCTGAGATCCACGCGCCCGACGCGTGGCCGTGTGCGGTTGTGACGCAATATGTGCCTGTAAATGACAAGGCGGGCCCGTCGAAAGCACTGATGCATTCGCTGCCGCTTGCTAGGGAGCGTCAACCCCGCACCTTCGCCCGCGCTGCGTTGGCCAACGACACGGTGTGCTTGGCTTGGCCGCACGCCGAAGCCGAACCCAAGGTCCGCGAGGCACTAGCCAGCTTGTGCGGAAAGGTCACCCGCATCGGTCATTCAATCTCGCTGGTCCAAATGTGGCTGGCAGATGGCGTCCCCAGAGGGTTGCAGCACTGGGTTGCCGACAGCGACCGAGCGACGCTCCTGCTGCGCGTGACCGCACAGGGCACGCTCGAGATGTTGGATCGGGATTTCAATGCCAATGACGTGGCACGCTACCAGGAGCTCCTAGTGGCCATTGAACAAGCCCCAACCAAGAGAGCCAAGCGAGAAGCCGTCGCCCGTTTTAAAACCGAATTCCCGCACGGCGCACCACCTCAACACCGCCCGCAGGTCTCTGTGTACCGGGGTTATGCCCTAGCTGCAGATCCCAGCGCGGAGACGAAAATCCAGGGCACGGTCTTTAGTCCGCATCTGCTGGTCTTCAGCCTCGAACGCCACGACGGTCCGTATCGGCACCTGGATTTGTTGTGCACGCTGACCCTGACCGAGCGCTGGCGCGAGGCTTTGGCCAGCCACGCCAACGACCTCAGTCCCGAAGCAAGGGCTTCCATCTCCGGTCACGTGTCCGATGGTAGTCCTCTTCAAACACCCCACATAGCTTTCCTGCCGCTTGGCTTCGTAAGTTGCCAGCACGCGGATGGCCGCCTGCTGGGGCTTGCGCTGGCGTTGCCCGCTGCAACGAGGCCAGACACCCGCATGGAGATTCTTCGCGCCGTCGCCAAGGTTTGCGACCAAGGCTTGGTGCTCGGCCGGCTGGGTGCGTGGAACATGCAGCCTGTCACAATGGCGCGCCCGCTGGAAACGTTGCGTGCCGTCACCTGGACGGCGCATCCAAATGGCGCAACCCACTGGGGTACCGTCACTCCAATCGCATTCGACCAGCATCCCAAGGCGAAGGACAAAGCCGAATACGTTGCTGAACTGACCAAGGTGATTCGTCTTGCCTGTGAACGGGTGCATCTACCAAGCCCGCGCGAGGTCATCGTGACGCCAGTTTCTCCGCATTTGGGAGCACCACCTGCGCATGCCTTTCCTCGTCTGCGACGTAAGGACGGCAGCGAGCGCTGCCACACCCATGCCATCCTCATCTTCGACCAACCGGTGTGCGGCCCGATTGTGCTGGGCGCGGGCCGGTATCGTGGTTATGGCCTGTGCCGGCCAATGGAGGTGCAACCATGAATGGTTTTCCGGCGTTCGGCGAGTTCTTCAAAGCCCTGTGGGCTAAGGATCCGTTTCCTTGGCAGGAAATGCTCACGGAGCGCGCGGCTGCCGGACAGTGGCCGGACGCGATTGACCTGCCCACCGCCAGCGGCAAAACCGCCTGCTTGGACATCGCCGTTTATGCCCTCGCGGCCCAAGCCGACAAACCGCTGGGTGAACGCACCGCCGCCCGCCGCATCTGGTTCGTGGTGGACCGGCGCATCGTCGTGGACGAAGTTTTCGAGCGTGCGCAGCGCTTGGCCGAAAAGCTTGCCAATCCAACCGCTCCGGGACCGATTCGTGCCGTGGCGGAGCGTTTGCTTGCCGTGCGAGGTTTGCCTTCCCGCGAACGCCCACTTGCCGTGGGCCGCCTGCGCGGCGGTGTGCTCCGGGACGACCGTTGGGCGCGCATCCCGTCGCAAGCCGCCGTCATCACCAGCACAGTGGACCAGCTCGGGTCGCGCCTGCTTTTCCGCGGCTACGGCCACAGTGCGCTGGCGGCCCCCATTTATGCGGGACTGGCCGCCAATGACAGTCTCATCCTGCTGGACGAAGCCCATTGCGCCGTGCCCTTCCTGCAAACACTGCGTGCAGTCACAAGATTTCGCGGCCCGGGCTGGTCAGAAATCCCAAACCCGAGCCCGTTCCACGTAGTGGTGATTTCGGCCACGCCACCCAACGAAACCGACGGTGAACACCTCGATGTGTTTCCAGCTGCTGAGGCACGCAAGCGCGCCTTAGAGCACCAACTGCTGCAAGATCGCCTTACAGCCAGTAAGCCAGCCCTGCTGGAAAACGTCAAAGACGAGCCGGCCTTGATGCAGCGTCTGGCTGAGTGCGCCACCACCTTCGCGCGGAATGGCAAGCAGCGGATCGGCGTCATCGTCAACCGGGTGGGCCGGGCCATGCAAGTCGCCGACGCGCTGCGCGCCAAGGCCTGCGAGAACATTCCGGATTGCGAGCCGCCTGCTTTCGACGTTGAGCTGCTCACTGGCCGCGTCCGTCCTGTAGAGCGTGATATGCTGGTCCGTGAACGGCTCTCGCGCGTCCTACATTCCTCAATGGAGACGCGTCCCGAACGCCCCCTTATCTTGGTTGCCACGCAATGTTTGGAGGTGGGCGCTGACTTCAGCTTCGACTCCCTTGTCACCGAATGCGCCAGTCTTGACGCACTCCGTCAACGATTCGGACGCCTGGACCGCCTGGGGAAATATAAGAGCTCGCCGGCAGTGATCTTGGTTGCCGAGTCGGACCTTGGACAGGAGGACCCGATCTACGGCCCGGCGCTGGCCGCCACATGGGAATATCTGAGGAATATCGCCGCAGTCGAACCCGTGGGTAAGAAGCGGGAAAACCGTACGGTGGATTTCGGGGTCAATGCCCTTCAGGAGCATCTGCCCGGGGGTGAGGATTTGCACAAACTGCTTGCTCCGGCTCCCGATGCCCCCGTGCTCCTCCCAGCTCACATCGACCTGCTGTGCCAAACCTCACCAATCCCGCATCCCGATCCGGATGTGGGCCTTTTCCTGCACGGCAAAGGCCGTAGCACTGCCGAAGTGCGCGTCGTTTGGCGTTGCGACTTCGACCCGCAGCGCACGGGTCAATGGGTCGAGATCGTGAGCCTTTGCCGGCCTGTTGCAGGTGAGATGTTGTGCGTGCCGCTCTGGCGCCTCCGCGAATGGTTGCGCGACCGTCAAAGCGCCGACTCTTTTGGCGACGTGGAAGGCAACCCAGCCGAGACTGCCCAAGAAGCAGGGCAACTCGGCAGCGGTGCTCCCGATTTCCTCATTTGGCGCGGTGGCGACCGCTCCAAGGTAAGCCGCGACCCAAACCAAATCAGACCAGACGATATTGTGGTCATGCCGTCACCCGCGAGTCGCGCCGAAGCCGAGACGCTCGGGCAGGTGCTGGGTTGGCAAGGGGTCGGCCCGGAAAGCCTCGACCTCTGGGAAGTCGCCTGGAACCAAACCGGTCGTCCCCCCATGCTACGGCTGCATTGGACCTGCTTGAGGCATTGGGCCGCCGCCTGCCCGCCGTTGGCCTACCTGCTGACTTTGTCCGAGACCGGCGACTGGACCGCCGACGAGCTGCGCGATGCACTTGCTGCCGTCCGCAACTGGCAACCTGAAGAGGCGGATACCGAGCCGCTGCCTGACTGGCTCCGCGGCTTGTTTGACGCCGTGGCTGATTTCCGGGTCCTGGCCGAGCATCCCGGCGGCGGGTTGATCCTGCGCGCCAAGCCGAACCAGCAGGTTGCCGACGAAACTGACTTCTTCGCCGACGAGGACGATACCCCCATTGAAGCGCCAGCCCGAGTGACCTTGGAAGAACACTCCGCTCAGGTCGCTGACGTCGCTGCAACACTCGCTCGAGCGTGTCTTGGTCAAAATGTCGAGGAACGCTTGCTCGCTCGCGCTGGTCAATGGCACGACGCTGGCAAACTCGATCCCCGGTTTCAAGCCTTTCTGCACAGGGGTGCGCCGGACGTAGAGGGCCGGCCGTTGGCCAAATCGGCCGACAAGCCGCGCTCCCCAGAGCAAATTCGCGCTGTGGCCGAAGCTGAAGGCCTTCCTGACGGGTTTCGTCACGAGTTGCTGGCAGCACAGTTGGCCGAGCTGCTAGCCGCGGCTGACTTGGCGCCTGAAGACCGCGACCTTTGCGTTCATCTCATCGCCAGCCACCACGGGTACGGCCGGCCCTTTGCCCCGGTCTGCTTGGATAAGCATCCGCCTGAGGTTCAGGGCCGACTGGCTGACGTGGTAATCGCTCTCAGCGCTGAGCAACGGCAACAACTGGTGCCTCCGCACCAACTTGATTCTTGCTTGGCCGATCGCTTCTGGCAGCTCACCCGCCGCTTCGGCTGGTGGGGGTTGGCCTACCGCGAAGCCATCCTGCGCCTGGCCGACTGGTACGCCAGCGCGCATCCACGGGGTCCTCAAATCGACAATTCCGCTATATGAGCCGCTTGGATCTACCCGCTCTTGACGGTGGTAACCCGCTCGGCTTTTTGGTAGCCCTCGGGACGTTGGCCGTGTTGACAGAAACCGACCGCAGCGTGAAACTCGGCTGGCAGAGTGGGGCGCGATGGGTGCCTTATCTCCAGAGCGATGCCTTGCTAGACCAAGCTACCGCCAGATCACAGTTGGCCACCGCACTCCGTGGTCACGCCGTGGCCCCGGATGCCGAGAACAAACGCAAATCTGCGCAAAAGGCCTTCGAGGATGCAAAGAAGGCGGTTAGGGGTGCACTGGAGGATCTAAAAAAGCGCAAACTCCGCGGCAAAGATCGGGACCAAGAGTGGGAATCCAAGGTCAAGCCTCTAGAGCAGGCACTGACTGAGGCCCGCTCCAAATGGTTGGCTGTCCTGAAGGACGCCGTGCCCTCGCCTGAGCTGGCCCTCGGCCAGCGACCCGATTGCACCATCCCGGAGTTTCGCGAGCACGCAAAAGGCCTGCTGCAAAATGCAAGCGGGGGCACCCGCGTTGCCGTGGATATGTTGGCGGCGTTCGGTGCTGAAGTTTCCGATCGAGCCGACGAACGCATCCAAGTTACCCCGTTTTGCTTTATCACCGGCAGGGGCCACCAATGGTTTCTCGACACCGCACGGCAACTCATGGCTGCCGTGTCCGAAGCCAAATTGGGTGAAGCACTCTTCGCACGATGGACCTATCGGGACGAAAAGTTCACCATGCGCTGGGATCCCCAAGATGACCGCCGTTATGCTCTTATGGACCGCGATCCCACAGCATCCGACAACAAAAGCACCACGGTCTGGATGGCCGACCTTCTGGCCTACCGTGCGCTTGGTTTGTTTCCGTGTGCGCCCTGCAGCAACCGTCTGCTACAGGCCTGTTGGTCAGGCCAAAAGCAGCCAGAAGCATTCACCTGGCCGATCTGGGATCAGCCACTGGCAATCTCGACTATCCGCTCGTTACTGTGGCATCCGGCATTGGGTCAGCGAGACGTCGCTCCATATCGGGCTGCTCTTCGCGCTATGGGCGTCTGCGCGGTTTACCGTTCCCATCGTATTGCCGTAGGCGGCGGCGGAAAGCAGAAGATCAATTTTACCCCCGCCACTGCTCTGTTCTGACCATGCGCGAACTGGACAACCTGATGGGCCCTTCGCGACCTGCAGGTCGCAACCGGGAAAACTTGTACCCGCCGCGCGCCGTGGCTCTCCCGGCACCACACTCTTAAATCTCGAATGTGAAATCCGGCCCTCATGCGCACCAAGTACCCCGTCTGCTACAATACCGCCGCGAACTCGCCGCTCGCGGCGTTGGTGAAGTCATCCGCTGGGAGCGCATCACCGTGGGCAAATTTCGCAATTTCATCACGCGCAAGCGACCTGCCCCACACGTACTACCTGCCTAGTGTTTGGGACGCCGCCAATGAAAAGCGTTGCAGCGCGCGTTCAAAATGCGTTAGAATTCCGACGCACATTCCGAGTTCTCGGTGTCGGAGTGCGGCCTATAGTCTGCGCGAAGAAGTCTAAATGAAAACCGTGCGGAAAGTGTGGAGAGAAAACCGATTTAGATCACGTACCAACATGGCCAAGGCGCACGGTGGCCGGCCGATGTTGAATTTCCGCATCTTGCCGGTGAAGAACCAGCCTATTGCGCTTGGTACCCAAAACCTGGACGAGTGGTTCGCCAGTTTCGCTGTGCTGTTGGACGGGACGTCCCCCGATGTCCCCACCCTTGCCAGCGCCAAGCAGAACCAGCAATATGACTCTTGACTGTATGAAAACGATTACTGCCACGTACCGGGTCGTGACTCCGATGTTTCTGGGCGGGGCCGAACCCACTGCCGATGCTGAATTGCGCCTGCCAAGCTTCAAGGGCGCCCTCCGTTTCTGGTGGCGGGCGCTGATGTGGGGGAAAGTGCAAGACCTCAAGGAACTGCGCTGTGAGGAAGCGAAATTGTTTGGCAGCAGCGAGACGGGACAAAGCAAAGCACTGATGCGGCTCGACGAGCCGCTGATTGAAGCGAATGTCATCCAGCAACGATGGTCTCCAAATTCCTGGGAGTGCTATACGGGGTACGGAATACAGGATCCGGTGAGAGGCGATCGCCGTTTCATTGCCCCTGGCAGGGAATTCTCGGTCCACCTGGACGTGCGCCGATGCAGTAAAGAGCAAGTTGCGCTTCTCATCAGCGCGCTCAAGGTACTCGGGCTCGTGGGCGGGCTTGGGTTCCATAGTCGGAAAGGCTGGGGCAGCGTCACACTAACGCGGCTCAAAGGCGCTGAGTGGACATGTCCCAATGATAGAACCGAATGGGCCGAACTTATCGAAGCACTTGCGGACGGTCGCGCCCAAGGGCGACCGCGGTGGACGGCATTCTCGACCATGTTTCGTTGTGCCGCCGGCCCCAAGCAGCCAAATGCAGACAAAGCCCAACAGTGGCTCGGCAAACGCTACCAAAGGCAAGTGAAAGCAACCTTGCCCAAGGAGCACCGAGCGCAATTCGGTTTGCCCAGGGCCTTCAAGCCCATACCGCGTGGTGAGCGCCGTGCCAGCCCGCTTTTTCTTCACGTTCATCAATGTCCTGACGGGCAGGCGGTGCCCTGCGCGATCTGGTTGCCATCGGACTTCCTGCCCAACGAGACGGAAATCCCCGGCAAAGGCGAGGCCGCACAGGAGTTTCTAGGATCCCTTAGTGGACAAACTAGTTCCGGTAACCAATGAAAGTTCATCTCCACTTCACCTTTGGTCCAGTACAGAGCTTCGTCGCGCAGGCGCGGCGGACGCGCGATCTGTATGCCGGCTCTTTCCTGCTGTCGCACCTTGCTCTCAAGGCAATGGAGGCCGCCGCAAACGCGCAGGGCGATGTCATTCTGCCCGAGTTCAAGACGATCAAAGCACTTGGCAACCACCCGCACGCCATCGCACCGAACCGTTTCGTCGCCGAGTTCAAGGACGAAGAATCTGCTGCCAAGGCTGGCAGAGCCGCTGCCACTGCGCTTCGAGAAGAGTGGCAGCGCATCGCCGAAACAGTCTGGGATTCTTTCCTGATAGAAGCCGCCAAAGTCGGTTGTGGAACCCGGCAAATTTGGGAACACCAGATCCAAAACTTTTGGGAAATTGCGTGGGCTGTCGGCGACCAAAAGGACACCGACCTGCTCGACCGCCGCAAGAACTGGCGCACGCCGCCTCTGACATCTCAGCCTGGTGACCATTGCACCCTAATGGGCCAGTGGCAGGAACTCTCCGGTTTCATCCGCTCCAAAGACCGCCGGAAACAGGATGATTTCTGGGCCGCTGTCCGCAAAGGGATGCCAAACCAGCTCGACCTCGAAGAGGACGAGCGCCTCTGCGCCATTGCGTTCGTCAAGCGCCTTTTCCCGGTCGTAGCCAAGGCCACCATCGGCCGTGACCTCGATATGGAAAACTGGCCTTCGACGGTTTCGATCGCCACCGTCCCGTGGCTTAAGCGTATCAAGAGCGCTGATGGCGAAGTTTTGGTTCTTTGCAAAAATTACGCCGACACCGTGAGCAGTGAACCCGGCGCGCTGGTCAAGAGCACCCGTCGCATACGAGTTTTACAAGACTTCCCAAGCTCCGCCGGAGAATTCCCCTACCTGAGCGGCAACTTTCTGAACCGCACCGCGCTCAAAAACGAACGTGGCACACCGCTGAAAGCAGGGACGGATCGAACAAAGCTGTTTCATGAATTGGCGAAACTTGAGGAAAAGACCCGCGACCGCGCGGGCAATTTTTATGGCCTCCTGTTGATGGACGGTGATTCCATGGGCAAGCTCATCCGCAAGCACGGTGCCGGCCAAGTGGCCTCGTGCTTCACTGGGTTCGCATCACAAGCACCGGATCTCATTGAAAAGGCTGACGCTGGCGGTATCTGCGTTTATGCCGGCGGCGACGACGTGCTGGCCATGTTGCCCCTGGATACCGCACTCGCCACGGTCGTTACTGTTCGACAGGCCTACCGCGAAGCTTTCCGCACCAACGGTATCTCCCAGGCGACCATTTCCGCCGGCTTGGTCTTCGCGCATTACCGCTGCGCCTTCAGCCGCGTGCTCGCCTACGCACACGAACTGCTCGATGACGTGGCCAAGGATGGCGCGGGACGCGATGCCATTGCCATCGGCGTGCTAAAGCCCGGTGGTATCACCTGCCAGTGGGTGCAGAAGTTCGACGATTTCAGCAAAAACGGCACAAACTGCTTTGAGCCGCTTGTCCGGGCTTACCAGAAAGAAGCCACTCGCGAAAGTCGCGGCCTTTCATCCAGCTTCCTTTACAACCTGCGCGAACGGTTTGCTGAGTTGTTTGACGACAAAGGTGCACGCAGCGCGGGTCGCAATGCCGGCGCCGCTCAAACAGAAGATGCACCTTTCGATGACGAAACCCTGACCAACCTGTTCGTGGCCGAGTACCTCCACGGCCGCTTGG